>Ga0075163_10003519_pt1 | contig 21060 bp, 23 predicted proteins | sample JI1023141ADNA_FD_71478 | JGI IMG/M metagenome (GOLD analysis project Ga0075163, IMG submission 71478) | Wastewater effluent complex algal communities from Wisconsin, to seasonally profile nutrient transformation and Carbon sequestration -... | ecosystem: Engineered > WWTP > Effluent > Algae... | reverse complement strand
TCCAGCGCGCCCGCTGCGATCAGCGCCTCGCGGAAGTCCCAAAGGGTGTTGGCGTCGGGCACAACGTCGCCCGGGCCAAGGCAGCAAAACCGCATCCAGCTCAGCCGGTCGGCCACCAGGAACTCGGTCTGCGCAAGCGACAGCCCATGCATGGCCTGCAGCACCAGCATGCGGAACTTCAGCACCGGATCGAAGGGCGGCCGGCCGCCCTTCGAGCGGTCACGAGGTCCCTGCGCCGCCACGAGCTCAGCGCGGAAGACCTCGAAATCGACCGTCGCGGCGAGCTTCTCCAGCGGGTCGCCCCGCTCCGAAAGTTGGCGCAGCCGATGCTCGACGTCCCAAAATCCAGCCTGCCGACCCGCCATCCTCGCCTCGCTCGTCATCCCGTCGCGATCATGGAATCACGCCGCAGCGCGCGGAGCCAGAGGTTTCCGGAGGCGTCCATCCGCTACAGCGCCGCCGAGCCCGAGCAGCAGCGTGGTGAGGTTGGCCTGAGGCATGCCGACGACGGTGACGCCGTTGGCGAAGGTGACGGTCGGCGTGTTGATCACCGTCACGCCGTCGGCGCCGGGCGTGGCCGAGCCGACGTTGACGACGGTGTCAGAGCCTGCGGCGCCGCCGGTGCCGAGGTTCACTGTCTTGGTGGCGCCGGAGGCGGTCACGCCGGTGCCGAGGCCGTAGGTGGCGGTTCCCGGAGCCGTGCCGATCGTCGCGACCGGCCCGCTCGCCTCAAGCTCTCCGGCGAAGGTCTTGTCGCCGTCGAAGGTCTGGGCGCCGGAGAGGCCGGCGAGTTCGGTCGAGACGTCGGGCAGCGCGAAGGTACGGACGGTGCCCGCGGCGATCGCCGCCAGGTCGAAGACCGCCCGCCGGGTCAGGTCGGTGTCGTTCGCGAGCTCGAACACCGCGTCGGAGAAATAGGCAGGCAGGCCGGCGGCGACCCAGGCGCTGCCGTTCCAGGCAAGGAAGCCCGCCTCGTCGGTCACCCAGGCTTGCCAGCCGGTCCGTGGCACCAGCCGCATCCAGGCGCCGTCGACGAAGTAGGCGACGTTGAGATCCCAGCCGGACCAGGCGCCGGTGGCGCCGGACGCCACGATGTAGCGGGCTCCGTCCGCCGGGCTCGCCGGCGGGGCAGTCAGGTGCCGGTCGAGCACGGCGAGCTGCACAAGGCCGTCGAGGAGGCGAAGCGCCTCGTTGACGGCGACGTGCTTCTGCGCCTGCGCCGCGAGGAGGTAGGGCAGCAGGAGGTGGGTGCTGGTGTCGGACATGGCCTGTACTGCATGAGGAAGAGTGGATCGCCCGCGCTGCGGGCGACCGATGGACTGGCTGCGTTCAGGCGGGGTCGGCCTCAGCCGCGCTCGGGCGCATTCGCCGGGATCGCGGAGAGGACCGCATCGGGCTTCGGCGCATCCCAATGCGCGGTGGCCGCTGCCCAGCGTTCGAGTTCCGCCCGGAACGCCGGATCTTCGATCCGCAGCTGGAAGGTGTAAAGGCGATCGACGATCTCGCGCATCAGCCCCCGCATCTCCTGGTCGTCGATCCGGGAAACCTCGGACCAAGGGATGCGATTGCCGTCGCTATCCTCGACAACGACGTCGCTGCCGTCGCCCGTGCGCGAGACGGGTACTCGACCAGCGTGCAGATCCTCGAGACGACTGTTGCGCACGCAGATCACCGCCATCAGTCTGGCAAGCTGTGCTGCAATCCGGTGGTCGTCGTCGGGGGTCATGGGGCGAGCCTACGCCGCGACGATCGGCGCAGCCAGACCGCACCGCCCTACCTCAGAAGCTGAGCGTGACGGATGCCGGCGCGCCCCGCCCGAGGAGGGCGGAGAGTTGGAAGATGCGGAGGTCGAGCGTGTCGCCGGGCCCGAGCAGCGCGCCGAGATCGACGAGTTGCTGGGCGGCAGTGTAGGTCGCGCCGGTCGTCGCGGTGGTGAGCGTGCGGAGCACCGTCGATCCATCGAGGACCTCGACCTCGTAGGCCTCGGCGTCCTCGGCGAGCGGCACCTCTGCTGCGGTCCAGCTGTCGGCGGCGAGCGCCCGCGACCGGCGGGTCCAGGCGATGACGAGATCGCCGGGCACACGCGCCGTCCGCCACGGCTGGCGGACGTGGCCAACCGAGAACGGCCGCAAGCCGATGCCCTCGGGCGCGAACGCCAGCTGCCGATAGGAGCGGTCCGCCACCGGCTTCGAGGCCGGCCCGAAGCGCCAGTCGGCTTCGAGCCCAAGCGCCGCCTCGGGGATCGGCAGCGGCACGAGCGCTTCGTCGAGCACGACAACCCGCGCCCCGGCCGGCGCCGGATTGCCCATCGCGCCCTCGGTGCCACGCTGGCCGCGCAGCAGCCGCGAGAGCCGGTAGCGGCCGGCGGCGATCAGCTCGGCGACGCCGGCCTGCACCACCTCCCAGACACCAGGGCTCGACTCCACTGCCAGCGCGTTGCCGCCGCCCAAGAGCGCGAGGTCGGTGACGCTGGCGAGCGTGCCGAAGGCGAGATCGACGATGGCGACGTTGCCGAGGTCGAACCGCGACGTCGGGCCGGCATGCAGGAGCGACACCAATCGCCCGATCCGTGCCGGCCGGCCGAGGGTCGTCGCCAGGGTGAAGCCATCCTCGCCGGGACTGGTCCAGGCGGCGATGCGGCCGGGCCAGGGCACGGCATGCACCGCCGCCAACGGCTGGTGCGCCGGGGTGCTCTCCCGGAGCTGCGGCAGGTCGAGGATCGCCACCGCCGGCGGGCCGTAGACGACGGGGCGCGACACCCGCGGGCTGCGGTCCGAGCCCGGCGCCAGGCCGTAGGCGCTGGCGTCGGTCCGCACCGCCTCGACGGCCCGGGCGCCGGCGTCGGCGACGCTGGTCAGCCGTAGCGCCGCGAGCCGGCCGTCCTGGTCGAGACGGATCACGTCACCCGGATCGAGGGCGAGGCGCGACGGCGGCAGCCGGAACGAAGCGGTCTCGCGGCCGACCCACTCCTCGAGCAGCGCCCGGCGGCAGCGGCGTTCGGCGTCGCCGGCGGGCGTGGCGATGGCAAAGGTCTCGGACGTGACCCGCAACGCAGCTCCTGTCGCCCGTCGCGCCTCGACGCTCATCGCATCGTACTCCTCGTCCGAGCGCACCAGCTGCCACTTCAGCGCCTGCGGCAGCTCGGTCTCCTGCGCGCGCACCAGCTCGATGACCTCGGCATCGGCGTCAGAGCCGGCGACGAGATCGTCGAGGCCGAGCGTCGCCACCGGCCGGCGGTCGCGCGGCTGGAAGCGGATCACGCCCTCGCTCTCGACCGCATCGAAGCCGAAGTGCCGCGCCAAGGGTGCGATCGAGGCGCGCGGGCTCTCGATGGCGGTGACGAGATAGCCATGGACGACCTCGGCCAGCGCCGAGACGTCGATCTGGCTGTCGGGCAGCCCGGCGCGGCGGCAGAGCTCGCGCACCAGGCTGCCGAGCGACACCGAGCCGAGCCGGCCATTCAGCCAGTGGCCGAGCCGCCAGTTGTCGGCGTCGGTCCAGACGTCGCTCCGCGCCGGGAAAGCCGGGAACGGCCGGGCGTCCCAGGTCCAGGCCGCGGTCTCGGCGGTGGCGACCATCCGGCCGCCATAGACACCCGACACCGGGTTGTTCGCCGCCTCGCCCCAGTAGCCGAGCGCGGCCTCGAGGAAGCGGCGCTGGACGGCGTCGTCGCGCCAGCCGCGGGAGAAGTTGGGCAGGAAGCTCTCCGCCGACTTCGGGTCGTAGAAGACGTTCGGCTGGTTCGGGCCGCGGTCGACCGCCGGGCAGCCGAGCTCGGTGAAGCGGATCGGCTTCGATTCCGAGGCCCACGCCGTCGCCGATCCGCTCTCGACGCCACCAGGCCGGTTACGGTGCGGGTTCGACCACCAGGAGCGGATGTCCTTGTACCGGAACACCCACGGCCGTCCGTGGGCGCCGTCGGCAATCGGCGTCCGCACCTGCGCCTCGCGGTCGGCGGCGCTGGCGTAGAACCAGTCGAAGCCCTCGCCGCCCTCGACGTTGCCGCGCAGGTAGTCGAGGTCGGTGATCGCGTCGGCGTCCGCGGCGTCGAGGTGGTCGAGCCCGTCGCGCCAGTCGGCGAGCGGCATGTAGTTGTCGATGCCGACGAAGTCGATTTCGTCGTCCGCCCAGAGCGGGTCGAGGTGGAAGAAGACGTCGCCCGATCCGTCCTGCGGATGATGCCCGAAATACTCTGACCAGTCGGCGGCGTAGCTGAGCTTCGTCCCCGACCCGAGGATCGCGTTGACGTCGGCCGCGAGGTCCACGAGTTCAGCGACGGCTGGATACGTCGACGCGCCGCTCCGGACTTGCGTGATCCCGCGCAACTCCGATCCGATCAGGAAGGCGTCGACTCCGCCGGCTGCGGCGCAGAGATGCGCGTAGTGCAGGATCATCCGCCGCAGGCCCCAGTCGTCCGGATCGCCGTCCCACGCGACGCGCTCGCCGTCGACGTCGAAATCCGACGGCTGCGCGGCGCCGAAGAAGGCGGCGACCTGGCTGCTCGCGGCCGCGCTCTTGTCGGGACTGCCGGCGTGACCCGCCGCCGGCGAGCAGGTGATCCGCCCGCGCCAGGGATAGGTCGGCTGGCCGGTGGCGGACGCGCCGTCCGAATACGGGTCGGGCAGGTCGTTGTCGGCCGCCACGTCCATCAGGATGAACGGGTAGAAGGTCACACGGTAGCCGCGGGCCTTCAGCTCCCGGATCGCCTGCACCACGGCGTTGTCGGACGGCGTGCCGCCGTAGGCAGGGCGATCCTCGGCGTCGCGGCTGACGAGATGCGCCGAGGCGCGCGCTATGCCGTCGACCGACCAGTTCTCCGGCGTCGTCGCCTTGGCGCTGACCTCGACGCCAGGACGGACGCGGCAGTGCCCGGCGCGCAGGTCGTCACCGAACCAGGCGACGACGAGCGAGACCGACTCTACCTTCGGCGCGCATGCCTCCAGCCGGTCGAGGGCGACCGCAAGGTCGGCGGCGTCGGGCTCGGCGTTGACGTTCTCGGCCGCGGTCTCGCCGTCGCCGTCCTCGCGGCGGACGATCTCGGTGGCATAGGCGAACTCGCCCGAGGCCGGGATCAGCGTCACCGCCTGGACGAGGCTCTCTGCGGACTCGCCGTCGAGGATCGGGCGGAATACCTCGAAGGAGAGCTGCGGCAGCCGGTTGCCGAAGCGCTCGAGCGGCAGCTCCTCGAAGACGACGTAGGCCGTGCCGCGGTACGCCGGGGTGTTCGCCGCCCCCATCTTCGACGCGATGAACGGATCGGGCTCCTGATCCTCGCCGCCCTTGTGCAGCCGCAGGGTGACCCCGTCGCGGCTCATGATCTTGCCGTCGGCCCAGATGCGCCCCAATCCGGTGATCGGTCCCTCGCAGAGCGCCACGGCGAACGAGGCGAAGTAGAAGTATTCGGTGACCTCGGTGCCTCCGCCCCCGCCGCCGCCCTTGCCGCCGCCGCCCTGGCGGGTGGTCTCGGTCTCCTCGCGGAAGTCGGTCGCCCAGATGATGTTGCCGCCGGTGCGCATGGCGCCGAACACGCGCGGGATCACCGCCCCCTCGGTCGAGGCGGTGATCTGCAGGGTGTCGAGCCGCTGGCCGGCGATCCGCTGGGTCGGCGCCATCGCGGCGACGAGCCAGGAGTCGATGGCGGCACCGGCGATCGAGCCGACCGCGCCGCCGATCGTCGCGGCCGAAACGCCGAGGATCGAGCCACCGATTGAACCGCCGATCGCGGTGCCGGCGGCGGCGAGGATGATCGAGGCCATGGGATCAGCTCGGGCTGGGGAACAGGAAGGCGAAGGCGACGCGTCGTCGCCAGGCGGCGTCGAGCGGCGCCTCGACAACGCCACTGCGCTCGTAGGCGTGGATGAAGCGCTCGGGCGCCCCCATGATGCCGCAGTGCTTGGCGACAGCACCGGTACGCATCCGAAACAGGAGAAGCGCACCAGGGGCGATCGTTGCGATCGGCAGCTCGAGCATCACGCCCCGCGCCGCCTCGGCCAGCGGCTCGCGCGTGCCGGTCTCGCCCCAGTCGCGGCTGTAGGGCGGGATCGGCATGGGTTCGGGACCGTAGAGTTCGCGCCAAACGCCGCGGACGAGGCCGAGGCAGTCGCAGCCGACGCCGCGGACGCTCGCCTGGTCGTGATAGGGCGTGCCGAGCCAGCCGAGGGCGGCGGCGATGACGTGCTCGGGGTCTGCGGCGATCACAACACCTCTCCGGCGTTCGCGTCGCCGCGGTTCGGGTATCGGACCACCGTGTCCTGGCCGGGGATGTGCGGGAAGCCGCGGAAGTTCACGACGTTGGCGAAGCGGTCGCGGCAGGTCTCCAGCCGTTTGTCGCAGCCGGCGCGAACGACGAAGTCGTGGCCGGCGGCGATCGGCCGAACCGGCGCCTCGAGCAGCGTCAGCCGCCGCGCCCCGGCGACGACGTCGTGACTGGCGACCTCGGCGACGCGACCGGCGTTCGGGCCGCTGGTCCAGGTCACTCGGCCGAGCGTGAACCAACCGGCTGAGAAGCCGGCGAGCCCGGAGGCCGCGAAGCTGCGGTCTCCGGTGACGCTGGTGACCGACCCGGTCGCCCTGAACGCCGGATCGTCGAGGTCGACGCCGCAGCGGGCATCGCCGAGCTCGGCGTCGCAGGCATGCTGGAAGGTACGGCCGACGGTCTGGTTGAGCACATGTGCCAGTGAGCGCACCTCGGCGACGAAGGCGAGCCGGCCGCGACGGACCTGGCCGATGGCGCCGCGGCGCATCAGCACCCGCTTCGACACCGCATCCCAGTTCACCCGCCAGACCTCAACGGCGGCATTGTCCCAGCGGCCGTCGAGGATGTCGGTCTCGGTGATGGTGTCGGAGGTCAGCACGCCCTCGGCGTCCTGTGCATCGACGGCAAGGTCGGTCCCCGACCGGATCTCCGAAGCGACGAAGCCGGAGTCGGGCTCGTAGGTGAGGCCGCCGAACTCGAGCACCCTGTCGTGGTCGGTGAAGCCGAAGACGACGCCATCGGCGCGTTCGATCCGCCAGCACCAGGCGAGCGTAGTGGCGCCGCTGTCGAGATGCGTCTGCAGGGCGGCCGGCAGGCTCTTCATCGCTTCTCGTGGCTCTGGATTGCACGCTCCAGCCGATCGCGCAGGCCGATGAGCCCGAGGCCGAGGGTGATCAGCGTGGCCGGCGCCGCGTCGTTGGCGCCGATCAGCTGGGCGATCACTGCAGCGAGTTCGCCGAGCGGCCCGTGCTCGGGCAGCGCAAGGGCGAAAAGCCCGATCAGGATCGCGGCGAGGCCCGTCCACCAGGTGAGGGACTTCGGAAGAACGTAGCGCATGGGATCAGCTCCGTTGGAAGGCGGCGTTGAGGACGGCGCGCAGGGCCGCGATGAAGCCCACTCGCCGCGGGGTGGGAAATGCTGGCGGCGCGGCAATGGCCGGCGGTCGCAGCAGCGCCAGCGCTTGCTGCTCGCTGAGCCGGCGCACCGGCCGCGAGAAGTCGACCCGGCCGCCGGCGTCGGCCGCCCAGACCGGGATCAGCCCCTCCGGGTAGCGCCCGTGCAGAAAGAGATCACGCTCGGCCTCGCGGCGGGAGCGCAGGCTGGCCGGCCGCAGCCAGTTCATGAACGCCGCGCCCGCGCCGGCCCGGTCGCCGGCGTTGAGATGCCTGGTCAGCGCCGCCCGCGCGATCGCGCCGGTGTTGTAGTGGAAGGAGACCAGCGCATCGAACTCGTGCGGCGCGAGATCGACGGTGACGGCGCGCGCGACCTCGGCCTGGTACCGGGCAAGGTCGGCCCGGAACAGCCGAAGCGCCTCGCGCATGCCGGCGTCGAGATCGGCCGGCATGCCGCGCGGCAGGCGGCCGGGATCGGGTGCGCCCGCCGCCGCGGTGTGACCGACGCCGAAGGTCCAGACGCGGTTCACGTCGAGATAGGGAGCCGGCACGATGCCCTCGTGCCGGGCGAGGGCCAGAAGCCCCCGATCGGTCATGTTCATGGGTGACTACCTGAAGAGCGAGAGGAGCAGGATCAGGGCGGCGACGGCGAGGCCGACCCGCATCCGGTGACGGAAGAGCCGGCACGGATCGGCGTCGCCGCAGCGCAGCCGCGCCGCGAGGCCGAGGAACTCACGCATCAGGCCCGTCCCCGGATCGAAGCCCGCGGATGCGCGCGAGCGTCACCTCGATCACCGCCGGGCCGAACACGCCGACGAGGTAGGCGGCCGAGCCGGCGGCGCCGCCGGCCGGCACCGCCTCGGGCGGCAGCCCGAGCCAGCGGGCGACCAGCGACATCGAGAAGCTGCCCATACCGGCGGCGATGAGGCCGCCGAGCAGGAAGTGACGTACGGCATCGCGCAGCCGCATGCGGGTGGTGAGCGCATTGGTGGCGCCGCCGAGCGCGCCCCAAGCGGCGAGGATCGCCGCGGTCGAGGCGGCGAGGTCACGTAGGACGCCGGCGACGAAGCCGGGCTCCTCGTTCATCGCCGCACCTCCACGAGCGGGATCGAGGCGATCGAGCCGAGCCGGTCGAGATCCCAGGTGACGTCGAGCCGGTCGGTGTCGAAACGGACGGGGACGTCGAACTCGAATCCGGCGGTGACGAGCACGCCGGCTCCGGGGGCGGCGGCGAAGGTGACGACGCCGGTCGTCGCATCGACCGACCAGCCGGAGACCGCCTCGACGCCGGCGCGGGCAATCCGGACGGTGCCGGCGACCGGCTTGCCGATCCGACGCACCCAGGCCTGCGATCCGCTCTCGTAGCGCTTCACCAGCTGGAACGCCGTCGTCGCGCCGTCGCCGGTGCCGAGCGCCTGGTCGATCGGTGTGATCGGCGTCGATGGCAGGCCGGACCTGTGGTCGCCCCAGTCCTTCCAGCGGAAGCCGTGCAGGCGGCCGTTCCGCGCCTCGAAGAAGGCAACGACGGCGGCGAGGTCGTCGGCGCGGCGGATGCCGTAGGCGGCGTCGTAGCGCCGCCGCGAGTCGGCCCAGGAGGCGTTGCGCTCCTCGTCGCCGGAGGCGAGCTCGACCACCTGCGTGCGCCGCTCCGGACCGCCGCGCGCGCCACGGCTGATGTCGTCCGGAAACCGGACCTCGTGGAAGGCCATGCTCACATCCCTCTGCGTCCGAAGGCGACCGCCCTGGCGATGTCGCTCGCGACCTGGGTGCGCGAGCGGCGGAAGCTCTCGGCGTCGGTGGTCATGATGTTGACGGTGACGCCGCCGTCGGCCCGCACCCGCTCGAAGGCCCGGGTGTCGGCGCGGCTCAGCACGCGTTCGCCGCGCTGCAGGATCGCCGGCACCTCGTCCGGACGCAGGCCCGCCACGCCGCCGGCGTGGAGCCGAGGCGCGCCTGCGAAGGCGAGTGCCGGGACGAGTCGCTGCGGGGCCGACGCTCCCGCCATCCCGCCGGCGTGCAGCACGCTCGCGAAGGCCGGGCCGAGGCTGCCGAGCACGCCGGAGAGCGCATTGGCGACCGGGGCCAGCGCGAAGCGCCGCACCGACACCTTCGCGAGGTCGGCGAGGATCGAGGTGACGAGGTCGCGCATGCCGAGCTTGCCGGTCTTGACGAACTCGCCCACCGCGTCCTCCGCGCCGCGGAAGCCGCTGACGAGCGCCTCGCCGATGCCGTCGCCGGTCTCCTTCGCCTTGTCGGCATAGTCGCGCACGGCTTCTATCGCGCGCTCCCAGCCGGACTTCGCCGCCTCGGGCGCCTCCGCCACCTGCGGCGCCGCGGCGGCACTGGCGCTGCCTGCCTGGCCCACGGCGTTACCGAACTCCTCGGCCGCGACCGTCGCACCGCCGAGCGCCGTCTCCGCCTCTTCGGCCGAGCCCTTCACCGCGTCGCGCAGCGCCTGCAGCGAGGCGAGCGGCGCGGTGGCGGCGCTGGCTGCCGCCGAAGCCGACGCGGCGAGGCTGTCGGCTCGCGCGCTGGCCTCGCCGGCGGCCGCCGAGGTCTCGTAGAAGGCCGAGCCGGCGCGGATCGCCGCCTCGCTCAAGGCGAGCGTCGCATCCTCCATGCCGGGGATGCGGGCGAGACCACCGGTCGCGGCATGCAGGAAGTCAGCCCAGCTGCGCTGGATGCCAGAGAGCACGGTCAGCCAGCCGGCCTCGATCGTCGCCCAGACCGACTGCAGCGACAGCGCCAGCGACCGGCCGCCGAGCTTGATCCGCTCCCAGACCTCCGATGCGACGTCGCCCAGGAGCGACAGCGCCTCGCCGAAGCCGCCCGCGCCCGAAACCAGCCGGCCGAACTGGTAGACCATCTCGCCGGCGGCGACGATCAGCGCCCCGATGCCGGTGCGGATCAGCGCGCCGCGCAGCACCACGAGCGCGGTGGCGAGCCCGCGCACCGAGACGGCGGCGGCGACAAGGCCGGCGACCCAGCGACCGGCCATGATGCCGGCGAAGGTCGCGGCGTAGGCCGCGAGCCGGCCGAGGTTGTCAAAGAGCCCGCGGATGGCGATGCCGAGCGGCCCGGTGGTGCGGGCGACCGCCGCCATCGCGTCCGCCACCGCCTCGAGCGCCGGGGCGGCCGCGGCGGCGAGCTGGTTCGAGAGCCCGCGCCAGATCAGCCCGAGACGGGAGATCGCGTCGTTTGCCCGCTCGATGCGGTCGGCGTCCGCCTCGGACACCACCACACCGAAGTCGCGCACGTCCTGGGTGGCTTGGCGCAGCGTCGCGGTGTCGATCCGCGACATCGCGATCGAGCCCTCCTCGCCGAAGAGCTGGCCGGCGACCGCGGCGCGCTCCGCAGCCGGCACGAACTCGGCGATCGCCGCGTTGATGCGGCCGACCCGCTCGTCGAGCGGCAGTGCCAGCAGCTCCGAGGCCGAGAGCCCGAGCCGGGCGAGCGCCTCGGCCGCGGGCCCGGCGCCCGAGGCCGCCTGGCTCAGCCGCCGGGTCAGGTCCTTGGTCGCCTGCTCGATGCCCGACATCGCGACGCCGGCGAGCTCGCCCGCGCGCTCCAGCACCTGAATCGAGGCGACCGTGGTTCCGAGCGACTGCGCGAGCTTGGCCTGTGCATCGACGGTGGCGAGCCCGGAGCGGACCATCGCGATGCCGCTGGCCGCCGCCGCGGCGATCGCCGCCGCGGTGGCGATCTTCACCCGGACCGAGAAGGCGGCGAGCCTGGCGTTGGCCGCCTCCATCTCGCGCCCGAGCCGGCCGAAGCCGCGGTTGCCGGCCTCGCCGACGCCCTCGAGCTCGGCCCGGACCTCGCGGCCGCCGACGACGGCGAGCCGGACAGACACTCTCTTCTCAGCCACGCCCGTCTCCGATCGCTTCGTTGGTTCGGCGGACCATCACCGCCTCGATCTCCGGCAGCAGCTCGGCCGCCGTGAGTGGCTCGATGCCGAGCGCCGTCGCGAGCGCCAGGGCCGACCCCAAGTCCCAGCCGATCACCGCGCCAGGGATGATGCGAAGCTGGCCGCCGAGACGGCCCACCAGGTCCCAGACCTGCCAGCCCTCGAAGGTAGCCGGCCGGTTCAGCCGCGCTGGGCAGTTCGGGCACGCCTGGCCACAGGCCGCGCAGTAGCGGTCGCCACCGCCGAAGTGCCAGTCGGCGAGGGCGCGGAGACGTTTTTTTCCGCGTCCAGCAGCAGACCCTTCGAGACGTAGGCCGCCTGGAACGCCTCGAAGATCGGCCAGACCTCGAGCAGCGCGTCGATGCCCGCCGGCGTCACCGGAACCAGGTTGCCGTCGGCATCGCCGACACCCTCCCAGTCAGTGACGGCGCGCCGGGCGATCGCCTTGGCGAAGACCAGCGCGCGCGCCTCGTCGGAGGCGGTGGCGGGCAGCGCCTCGACGGCAGCGTCGCTGCGTGCCGCCACCATCAGCGCTGTGGTCAGAGGCGCCACGCGCAGCCGCACGCCGTGGCCGAGAGCGAGCCAGCGCGGCTCCGAAGTCAGGTCGAGCCTCAGCATGGTCAGTATTCCTCGATGTCGTTGATGAGGGTGGCGGTGCACATCCGCCCGACGCCGGTGTCCCGGGCGGCCTGCCAGTCGAAGGTCGCCTGCACGCCCTGCGGGCCGGCGATCTCGATTCGGGGGCGCGGCAGGTAGACGGCGTGCACGGTGAAGGTGAAGCTCTCCCCCGAGGGCAGCGCGTAGCCGAACTCGAGCTCACAGGGATCGCCGGCGATCGCTTGGTTCACCAGCACCTGATCGGCGAAGCGCACCTCGACCCGGCCGGTCAGCGCCGCGATCGAGGGATCGGCGCCGTCGATACGGCCGTCGCTGCGGATTGTCTCGATGCGGTCGAGGTTGTTGGCGTAGGTGATCTCGGCGGAGACGACGTTGCCGAGCGCCGTCCCGTTCCGCGTGATGCTGCCGTTGAAGTGGCCGAAGCGCTTCAGCGACAGTTCCGCCGGGGTGCCGGCGGCCGTCGTCGTGCTGACCGTCTCGCCCTGCGCCACCAGCTTCGCCGTCGCGGTCAGCAGCCCCGAGCGCTGCAGCTGCCAGCTGAGTTGGTCGAGCACGCAGCCCGAGTACATGGCGAACCGCGGAACCTCGGGCATCGCCGTCTCGATCGCCATCGACGGCAGCGTCCATCCGCCGGAGCGGAATTCGTGCGTCCAGGGGCCGGTACCGGAGGTGATCGGATCGCCGAAGGCCGCCTTCAGCCAGAAGCCGAAGGCCTCGGCGTCGATCGGCACCACGACGTCGCCGTCGGCGGTCACCGCGTCCTTGATCGGCGCCAGTGGATCGCGGCCGTAGCCGAGCAACTCCGAGCTGATGAGCGGCTGCTCGGAGCCGAGCGAGGTGCTGGCGAACGGCACGCGGGTGTAGCCGCCCACCGGCGCCGTGCCGTAGACCGTCTCGAACGCGAGCGCCATCTGCGCTCGCGCGCCTTGCGCACGTGCCATCGTGTTCTCCTTGGATGTCCGGATCAGCCGAGATGGGGTGGTTGCCGCCCTCTCTCGACGGCATCGCAATGTGCCAAGCTGGTGGTGTTTACAGCCACTGAGCAGAAAGGACGGCAACCGTGACGAAGGATACGATGATCGGAGTCGATCTGGCAAAGAACAGTTTTCAGATCCATGCGGCGACACTGAATGGCCAGGTCAAGTTCCGTAGGAAGCTGGCGCGGGCGCAGTTCCTCTCCTTCATGGCCGCGCAGGCCCCGGCCGTCGTCGTGATGGAGGCCTGCGGCGGCGCCCACCATTGGGCGCGGGAACTGTCCGCGCTCGGTCATGAGGTCCGGCTGATCGCCCCGGTTTATGTTAAACCCTTCGTGAAGCGGCAGAAGAACGATGCTGCCGACGCCGAAGCCATCGTCGAAGCGGCGCAGCGCCCGGAGATGCGGTTCGTCGAGCCAAAAAGCACCGACCAGCAGGCCCGCGCGCTCCTGTTCCGGACACGGGAACAGCTCGTCCATCAGCGCACCGAGCTGGTGAACGCCCTGCGATCCTACCTCTACGAATACGGTCACGTTCTGCCGATCGGTATCGCCAGCCTCCGGCGCATCGAGGCGATCCTCGAGGACACGGACAATGACCTCCCGGACCTTGTCCGGGACATCTGCGGCGACCTGCTCCAGCAGATCTCCGAGAAGACGGCGCGGATCGACGCACTCATGAAGCGCATCAAGTCCACGGCCTACGACACCGAAACTGCACGGCGGCTGCAGACGATGCCCGGCGTCGGCCCTGTCACGGCCCTCGCCATCGAGGCCTTCGCGCCGCCCCTCGAAAGTTTCCGCTGCGGGCGCGACTTCGCCGCCTGGCTCGGCCTCGTGCCTCGGCAGAACTCGACTGGCGGCAAACAGCGCCTCGGGAGGGTCACGAAGGCAGGCCAGGCCGATATCCGGCGCCTGCTGATCGTCGGCGCGATGTCGCGCCTGACATGGCTCGGCCGAAAGTCGATCCGGGAGGGATCGTGGCTGGCGCGCATGCTCGAGCGCAAGCCGAAGATGCTCGTGGCCATCGCGCTGGCGAACAAGATGGCCCGCGCCATCTGGGCCATGCTGACCCGCGGCGAGGACTACAGGAATCCGGCGCCGGCCGCTGCCGTCTGAAGCTATCAGGCGGACCGCGGCACGGCTTCGGTGTGAAGGAGGTGCGAGAAGGCGACGACCAGCATGGGCAACATGATCGATGAGATCTGGATGGGGAAAACCAGCGATCCGCTCGGGGCCGACAGAGTTCTTAGCCGAGATTTGGACCCTATCCGCAGATCACCATACCGGCCCGCGGCAAATGGAAAGGCCGCAACGATGAGGCCTGACAGAAGACCGCGCTCGATCACCTGTTCATCTGCTCAATTTCCTCCTTGCATCTCGGGCGGCAACCACAGAAGCGGGTCGGCCGTTGCGTAGTGCAGCACCACCGGGATGACGGCGGCCTTCAACGTGGCCGCGCCGTCGATCGCCAGATCGACCGGACGCGGTGCCTCGGCCTCGACCCAGTCGCACAGGCCGCCGAGGGTGCGATCGGCGGAGAGCACGATACCGACACCGGCGGCCAGGCTGTCGAAGGCGGCATCTCGACCGTTGCCGGCCTGGACGATCGCCTCGATCTCAGCGCGGTGCTGGTAGTGGTAGCGGAGCGGCGACAGCGTCGCTGCGGGCTCGCCGGGGTCACCATCGCGCAGGATCAGCAGGCCGGCGGCCGGCACGCGCTCGGGCAGGACCTCGCCGCGGAGGACCGGCGCGGGCTGAGTCTGAAGCAGCGCATGCAGCGCTTGGAGGATGGCTTCTCGGGTCGTGGCCATGTGGAACGTGTGATTCTTCGCTATGTAGCAACTGCTGATCCGAGCCCGAAGCGAGGCCTACAATGGTGGAACCGGCGATGATCAAATCGCAGCAAGAGCCGCGTGCTTTAGCGGATGTTTTCGCGGACTTGCTCCGCCTTGCGACCTCCGAAGGGGCAATCCACGGGATTTCCGAGCTCATCTACCGCGACTGGGTCTACACGGTCGACACGCAAGAGCGGACCATTGTCGATGATCCGGAGCATCGTTGGTCGACCTCCCGCCTAAACAAACCAGAACTGATGCTCCTGGTAGGCTTGGCAGTTCAGTCCGAGTCGGATCGGACACATACCGTGCTCGGCGACGCCACCGCATATATGTCGGACGCTGATCGCCTCCTTCGGGAACTTCATGACCGGGTCATGGTCGACGTAGCGTCCGCGCTGCCCGCAAACCCGCTTGAGGTTGAGAACCCGCTTGAGGTGGTCGGTCCGATGGCCCGCGAGGCCATCTATTACGCGGCTGAGAGCTTCTACCTCCATCAATTCCCACCCTTCATCCGGCAGCGATACCGGCGCGACGGCGACTGGCTGTTACGCAACAAGCGCATCTCCATCCTACCCATGATCGAAATCGCCCAGTTCATCTCGGAGCGGATCACCGGACAGATGTCGGTGGTCGGCCACCTCCGGAAATCGGGCACGACCCTGAACAGCGGCGACCTGACCAGCAGCCTTATGATCCCGATCGGGGACCTTCGGCGGAAGTTCAAGGGCAAGGCGGACGCGTTCGCCCAACTGTTCGCGATCGATGTGATCGGGGTCAACCAGGGCTTCACCGATCCGTTCGCGATCAACGAGACCATGATCAGCCCGATCGTTCGGATCGGCGAGTTCCTCTACGTTCCTAATCAATATCGGCTCTTCGAAGCGCTCTATGAGAGCCCCTTCTACTGGATGATACGGGATGAGACCTACATGGAGACCGCGAAGAAGAACCGCGGCACGTTCCTCGAGGGTGCCGCGGCGCACATCCTTCGATCCGTGTTCGGGCCGGAGAACGTCCATGAAAACGTCACCCTCTACAATGGCAGGAAGGACAAGGCGGGCGAGATCGACATCCTCGTCACGTACGGCGAGTTCGTGCTGGTCGTCCAAGCGAAGTCAAAGCGGATCACAATGCAGGCTCGGGCCGGTGACATCGCTGCATTGGGCCGGGATTTTCATGGCGCCATCCAGGCCCCCTACGGCCAGGCGCTGACCTGCGCACGGTTGATCAGGATGGGCGCCACCTGCGTTCGGCCCGACGGAACCAAGATCAAGGTGCGCCGGGTGAACCGGTTATTCCCGATGGTGGTCCTGAGTGACCCGTTCCCCTCGGTAACCATGCTGGCTCGTGGCCTTCTCGAACGCGAAAAGGAGATTGCGCCGGTCATCTGGGATCTTGGCGTCTTGGACTGTGCCGCCCGGATATTCCCGAACCCGATCGACATGATCTTCTACCTGAAAAGCCGCTCGGACCTGTACGACCAAGTCATGTCGGAAAGCGAGCACTGCTTCATAGGGTTCCACCTGACCCACAAGCTGGCCCTGCCGGACGAGTTCCACGGCCTGGCCATCGACAGGGATTACGCGCAGCCAGTCGACAACTTCATGATGCCCTTCGATGTGGGCGTGGAGGGCATCCGCCCGACCGGGATCCTGGAGCGCTTCGACGTTCCGATTGTCACCGATCTCCTGCGGGAGCTGAGATCCAAGGGGCCAGAAGTCGCCGCGGTGGTAATTGACCTCTACGACTTCTCGAGCGAGATGCTCCGCGACATGGCGGCCCATATCACACAGCTTCGCGAAGAGGTCCACGCCGGAAAGGCCCTTAAAGCCTTCTCCGTCCCAACCGCGGCCGGCGGCCTGACGTACATTGTAGTTGACCATTTGAGCGAGAAATCGCGCGCTGCAGCAAGAAGCATTGGTAGAAAGCACAAATACGATACCAAGAGCTCGCACTGGTACGTAATCCTCGATTGCATCCAGACCCGCAACCCTATCGACGAGCTCGGATGCCTTGTTTGGGAGTGGCAAGAAGATCACGAGGAGCAACGCCATTCGGAACAGGTGTCGGGCCTCTTCAAGTCGAGTCAGTTGCTTGTAAAAGTGGGCGATGCATCAAAGTCTTCCGAGGAATGATGTTTCGATTTCAAACGCCACGGGATTCAAGGCAACCAACGACCTGAAGAGAACTGAATGATCGCTGGCACCCTAGGCTCGATCGAAAGCCGGCATGACGTCACGACCGCTCTCCCCGAACTGCGGCCACCTATTGTGTGCGATCCTCCACCCAGTTCGCCACGATCAGCCCCGGCACCGCGTCGTGCGCCTGCTCCGCATCCCGTGCCAGGTCGAGCCGCTTCGGCAGCTTGACCTGCGGCACCAGCAGGAAGATCGGCGCGGTCACCTGCCCGCGCCCGGTCTTCGAGCGTGATGCCGCCGCGAGTCCACGGGTACTGATCCGTGCGCCGTCCGCCACGAGCAAACTCGGCCCGGTCCGCCGATAGACGAACCGCAGCCGCAGCCCGGTCTTCCGCTCCCACGCCGCCGGCGTGATGCGCCGCCCGCCGAGCGCCTTGCCCGCGGCCGGTGTTGGGATCGCGAGCCAGAGCCCATTCTTCGACCGGATCAGCGGACCCGCGTCATGGGCGCCGACGATGACCGGCGCCTTCGACCAGACCACCGCCGCAGCGTTCAGGCTGGCGCCGGCCTTCGGGAAGACCTCCGACCGGATCGAGTTCGCGAGCCGCGGCCCGAGACCGGCGCCGACGATCTGCCCGCGCCAGGCGAGCTTCAGCCCGGTGCCCGCCTCGCGCATCGCCGCCGACACCGCGCGCTCGCCGGCGGCGACCTCCGCCTTCATCACCCCGACGAGGTCTGGCCGGATGTCGAGCGTGAGTTTCACGCGGGCCTCGCGTCGATCGTCCAGACCAGCCGCTCGCGATCCCTCACCGCCTCGCCCTGCACTATATGAGTGATGTCGTCGATCGCGAGGCGGTCACCCGGCCGGGGCGCGGCCACCTCGCTGACCCGCACGTCGAACCGGGTCGTCTCCGACCAGAGCCGCGCCTCGCCGAACTCGGTGATGGCGTCGGCCCGGCGGGCGATGACGCGGACGGGGAACAAGGCCCCGTCCGCCGGCTCGTAGACCGCCTCGCGCGCCAGGTTCGGATCGGCGAAGAGCGCGTCGACCGCGGCGGCAAAGGCCGTCACGTCCGCCGCGCCGAGCGCAGCACCTGCGGCCGGGTGCAGATCGGCAGCGGATTGCTCTCGATCTCCAGCCGCACCCACTCGTCGCGCTCGCGGTCGGGGATCGCGCGGGCGTAGAGCGGCAGCCCGAGGGTGTTGACCGTCTCGAAGGTGTCGGCCGGGGCGTAGTAGATCTCGAACAGCCCGTCGACGCCCTCGGGATAGAAGAACGCCTTGTCGGTCGGCACGCCGAAGGCGGCACTGCCGCGGTAGCGCCGGAAGGAGATGCCGCCGAAGCTGACCTCGTCGGCGACCCGGCTCCGGAGATCGGCGGCCGCCGCGGTGTTGAGGTAGGTCTCCCTGACCTCCTTGTGGGCGACGAGATCGGCGAAGAAGGCCGAGCCGCACTCGGCGCGGAGCTGCACCGCGCCGGTGGCGAGCCCGCCCATGCTCGCCTCGACGTCCTCGATCAGCGCCTGGCAGCGCTTCCTGAGCGCGCCGGAGGCCGGCGAGGCGTTGTCGAGGTCGAAGTCGACCTCGGTCGAGGGCGTGATGGCGAACTCGGTGAAGTAGTTCACCACCGTCGCCCCGTCCTTCGGGTCCTTCACCAGCCCCTGGATGCCGTTCAGCAGGTGGTACTCGAAGGTCGCCTCGGCGTCGCGACGCAGGTTGCCGAGACGCCGCGCGACCTCGGTCTGCACCTGCTGCAGCGCGCTCTCCGAGCCGAAGTCACGGACGCTCTGGATCTCGGCAGCCCAGATCACGTCCTGCTTCTTGAACTGGCGGCAGACGAAGGCGCGGACGTCGCGGCGCTCCGCCACCTGCTGGTCATAGGCCGAGCCGCGCTCGGAGAACGGGATCAGCGACAGGGTGCCGTCGCGGCTCTCGATCACCACCGTGCGCGAGCGCACGCCGCGATCGCCGAAGAGACCGGAGCCCGAGAGCGTCGCCGGCTTGAAGGGGATGTTCTCCAGCGCCCGGGTGAGCTCGATGATCGAGAAGGCGTCGCCCTCGAAGATGTCCATGCTGGCCATTGCGGCGTCTCCTCAGCGAACGATGATGCCCGCGGCCGCGAGCGCGGCATGGGCGGCGGCGATCTCGGGCTCGCTCGGCGTGCCGGCGAAGACGAGATCGTGGCGGTTGACGATGGCGGGGCCGCGGACGAGCGCGACGGCGGGCGCGTCGCCGGTGGTGGCGTCGGCCTTGCCCCAGAGCACGGCGACCGCGGTCTCGGAGCCGTCGGTGGCGTCGGGGTCGTGCGCGACGTACTTGCCGCCGACGGTGATCTTGCCGAGCACCGTGCCGGGCTCGAGCACGCCAGCGTCGATGGTGACGACCTCGCGGCAGTAGTCGCGGATGGCCTCCCAGACGAGAAAGCCGCCGGGATGGCGGCCTTCGGTGAGCGTGGGCATGGGTTACTGTCCTCTCGGTTTGAAGGTGCGGGCGATCACCTCGCCCCAGGGGCGGGCGTCGGCGGAGCGGCCCGGCTGCGGATGGTGAGCGGTGACCTCCGGTGTGGCGTCGGCGCGCGCCCCGAGGAGCGCCGCGCGCACCTCGTCAAGGCTGACGCCGGTCTCGAGGAAGCGTCGCGCCTGCAGCGGCAGGCCGGCGAGCGCGCAGAGATCGATCACCGCGGCGGCATGGGCGAGCGCCTCGGCACGGACCGCGGCGGGGTCGGGGACCGGGTCGGGCGCTTCGGGCGGCGGGGGATCGACTTCCTCGGTGGCATCCGCGGGCGGCTCGACTGCATCGACTCCGCCGGCACCCTCGTCGGTCAATTCGTTTTTGACCTCGGCGCTGTCGGCCGTGGCGTCGACCAGCGCCGGCGGTGCGTTGCGGAACCGCCCGACGTCGAACCGGGCGGCGATGCGCACCGGCTCGGCGAGCCGATCGGCAAAACCGAGCTCGACAGCCTCCGCAGCGTCCAGCCAGGTCTCCTTCGCCATCAGCGCGGCGATGTCGTCCTCGGCGCCGCCCGACTTCGCGACATATCCCGCGACCAGGCTGCTTTTGATCTTGTCGAGCGCCTCGGCCATCGCGCGCATGTCGTCGGCCGTGCCGAACACCACGCCCGAGGGGTCGTGGATCATCAGGAAGGCGTTCTCCGGCATCACCACCTCGTCGCCGGCCATGGCCACGTAGGAGGCGGCCGAGGCGGCGATGCCGTCGATCCAGACGCTGACCGGGCCGGCGTGGCGCTTGAGCGCGTTGTAAATCGCCACCGCGTCGAACACCGAGCCGCCGGGGCTGTTCAGCCGCAGGGTCAGCGGCGCTTCGTCCGGCAATGCGCCGAGCTCGTCGAGGAAGCTCTTCGCCGAGACGCCGTAGGCGCCGATCTCGTCATAGATCGAAACCTCCGCGCCCTCGGCACGGGCGCGGATCGCATACCAGGATCGCATGGGGGTTCAGTCCTCGTCGGTTTCTGGGGTCCGCTCGGGCGTCGCCCGCGCGCCTTGGGTCTCGCCGGGCTTGGTGCGGTAGCCGAGGCCGAGCTCGTTGGCGCGGGCCGCGTCGGCGGCGTTCTCGCGGTCGATCTCCTCGATGTCGTAGCCGGTCGCTTCGACCGCCTTGCGCCGCGAGAGGAGCCCGGCGTCGATCGCCAGCACCTGCGCCTGGATGTCCTTCAGGGGATCGACCCAGTCCCAACGCGGCGGGATCCACTGCACCGCTCGCCATCGTGCCGGCGCCGAGGCATAGCCCGGCAGATCGAGGCCGCCGGCGAGCACCGCCGCCTCCATCCAGCGCGCCCAGATCGGCCGGCAGAGCTGATGGGCGATCACCCCATGCTGCAGCTGCTCGACCCGGCGGCGGAACTCGACGAGCTCGGCGCGCAGGCTCGAGTAGTTGGCCTGCCGCACGTCGCCGGTGACGAGGTGATACGGCAGCCCCAGCGAGGCGGAGACCCCGAGGAGCGTCCGGTACTGGAAGGCCTTGTCTTATGAATTCGGGAGGTTCCCTGGTTAGAAGGGAGCCACTGCCCGCCACGCCATTTATGGCGGGCAGTGGCGGCGGTTGGATCGAGGAGGCCTGGGTCTTCAGGACCGTTTCTGATACCGGCCGCCATAAATCATGACGCGTTAGCCCAAGCTCGTCTGGAGACGGAGGTGACGCGAGCTGGGTCGGCGACGAAGTCGTTCCAAGCCTGGCAGCAGGCGTCGACGATGGCTT
>Ga0075163_10003518_pt1 | contig 21064 bp, 41 predicted proteins | sample JI1023141ADNA_FD_71478 | JGI IMG/M metagenome (GOLD analysis project Ga0075163, IMG submission 71478) | Wastewater effluent complex algal communities from Wisconsin, to seasonally profile nutrient transformation and Carbon sequestration -... | ecosystem: Engineered > WWTP > Effluent > Algae... | reverse complement strand
CTTTTTCTATTAGTTTTTTTTTAAAAAAACTTAATAACATATTTGAGAATAAGAAAAGACGCTACCGCAATAGCAATTATCACTCCTGTAATAATTGATTTTTTAATTAATTGTTTATTTTTATCTGCTTCTGGCATATATTTAAATTTTTTAATTTTATGGAGCAAACGTTATTACTAATGCTCCTGCATTATTTACTGTAAGCTTCCATCTATTCCCATTGGGTGAATACAAAAATACTCCACCGCCGATTTTAATAGCTTCGATTTCATTTACATATGTTTTATATGTTGATCCTGTCGGTACTGTAAATCCATCACACCCAATAACCGCTACGCCTACTCCTGTATTATCAATTACGTTATTTTGTCCTCCGATAATAGAAGAATTCGCTCCCGATGTAATATTATTTACTCCCATAGCTATAGAGCCCGATCCATTTGATTGACATCCTTGACCCATAGCAATAGAACTTTGAGCAGCAGGATCTATAGAGTTTCCTTGGCCCATAGCTACGCAAAATGATCCCTCTACTTGATTAAGAGTTCCAAGAGCAACTGAAGAATTTCCAGTTACCGTATTAGATAATCCCATTCCAATAGAAGCAGTGCCAGTTCCTATATTATTGCTATCGCCTATAGCAAAACAATAAGGGCCAGATGCTACATTATTAGTGCCTACAGCAAAGGAGCTATCACCAGAAGCTACATTGTTTCCATAAATAGAACCAAGTCCTTTGCCAGGAAAGGTTCGTAGAGGATTTATAATTTCCTCTTTACTACCTGCCATGGTTACAGTTTATATTTTATAGGTTTTGCCCAAGCTTGAGATCCAGCTACAGCAGCTTCCATTAACTGAGCATCTGATGTTTCACCTGCGGCACATTTACCCCATTTACCATCCATCGTTGTTACTTTAATGTAATCGCCTTTCATTGCGTTTGAATCCATCAAAACATTTATAAAATTTGCGTTTACTATTATTATCCTTCCAGCTGCTGTATTAGAAATAGAAGGAGTAGCAGAAGATATTACGGCAGAAACATCATCTTTAGAAGAAGCAGCCGCAACCTGACAATAAAAATCAGGACTTGTAATTCCTGTTGGTATCTTCGTTATTTTAACAGCAGTACCCGCTGTAAGTGTAGTTGCTGAGTCAGCTATTGCAGCGATCTCATATTGTCTTGTGCTAAATGCGTTTGGAAAAAAAGCCATATTTGTTTTATGATTTATAGTTTTAAGAAAAATTTAACTCTGCAGTAATAGTGAGCGCATCAGGGGTATATCCAAAAAAAGGATCAGCATTATAGAGAACTATAATATCATCCTCGTTTACATCAAAAGCTGTTGGATCGATAATGCTAACAGCTGAAGAAATATACTCACCAGCTAAAATTGATAATGTGATTCCACTATATCCTAATAAAGAAAGATTGCCATTCGGAGCAATATAGACCTGAATATTAGTACAATCAGAAGCAGGCGGAGTTGCATTAGTAAATTTAAAGGTTGACAGCTTACCAGTTCTAGGAACACGGCAAAAGCCAACGCCTGTACCATAGCCTGTAGGTGATGGGCTAGAAGAAGATCCCGATGTAGGGCCAACAAATTCAAGCGGATACCAAACACCACTTGGATTTAAAGAGCCTAACATTAATAAATACTTTCCTTTTTTTGCCGCTAATTGATCTAAAGCTAAACTGACTTGTGTTGGAACAGGAGACCAATCAGTAAGAGTAGTTGGTGTATAAGCTACATTAGCAGAATCTATCATTCCTCCAGTACTTACAACAATCCAATTGGCATTTGCTATACCACCAGCTAATTGATAAATTGTATTAGTAGCTTGAACATAACAACGAGTGCCTATTTCTCTGTATCCCGCATCAACAGGAATTGCATCTCGCTGAGCAATCGTATCAAGACTATATTCTAATTGAAGATTTAATCCGTAATAAATTAAATTTGCCATTTTTTTATATTTTTACTTCTACTGTTAATGTATATGGTCTATTTATAATTTGACTAGATCCTCCTCCATTGGTTATCTGAAAATTGGTTTGGTTAATAGTATATGTATATGGGGTTCCACCTAGAAAATAAGATGGCGGAATTGCTTGGTTAGCTGCCGTATATACAAATAAGTTAAATGATATTATCTTGCTTATATCAATGGTGTGGGGTATAGTAACAACACCGCCTAATAAAGGAGACGTATTTCCAGTAAATTCTTTTCTTGTAAAAAGAGGAGCAGTCCCTATTTGTATATTAGTAGTAATAATATTTGTAGTTGCTATGCTACCTATGTCAACCCAATTTGTATTGGCTATACCACCAACTAATTGATAAATTGTATTAGTAGCTTGAACGTAACAACGCGTTCCTATTTCTCTATACCCAGCATCAACGGGAATTGCATCTCGCTGAGCAATCGTATCGACACTATATTGTAATTGAAGATTTAATCCGTAGTAACTCAAGTTAGCCATATTTTTTTTATACAATTAATAACCAATATCCTCTGGTTTTTCTACTAGCTTAGCAGACAAAGGAATAATTCTAAAGTCTACAATGTGAATTTCAATTACATCAATTTTTTTTGTGCCAGCACCTGGATCAAATATTACTTCATAGCTTGTAGTATCTTCTGTAGGTATTTCGGCTGTAAAAGAAAGCATAGGGTCCCCCGCTAAAACAGGCTGCCCTTTAACTGTAGCATTTACTGTTCCTGTATTTTTAAATGAAATAGCATTTCTTATTGTACGAACAGAGGGTTTAATAGTAATATTTTCAGCAATAGTTCGATAAATACGATCAATCTGAGGAATAACTTGATAAACAGTATTATCTTTTTTATTTACTACTATGATTTGTTTTTTGTTGTCCATTTCTTTTTACTAATTAAATATATAACTACCCCTATTAATAATATACTAGCAATGCCTATCCTTTTAACAAGCTTTTTTTTTTATCATCTACCAAACTAAATCCTGATTCAAAATCTTCATCGTCTAGTGGATAATTATTTTCTACTTTAACAATTGCTTTCACTAGCTTTTGTAAATTTGCTTTTGTAAACTCAAAAACAGAATTAGGAGAAATACCAGTCATTGCAGCCACAGCTTTAATATACGCCATCGTGTCGTTTTCTGATGGCGGCGAATAAACCATTATGATATCTTGAATTGTTTTTAATCCCCTTTGATATTTATTTATTAAATCTATTATTAATGCACGTACTCCATACTCAAAAGAAATAAATTGCTCAAAGTGCTTATCTGTATTTTTAGTAATAGCGATCTTTCCAAGCCAATTATTGGTTGATCTAATAATAAGATTACCCGGATTATTATTTCGAAATCCTCTAGGATAATTTTTGTTTCCTAAATAGTTTTTCATTATTATAATTATATTGTTTTATTAACTTCTTTTTCTAAAACCCATAATTGGGTTAGCTTGAATAAAAAACTAGCAGGTACGTCTTTAACGGCGTAAAGATTTACTATTTCTTTTTTACCTTCCGCATTTGTTATTTCTCTTCTCATTCGATCAACAATCTTTCCTACGAATCCACCAGGTAAGACATGCCAGAAGGCTACTGTCATACCTTTTGTTTCCCTTGGATCAAAATAATAGGGGATTTTTGAAAATCCAGGCTTAGGATTAGAAACCAGCTCTGCGCCTATTTTATATTTAAAAATATCCTTAGGCTTATTAATTGGTTTTATTGTTTGGATAACTTTTTTAGTATCAACCAATGGAACATCTTCCGACTTTTTTTTCTTAAATAGAAATGAAAGGGCAAGAACAGCTCCTCCTAAAATACTAAATACCACTATGTTGTTTGTCTTTGCCATTATTTATTTATCCTATTTTGAATAAATGTTTTTAATAAAGCCACGCCAGCTACTACTAAAACAATTCTTGTTAAATTACGCTCAATAAAAGATTTTACTGATTCGTTTTCTCTCGCCTTCGCCTCTTCTTTTTCTTTACTGGTTAACACGCCTTGATCTCTTAAGGCTTGTAAATCAAAATAAGCCGCAACATGTTCTACCCAGTAGGCATTATTATTTGTATCATAAAATTGCCAATACAAATTCTTTCTTCCAGTTGCTGGACTAACATATGAATACACTACTCCTATTGGAGCTTTAATAGCTATTTTACGAATAATCGGAGCGGTATCTAGTGGTAACTTTTTTACTGGCACAGAAGTCGCCGCGATTAATGTTTTTCCTATAATATCTCCTGCACTGTATGTACTCATATTTTACTATCCCAATAAAAACGGTTTATATTTATTATATACCTCTGGTTTTTCAGAAGATAGTTTAGCGATCTTTTGCAATACTTTTAAAAAATCAGGATCTGATTCACTCCATATTTTAAGTGAATGCTCCAAAATTTGTTGTTGCCTTTCCATTATTTTGTTTTCATTCTCTCCATTCATATTAGTTTTGTTAGATGATTCGCTATTATCAAACCCTGCTATTCCAACTTTTTTTCCAGGTGAAATTAATGTAGTAATTGCTTGTAAAACGACAGGGTTTTTTTCTATAAAGTTCATAATGAAATCTTCGAACTTTCCTGATCTTTTTTGTTTTACTTCTTTTTTTAATTCTTCAATTTGACTTTGAAGCATTTCTAGTTCCTGCTTCTTTACATGCTTTTCTAATTTTTCATTCGCTTTTTTTTCTGATAGCTCTTCTACCTGCTTTTGAAAATCAGATATTTCAGTAAATCCTATTTTATCTTTATTATTATTTACAGTAGTATACGATTCATCAAAATGATCATATTTTGTTTCAGTATATCCTTTTGTAAGAGACTGCGCTTTTTTTAATGTTATTAAATACGTGTTGCCAGTAGCTATTATATTTAATGTTTTTGTTAAATCTTCTTCTGATTGCTCTAAAGAATAACTATCATCCTCGGGGCTTTTTGCAATTGGATTTCCACTTTTCGAATTACTATAAGAATAAATAGTCCAATAAGGATATCCACATATCTTAAAATATTCTATTAAATTTGTCTTACCCCGAATCATGATATAGCTATTATGCTTCTCTAAATTTAAATTGAAATAAAAAAGATTCTCCTGCCACAAGTCCCGTCGTATTAGGTATTACTATTTTACTTTTAGTGAAATTGATTTTAAACCCATCAAATATTTGCTGATCTCTAATGCCAGAAGTAGGACGTAACAGGAATAAAGGGAATCTAGTAATTCGCTCTTCGTTATCAACTGCAAGAATTAGATACGCTTTATTAAAAACAGTTGCGTTTACTACAGCAGATCCACTAGGAGTTAATGGAATGTCTGCCACATTGAATGCATCTATTCCAAAAACTTTACCTCTTTCAATATTCTCTAAGTTTTGAGGAAAGTTAAATACAGATTGAGAAGTAGAAGGTATAGTAAACTCAACTAATTCTGATCTTGGGATAGGTGGAGTTATATTATTTGCCATTTTTTCATTTTTTATGGTTTTTAAATATATTTCCATGTCCCTACATTATATAGAGACATGGAAATAGTGTTATTAAATATTTGCTCCTTTAACTAGGAATCCTCTTATGTATAATACTAATCTGTGTTCTGTATTAGCTGTAACCGCTTGCCATTGAATACCATTGAATGTGTTAAATTTAGCTTCAATAGAAACTTGCTCACGACCTGGTAATTCCATAGTTGGGGTAACTCCTGCAAAACCTGTATCTCTTCCTCTTTCTGATTTATTAGTAGCAACTGATTGTTGTGTAGTAGGTGCATATCTGAAATTCATTGTATCGTAAGATTCAAGAATAACAGTTGTTCCTTTTTTAATACTCAACTCACCGCTATATACTGTCTCTAAATGAGAAGGCACGAATCCAGCAACAGCAGGAAAGTATGCTTCATTAGGGTAAGTTTGTAGAGGTTGCGCAGCTTGGTCTCCAGTTGCAGTAGATCTGCTATAAATAAACAATCCTAATCGAGTAGCTACAAATAAATCGTTTTTATCTATTTTTTTCTCTACGCTTAATTCATTTCCTTGATTTAAAATTGGAAATTTATAAAGCGATTGATTGTTAATAATTGGATTTTCAATTCGTAAATAAGAAAAGTTATTTACTAATCCTTTATGTTTTTTTGCTAATTGAGCATACAGTCTATTTTCAACTGGCGTAAGTGCTCCAATATAATGATTCATATTTTTTTTATTATTTTATTTTTTTTATTATTAAATAGTTGTGATTACATCATTTGCACCAATTCCAGAAAGTTCATCGTCTGATCCAAATATTTCGTCATCGCCATATACTCTAGCATCATAATCGCTACCTGAAACAACGTTTGATTGGTCAATAAATCCTACATCAGTCATTATAGGATCTGAATCTCCAATACCAGCTAGATTAGGCATAAGTTCAGCCACTAATTCAACTGTTCCTACTGCCACGATTCCATTTCCTAAGCCTTGAACGAATTCTGATTTTGATACGAACGGAAGTAATGCACCTGCCGCTATTTTAAGAATCCCTCTTATTTTAGGATTCATATTTACTAATGGTTTATTTAAAACCTTTGCTGCAATTGCTCCTACACCTGTAGATACAACTTGCATTCCTGCTTTTTTAAAATCTAATTTTTTCATTTTATATATTCTTATTTTCAATAATTATTTTCTTATTTATGTTTTTTACTATAAGCTGATTTTGCTTTTTTCACTGCTCGTTGATACAGTTTTTCAAGTCCTGACATTCTTTTTTTCAAAGACTTTACTTTTTTGTTACCAAAAACAGCTTTAGTGTATCCAGCTATTCCGCTACGTGATTTCTTTTTTCGTTTTGATTTGTACATGATTTTATATTTTTATAATTAAATTAATAGTTAACACCAACCTACATTTCTACTGCCTCCTTTATTTTCCATATTATTAATAATAGCTTTTTCCTGAAGGGTCATTGGCTCTTCTTCTGAGTCACTACCTCCTTCTTCTTTATTTGAACTAGAAGATTTTCTCATAGAAGAACTTCCTTTACCTGAACTCATGAAGGTAGATCCATCTTCACCGCCATCGGATGAACTAGTGTTATCGTTTGAAGATGACTGAGATTTTGCATTTCCTTCCTGTTCATCAATTACAGTAGGGGATGGGTTAGAATCTTTTAGGTCTTCTTTAATTGCTGCCTTTTCTACAACTGTAGCTTGAGAAAAATCAGAAGGATCGGGCGCATCAGAAGTAGATACTTTTTCAGATTTCTTTTTAATCAAAGAAGAAATCTTTTGAATGATTTTAATTAAAACGCCTATAACTGGCGCGGGCAATAAACCTATCCCTGCAATTCCTTTTGTATATTGCGTTAATACGGCTTCTGGACTTCGGCCGTATTTTTTTGTGATTCCATTTCTTACGATTCCTAGAAAATGAGATTCTTTCATCCCAATTCCATTAACAATAAAGTCTTTTATTTTTTTAGCTTTATCGTATTTGGTTTTTACTTTAGATGGAACTTTAGCTAATGCGCTAGGAGGTAAAAAAAGATAAAGGAAAAAAGGTGCTGCTTGCGGAAGAGCAACTTCTAAAATACCTTTTGCCGCTAAACGAAGAGGTGCGGTATATACTTTAGATACTGCTTTAAGACCTTTTTTAAGACCAGCTCCTAGTTTCTTTACAAACGCCTTTCTTTTACTACTTGATTTTTTCTTGCGCTGAGATCTAGCCTGTTTCTTAGCTGCTTTTGCAGCAGGAGATTTACGAATAGCTTTTCGTTCTACTCTTTTTGCTTTTCTTACAGAAGCCCTTTTTCCAATATCACCAATTCCGCTAATTTTATTTGCTAATGAATAATCTCCATATGAAGCATCTTCTTCAATAGCATTAATGCCATTAATTTTTGCTTCTATACTTTTTTTAGAATTTACCTCATCCTCTAAGTCTCCGATAAAATCAATCGCATCTTGGTACTGCTCTGATTTTAGAGAACCAATTCCACGCAAACGGTCTGCAATATTTTTATGAGTTTGAAGTAAATCTTTAGCTATTTTTAAATCTAGCTCTGCTTCGCTCATTTCGTCTAAATTTTTCCCAAGCTTGAAACTATTGCTAGCTCCTATACCAGAGATATATTCTATTCTACTCATTTTATAATCTTTTTTAAATTGAAATGATTTCTGTTTGTTAAATTTTTTATATACAGGATCGACAATTATTTCTTTACCATTTTCATCATAGATAATAATATATACATGTGTCCAAATAGGTTCATCGGAATAACTTACAAATCGATACGCATAGGGGATACCTAAATTTTTAAATATAGATCCCGAAAAAATCGACATGCTTTTACAATCCGCATATCTATCTTTCCAACTTTGCGAAGGACTTTTGATCCACTGAATACCTAATGGATCAACCTGATATTTTATATTGTTAAGTATAAAATCAAAAACATTTTTAGCTGTATGTATTCTATCTTCTGATTTTAAATAGCCAGCAAACCCCTTTGTATATTTTCCTGAAATTTTATCCGCTTTCAAAATTCCGCGTACAATATCCTTTGTGTCTCCATTATCATTTAATAATTTATGATTGGAGCTTGCAGGCAATATTGTTTGATCGGCTATTTGAAGAATACTATTCATTAATATTGGGTTTGTGAACAGGATATATAAAAATCAAAATCTTTATGTGCCTGTTTTTCTGATCCAGATTCAAAAACGTAATGCTCCTTTTTTATACCCCAAAAACTCTCCTTTGGAATTTCACTTGGGATATGAATAAGTTCTACAATCCTGTTTTTAGGATCGCTACCTGTTTTTACTACTTGATATTCTTTTTCCTCTTTTTTATTCTTTTTACTCATTTTGTTTATTTTAAAGAAAATGCTTCATCTACTGGAATTTGAACATTGCCTACTGTAATTAATCCACGTATAATAATTGGATCGGTAAACGCTGATGCTTTATTTTTATAAAAGATGCTACTTGCAAAATCAAGCAATGATCCATATTTAATGTACAATGCGATTGGTACATTAATAGATGACTTTGCAGAGATATTTATTGGTTGTACTTGGGAGGTATTGAAATTAGCTACTTTGTTTCCTTTGTAAATAACGACTCCGACAAAATTTCTAAATTGAAATGATACCGTACTATCATTTAATACTTGTAAGAAAAAAGTTATTTTAAAATCATTAATTGTAAAATCGCTTACCTTGGGTGAGGATATTTTATACCTAAGATATTTAGCGGCATTTTTTAAATTAAAAAAACGATAAACGGTATATCCTGCAATAGCAAGTACGCCTGTTAAAATAAACCAAGATGACAATTTTGACTTGCTCAAGGATAAGACCTTTTTTATTTAGGTCTCGCAAGTATAATTCATAGAAAAAATGAGATACGCGTAAATGATCTGTTTTGATACAGAATGATAGTAGATGATATTAAATGATTAGATGCGGGTAGGGTAGCGGGTAGACCCGCATTCGTTTTTTAATAGATTAAAATTTACTTTTTAAGTAAAATAAAAAACCAATCGTAAAACAATTGGTCTTTTAGATGACATTAAAAAAACATATTAAACAAGCAAACGTGAAATTTCTTTTGGTAAGAATTGGTGTAATTCTCCTTTACTATCTATTGCTAAATAAAAAGTTACTGGAAATGCGCCCCCATCAGAGCTATCTTCTATTTTATCAATTATTGTGCCTTCTATTAGCTCTCCATCATAGAGCTTAAAAATTACTTTAGATCCTATCATATTATTTTTTTTATTAAATTTGAAAAGTGTTTTTACGCTTTTTAAAAAACACTACTACAAAAGGATATATTTAAACGATATATCCTTTTATTTTTTCTTCCCATCAATTTTATTTACCGCATCTTCATACGGAATATCATAGTATTTGCAAAATTCAGATAATAAGAGTGGCTGAAAATCTTTTTTTCCTATTGCATCTTTCACTGTACGATATAATCTACATGCATGCACATAGCTTTTATCCATTAAGATTTGAATATCCTTTGGAGTAATAATTAATTTCATTCATTTAAATTTAGCAAGGTCTCAAAGTAGGCTTCTTATAGGTCTTACCTAATTATTATTTTAAAAACATATTGATTTTACATATAAAACACATACGTATTTCATAGCAAAAGTACAAAAAAAAGCTATTTTAAAGCTATTTTTTACAAAAAATGTAAAATATTAGTTTAATATTGTTAAAAATTACTTGTTTCACGTGAAACGTTACACAATTATTGTTAAGGTTGGAAAGACAGAAATACAAAAAGAGAAATTTGTAAAATACCGAGTTAGCAATATTTTAAAATTTGTATCTTTTTTAGATAAAAACTTTCCAACTTGGCGATGGGCGAATGTTTTTTCAACCAAAACACGCGAGCAACTCGGTAGTTTTACATGCAAAAATTTGCCAAAAAAGCGGTTTTTTTAAAATTTTCGATTTTAAAGCCCTATAATCAATTATTTTCTTCTTCCCCTACCGATATTTGTTTTTTTTAAGATCGTTGAACCTTGCCGTGTTTATTTTCAAAAGAAAGTAAATTTAAAATCTATATCGATTCTTTATTTGTTTATCTGAACCATTCATCATTTTTTAAAACAAAACGAATCAGAAATTTTTTTTCTAGTTCTAATCTAAATTCTATTTTCTTTTTTTTATTTCTAACTACAAATAACGATAACAGTAGAATTAGTTTATCTTCGGAGAGAGGGGGATCAAAAGGGGAGAGATAGGGGGTTAAAGGAAAGGGGGGTATAAGGGGGGAAAACCAATCGGGGGGAAGAGAGGGGAAATAAGGGGGAGAGAACCAGTCGAAAGTGTAACATGCTCCTTTGTCATTGATGCCAAAAAGAAAGGTAATTTTTTAGTAATTGAAAATTAAAAAACGATGAACTTATTTGATTTTTAAAAATTAGGCTATAAAATAATTTTACGTTCAAAATTACTGGCAAAATCAATTCAAAAGATATATTTTTGTATTATTTAATGAATATAAAATAATTTTATATTGTATTTAATTAAGTAGTAGAATAGACTAACTAATGAAAAAAAAAGGATCAAAACCTAAAAAATCAGTATCAAGAAAAACTTTTATCAATACTATGTTTCCTTCAGTGGTATCGCTAGTGGAATATGGGTTAACCATTCGAAAGGCTCTTACAAAGCTTTGTATTGATAATACTGTATTTTATAAACATATTACCGAGGAGCAAAAGATATTGTTATATATAGCAAAAAGTAAAAATATAGATTACTATAGGTATAAGACTACGTATGTAGGATCATCGAGCCTATCCAATAAAGAGCTTTTTCATTCTTTACTATTCCTTAAATGGTATTATTAAAATCGTTACGATAATTATTTTCCTATATTTATGATAAATTATCGGGTAACCCGACAGCGAATTTCGGGCTACCCGAAACTCATTTAGATTAAAAACATGGAAGAAAATAAAAAAGTTAAAGTTTCAGAAGTTGTAAAAATATCTTCCTATACGGAAGAAGGAAGTGTTTATGAATTAATTTCTCCAATTAAAATAACTTCAAAGATGAAAGCTATTAAAATAGTTAAGAATGCAAAAAAGATATGCGTTTTTAATGGAAACAAGAAAATTGGAGAATCACAGTTTATATTAAAACTTATAAATAAAGAATAGTTTTTATATAAAAAAAATAAGTATGTTTGCTATGCAGATAAACAAACAACATTTAATGTTTGAGAGACAATAATAAAAAACCCCCTTACCAAGGGGGTTCTTTTTGCTTAAAAAACTAAACCTAGTTATGCTAAAAAATCTTAATTGTCTTGCTCATCGTCTGTTAAAGCAAGTAATAGTCCATAAATTAGAGAGCATTCCTCACAAGTAACCATACTTCTAAGCGTAATGTCCTGTGAAACATGAACGAGAATCTTCTTTAAAGCATTAGAAACGGCTTTTAATTGTTCATAATCTTTACAAAAATAGTCAATATTTGTTTCTTTTTTGCTGTCTCTATCCTTGATAGATTGAGCATCATTTAGTACATTTGTACTCATTTGTATTTATAATTAACATATAAATTACAATATCAAAACTTAGAGGTTTTACACCTTTAAGTTATCAGCCACTTCTTTCACAAGAAGTGGTTTTTTATTTTTTAGTTTTGTTTTGCATTATGGAAGCAAATTAAATGCATGTATCTAATAAAAACAAGTTTTTTAGCAATTATTTGTCATATAATGATTTCTTATGTATATATTTTTTTTAATTAAATGCTTAAGAAATAAAATTTTATGAGATATGGAGTTAAATAGGATGGGAGAGAAATAACAACAAAAATTTGATTAAAACGTTTATATTAATAAATTTGAATAATCAATGTTATTATAATAACTTTATGTATTCAGATGATTTTATTTTAGAACTATTAAAATGTGAAAAAGAAATTATTGATTCACCAAAGGAATTAAAGGAAGATAGAGGTAATCTTAAGGCAAATTTTACACTTAAATCTACTAATCAAAATTTTTCTTTTTATGGTTTTATAAGACAAAATGTTAAATTTTCTGAGAACTTTTCTATTGGATTAGATTACAATCCAATAGAAATCAAGGGAACTATCCTTTTATTAAGATGTAATGGGCCTCATGGAGAAAATAAAATTTATCCACATCATATTGGTTGTCATATTCATAAAGCGACTGCAAGCCGAATAAATAACGGTTTAAAACCAGAAGGCGATATTGAAATGACAACAGAATATGCAACTATTACTGATGCTATACAGTATTTTATAAAAATTATAAATTTAAAGACATCAGATAGACAAAAATATTTTCCGCCACCAACTAACCAAATTGAATTATTTGATTGATACAGAAAGAGAAATGAAAGAGTTAGTAAATTATATTAAAAAGGAATTTAATAATAAGATTTCTATAAAAGAAAAAAGACCAGGAATATATCAATTATTCATTCCTTTATACCATGAGGATGGGGATATGATTGACTTATTTATTGTCCCAAAATCTAATGGAACTTATGAGTTATGTGATTTTGGATTAACTTTAATGCGACTATCATATTCATATGAAATTGATACTAATAATAAAGAAGCTGTTTTTCAAAAAATTATTAATGAAAACAGTTTAGTTGAAGATAATGGAAATATAATTTTACAAACTACACAAGATACTATTTATACAGACATACTACATATAACACAAGCATTTGCAAAAATTGGTAGTATGCGTTATTTTAAACGTGAAGTAATAGAAAATCTTTTCTATGAATTGTTAGAAGAATTCATAATGAAAGAATTGGTGCAATACAAACCAAAACAAAAAGTATTTCCAATCCCTAATAGAGACGATTTAGAAGCTGATTTTGAACTTACACCGAACGGACATCCTGTTTATTTGTTTGGAGTTAAAGATGTTGCTAAAGCTAGATTAGCAACAATCAGTTGCTTAGCATATCAAAAAGAAAATTTAAACTTCCGTAGTCTTATTGTTCATGAAAATTTTGAAGGGCTTCCTAAAAAAGATAGGACAAGACTTACAAACTCTTGTGATAAACAATTTACTACTTTAGATGACTTTAAAAATGATGCGAAAAAGTTTCTAGAAAGAGAAAAATAGGTTTAATCATTTTTTTATATTTAAAATCAATTAAAAAACATAAAATAATTTGTCATATAATTTAGATTTATGATAAGCGTTGATTTTAAATAAAATAAAATGATTAAAAAATATTTAAATAAATAGCACATTAAATATTTTTTTTTAATAAACTTGATTAACTAAATATTCTATAATATGGTAAAAAATATATTAATAGCTAAATTAACAGGGGCTCTATTCGTTATTTTGCTATCCAGCTCTACTTCATTTGCTCAAGACCTTGATAAAAAAGGACTAGCTAAGGTGCAAAAGGTTCAAGGTAAAGAAGTTTATATTATGTCTGAACCCGTTAAAGAATACGATGTAATAGAAACAATTAATACGCAAGTCATGCAATCTTTAACTGGCGATGCTAGTATTGAAAAAATGGTTAAGACTATGGTAGAAAGGGCTAATAATAAAGAAAAGAAGGGTAAAATAAAGCCTTTTGATGCTATTATTACTAGCGATGGGGAAACAGCGATTCTTATAAAGTTTAAGGAATAAGGTATAATGATCAGTAGGCAGCTGGTTTTATTTTTACAGTATTTAATTTGATAATCAAGCACTTAGGAAGCATCGTTTCATAAGTGCTTTTTTTATTTGCATACATATTATAATGATATATACAAAAAAATGTATATATCTTGGGTTAAAAATAGCGTCCAAAAGATCTACGCTTGCTATGCATATGGTTTAAAATTCTTCATTGATAAATTAATTTAAGTTCCTCCTTAGTAAGTTTTACCTTTCTTACTTTATTTTCATATTCTTTATTAGGGCAATATTTTCTTTTTTTAAGAAAATCATATCCATCTTTACATTTTGGTTTTCTATACTTTTGCCATAACGAGTAATCTTTAACACTCTTCTTCCAATTCCAATACAACGCATAGTGATCTTTAGCTCCAATAGCTGTAGTTTTTCTTCTTTTTGCTAAACGCATTCCGAAAAGATTATGGTTTTTTTTAAAGATAGGGGAGGAGAAGTGAGAGGTTTCATACTTTGCTTGCCTAAGAACTATTTCTATATAAGCAATCTTTAATTGCTTCATATATATTATTAAATTTTTTATTGTGAATTTTTCATATTCTTTTGGTTTAAAACTAGAATAAATAAAAAAAACAAAAAATATAATTATAAATCGAATCAATCCCCACATACTTTAATTTTCATTAACTTAAAAAAATTAAACATTTTATAAATCATTTTTGATTTTTTTTGACCCATAAAATTTTAAATCATTATAAAATTCTTCAAAGCTACTTTCCAGTGTTAAATGATATATATTGTCTTTTAAGGGTTTTTCATTTAGTCGCCTGTATGAATAAAATCTGGCTACCATTATACCATCTGGATAAACAGCGATGCTTGTTAATCCTATAGATTTATGTCTATAAAATAAAATTTCATCGTATTGACCGCTATACTGTTTGAATGAGTTTTTTAATTCAGGGTTCTTAAGAAATATTTTCTTAATTATTATTTCCTGAAGATTAGTAATAGATCTTTTCCAAGAACAAAAAATAGAGCAAAAAAAATTTGCAATAATTATAGATTTGAATCTAAAGTCAAAATCATATACATCGTTATATTCAATTTTTTTTAATAATGGATTAAAATTATTTCTATGGATATAGATAGGTTTCTTATCAGATAAGAAATTAAGTTTGAATGATGTGTTATTTTTATTTATAAATAACAAAACATGATTTTGATTATGAGATAAATAATATGAGCTCCATACTTCATGCTTTAAAGTATCATCTTTTTTAAACCATTCTTTATTATCATCCAGAATAATTAATTCTTTATGGATTATTGATTTATTAATAGTAGTAGGTGACGCTATTAACATTGTATGACTCTTTTTTATTTTAAAATTTTAGGATATATTAGAAACAAAGAATTCACACAGCTAGCAAATAGAACTGCTAACGGTAGTATTATCACATCGCTAGTGCTATGAATAATTGCATAGCTAGCTACACCACTATTTAAGCCATAAAGAAACGTTAATAATCTTTTTATTTTCATGGTTTCTTTTTTGTTGACTCTTTTAGTTTCTGTAATCCTAAAACAACATGATGATCTTCAATACCAGAGCATTGGCCTCTATCAAGGATATAGCTTATTTTCCTACGCAAGGTTCGTCCAGTATATCCTAGCATTTCTCTATCTCTTTGGTTGAACCGTATATTTGTTTGATTAATAAACTCCTTTAATAAAATTTCATCTCCGACCTTAAAGTCTCGATCATTATTTCTAACCTCAAAGGGCTTGCTATCATTCTTAACAGCAATAAAAAAATGAGGATGAATTTTTAATTCGTGTACTTTTGGTTTCATATTATTTTGTTTTTGTGCTTCCATATTTTTAATTATTGTCATTTATCTATTGTCAATTTCATATCATTTACTTCCATTTAATATTTATTGTATCTGGCATCGGATTACTATATTCTAATTTTTTCACTTCACTTTTTAATTGTGGAGGATTAGGTAATGGCATCCAATGGGTAATACCATATAAAGGATCATCCTCTATACTTAACCATTTTTCACCATCAATGTTAGTGCTATCACGATAGCCTACTATTACGATTGCTCCATGAGCATATAGCAATACATGTTCTTCATACATTGGTAAGCGTCCTGTTAAAACATTTATCCAAAGTTTATATATTTTTGTTTTTCTATTTTTTGTTTTCATGTTTTTATAAAGTTTTTCCTGTAAATGCGAAATACAATGCTTGTAATCTCTCTATTGTAAAATTTGTTGTGGAATCAATTATCTGTTTTACATTTCCTTGCTGAGTATATTTAATCAGATAAATGTATTCATCTGTAAAAGAGATCCAGTAATCCCACGCAAGGCGTATATAAGGATTGCCTAATTTATCTAAGTATCCATTTTCTTTTAAAGGTCCTATATCCATCTCAAATATTTTACATAAAGAAAACTGAATAAATAATAGCTAAAATCCCTATTCCCATAAAAAAATAGGCTGCCCCAATCATTGTTTTATTTATTAAATCTTTCCTCATTGTGTTACTATTTTGTGTTTTGCAAAGTAGCTTTGTTAAGCTGTTATTATGGAAAAAAATGATGGAGAACTAAAATAAACAGTAGAATTATAATGACATTTACCAAGAATAGTATATTACTAATATGAATAGGTAAAAAAACTATCAGGAATATATTAATGATAAATAAAAAACTAAATTTGGTTATTAATGTTATTCTTCTACGATATATCCAATAATTTATAATTAGCAGTAATAGTTTAATCTTTTTCATTTTTAATTTTATTCTTTGATGCCACATCCAATAATTTATAATAAGTAGTAAGAGTTTAATTTTCTTCATTGAAAAGTTTCTTTAATTGTTTCATTCTTCTTATTTCACTTTTAATTTGATTTGGATCGGAAAAGTTTTCATCTACAGCCTTTTCACATTTTTCAAGTATATGCTGTGGGCAATGAAGAAATATATTCTGTTCGCTCATTTCACTTCCATTGTAATACTTATGTTTCTTTTCTAAAAACTCAGATTTGTTTTCTTCATATTTTTTCATGAATTCAAAGAAGACAGCTATGTCTAATCGATTGAAAATAGGTCCGTATTTAGCAAGTCGTATGTTTTTTAATAAAAGAATAAAATCTTTTACTGAATTATATGGATACGCTTTGATATATTCTTTGGCTATCTCAAGCATATCCATAGTCGACATCTTCTCGCTTACTTTAATGGAGTGGGAAAAATATTTAAGTAGGACGATGTAGATTTTTAATAAATCTATTTCACCTAAAGCTTTCAATAAAAAAATATTCTTTTTGGCTTCAACTGCTGTTTGTTGATCTACCTCAACAAACATATTGGCAATATGTATTTGAATTTCTTTTAAAGATGTTATTTCTGATTCAATAAGTTGATCAGGAGAATATTTCTTTAAGGATTTCAACACCATTGATTCGGGCGATTTTAAAGCTACAGCTACCTCCATATTATTTTAATGTTTTTAATTTTCCATTTAAGCGATCTTCTACAATAAATTTTCTAGCTACGTTAATCCAGTTGCTAGACAAAGGTTCTTTTTCATCGGCCCACTCTTTAATTTTTGAGTAATAGTGTTTTAGGTCTACATTGCTATATCCTTTTTGAGATAAAGCCTTTTCAAAATTTTCAAATGAATAGATAGATGATTCTTTAAAAGACATGGTTTTTATATTTACTTGTTTGATGATTGAGGCGGTTTGCAGAAAAGAATTGTAGTCGATGTATCCGAAATCAAACAATTCTTTTATTGTTTGTGAGTAAGTGGGTGCTCTAGTAATGTGGGCCTTTTTCATGATATCATGCTTTACTACAGCGAAAGATTCTGAAAAATTATTTTTACTCCATTCGGTAAGTATTGCCACATATACGGCTATATGAATAGAATCCAATCTAGTATCCGTAGTTGTTAGTTTAAGTAAGCTTACAATACTTGAATGGCTCATTTTTTTTCTTCTATTATTTTTTTTAGCTCTCTCTCTCTACTTGATTTTGCAAGTCCCTCTAGGCAAAACGTACGTGATAAAAATTTCATATCTCGATCAGAGATATCTATATTTCGATCAATAGCAACGCTTAGCAGCATCTCTAAAAGATTCATATTTAGCGTATGTTCTTTTATCTTATTTTTAAGATCTTGTATTTCTCCGTAAGCCATCGATATTCAATGTTTTAACTGTACATTTTTTAGATAAAACTTTAGCTAATTCTTCATGATATTCCTCTGAGGTAATTTCTTCCAGTTGGTATTCTGTACCTAAGCGAATAAGAAGCTGAATAGAGTTATGATAAAAGATAAATGGATTTCTATTTTTCATGACGCAAACCCATTCTATCGTCTCTCTTTGGAAATCAACCCTAAAGAGATGACTTTCGCCATTTTTATGCTTGATGGATTTATAATGTTGATAGCTTGACATAATAATTTGTTGTTTTAAAAATTATACTTGATAATTTATTTAGTATATATTTGTTCATTATATAACTGGTTCTTTAATGTCAACTAATATTTGACATGTAATAATCAACTTTTTTTTGAAAAAAAACAAATTAAACTTAAAAAACATGAAATATCACTTTGGATCCAAAATCAAAAAAATTGCTAATGAAAAGGATATCCCTATTAAACTCATTTCTAGTGAGCTAGGATTAACTAAGGCAGGGGTATATGAGATATTTAAAAGGAAAGATATTAATACAGATCAATTAAGAAAGATCTCAATATTATTTAAGGTGACGATGTCGTATTGGTTTGACGAAGAGGAGAATAAAATTGGTAATTATTATTATCTAGGAAATGATGAATGCGCAAACAAATTATTGCAGGCTACCCAATTAATAGAATCACTAGAAGATAAAATTAAGATAAAAGATGAGTTAATCCTCTCTAAGGATGAGTTAATCGCTTCTAAGGAAAAAATGATTAGGACGCTTGAAGATAAAAAATAGGGAAGGGGGACTACCCCCTTTCTTATTTATTATGTCAAACTAATTAAACTAATTTATGGAAAGTATTATGAGTTTATATTTTTAGTTAAATTATACAGTGTATCATTCTTTTTTTGAGAAGAGGCAGAAGACCCAAAATAGTAGCCCAAAATAAGCATGACTATTCCAAATACACCTGTTATAATTTGAGATTCTATCCCTTTATCTGAGTTTATTATTCCAAAAAATGATAATAAAATAATTGCAATAGCAGCCATCGTCCATGCTATTGCTAGAATAGGTGCTATATTCCTGGAAAGCCAACTTGAATTAGGAGAGTTATTTGACTCAATGTCTCTTTTTCTAGCCGAATCAGTATCGCTTATATACTGTTTTAGTTCTTCCAAATCTAATTTTTTGTTATCTTCAAAATGACGATTAACTTCTTTCTGAAGTTCTATTTTTAATTCTTCTTTCTCTTTGGTAGTGGTTACGAACCTGTCGATTGTAGATCCGATAGAATCAACCAGCTTAGAAGAATCTAAGCCTAAAAAAGATAAAATTTTCTCTTTCATTTTTATATATTTAAAATATTTTCGATTTCTCTAATATTGTTCTGTATTTTATTTAATAGTATTTCTTTATTAATGTCGTTTTCTTTATCAAAGAATATAACCACAATACCCATTGCTATGGAATCCTTATTATAAAGAGCATTTAAGAAAATAGATTTTTCACCACATTCAGAAAATTCATCCTTCAAATCTTGATCTAGCTCTCTTATTTGAAAATAACAACTTGTACTTAATGACAGGCCGCGAAATAGCTTATCATACCTTCCATTCATTAATACATCTTTATAGTTTTTTTTTATAGACTTAACATCAATTGAAATGGTTTTTTCTGAAAACATAGTCATCTTCAAAATACTCATTTTGTTTAAAAATTCTCCACCATTGGAAAATAAAACAACGCAAGCCCTTAAAGGATGATAATTTTTTAATTTTTTAAGTATAGAAACTAAAACAGGATCTATTAAATCAGATTGCTCGGGCATCTGCTGAATACTTCTTTTCTTTTTCCTTACTAATTTTCTTCTTTCTAAGAACTTGTCTAACTTCTGATAAATAATAAACCCTACAATAGATATAAAAAAAAATAATACATTCTCTTTGTTAACACCATCCTTTCCAAATATGTGTTTAAATAAATCAATGATGTCTTTTAATGCGATCATACTTTTTCTACCTCCAGTATATTGTTTAGTTTAATTTTTAGTTTTTTTAATTCTTCGCTTGTATATGTCGCATACATTTTATTTTCTATACGTCCATTTAAATTTAATCTTTTTAAGGCCTCTATTTTCCTGTATGACTGCTCTACTTGATTTTCACATATATTTAATAATGAATCACTATTGTCTATTTTCTTATTTTTTAATCCAATTTTAGATGATAGATAAAAAACAATACGAATGAAAAAAAATACAATTAAGAAGTTAATTAGTTCATCATACCAATTAAAGTCTACTTTAATAGACAATACATTTAAAAGTCTAGCTATGCAAAAAGAAATCGGTATAAAAAATATAATTTTTGCTTTTGTCTCTCTATAGAAATAAATATAGAAGGCAATACACCAAAGAATAGGATTAAAGTACTTAAAAAAATTAGCTACGAATATGTAATAGTTTCTATAGCTAACAGTATGCGTATACCCAAACCAGTTATGGTAATTTACTTTGTAGGAAAAAAATTCGTGGGCGTTATACGTAAATAAGGTAAGTACTATAATAGCAAAAGAAATTAGTTTTCTTTTGCTATTAATAACCCAAAACCAATCTTTTTCTATTAGTTTTTTTTTAAAAAAACTTAATAACATATTTGAGAATAAGAAAAGACGCTACCGCAATAGCAATTAT
>Ga0075163_10003517_pt1 | contig 21064 bp, 13 predicted proteins | sample JI1023141ADNA_FD_71478 | JGI IMG/M metagenome (GOLD analysis project Ga0075163, IMG submission 71478) | Wastewater effluent complex algal communities from Wisconsin, to seasonally profile nutrient transformation and Carbon sequestration -... | ecosystem: Engineered > WWTP > Effluent > Algae... | reverse complement strand
CGCGCCACCAGCCGCGGCACCACCTCGGCCTCGATCATGGCGCCGGCGTCCTCCATCGCGAACCGCGACACCGCCGCCCCCGCCGGCAGCGTGATCTCGAACCGACCCTCGCGGATCCGCGGCTCGGGGTTGTGGAAGTACAGGTGCAGCTCGGTGAAGGCGAGCGGCCCCTGCGCCACCGCGCGGGCGTCGACCCGGGTCAGGACCAGGCCGCTGCCGTCCGACGCGGTCAGCGTCCACGGCGGCGCCAGCACCTGCCGCTCGATCGGCGTGGTGGTGACGACCGCGACCGCCGCCGTGACCGGCGCGGTGACGGTGGTGGCGGCGCCGCCGGCGGCGGTGGTGCCGGCGGTCGGCCGCGCCGCCGGGGAGGCGGCGCAGCCGGCGAGGAACAGCGCGGCCCACGCCGCCGGGTGTCGCATGGCCCGATAGTGACGCCGGGCCCGGCGCCGGTTACACCGCCTACTTCTCGAGCGTGTCGGTGCCGGGGCCGGAGTTCTGCTGGTCGATGCCCTCGCCGTCGCCGACGATGATGAACTCGACCCGCCGGTTGGTCGCGCGGCCCTTCTTGGTCCGGTTGTCGGCGATCGGCTTCTCCTCGCCGAACCCGACCGCCTCGAGCCGGCCCTCGTCGAGGCCCTGGTTGACCAGGTAGGTCTTGACCGCCTCGGCGCGCCGCTGCGACAGGTCCTTGTTGTAGGCGTCCTTGCCCTGGCTGTCGGTGTGGCCCTCGACCCGGACCCGCTTGATGTTGGGGTGCGAGCTCAGCACGGTGGCGACGTTGTCGAGCAGCTTGTACGACCGCTTCTCGATGATCGCCTTGTCGAGCTTGAAGTAGACGATGTCGAGGATCTCGAGCTTGCCGTCGATGATCTTGACCAGCTGCTTCTCCTTGCAGCCCTGGTTCTTGACCGTGCCCGGCTCGTCGGGGCAGTTGTCGACGTTGTCGGCGACGGTGTCGCCGTCGCGGTCGGGGCAGCCCTGGAGCGCGACCGTGCCGGCCTCGTGCGGGCAGGCGTCGATCCGGTCGATCATACCGTCGCCGTCGCTGTCGGGCTCGGGGCAGCCGTCGTTGGCGACCGTGCCCGGCTGATCGCGGCACTGATCGGCGACGTCGAGCACGGTGTCGCCGTCGTTGTCGAGATCGGGGCAGCCGTCGGTGTCGGCGAAGCCGTCCTTGTCCTCGGGCTCGATCGGGCAGCTGTCGGCCGGATCGGCCAGGCCGTCGCCGTCGGTGTCGACGACGTCGGCCTCGGGGCAGCCGTCGGTGTCGGCGATGCCGTTGAAGTTCTCGGCCACGGTCGGGCAGGCGTCGGCGGCGCCGAGGATGCCGTCGCGATCGGGATCCTGATCGACCGGCTTGGGCTGGGCCTCGGCGGCCGGCGCCGGCCGCAGCCGCATGCCGATCAGCGCCCGCCAGTCGGGGGTGCCGAAGCCCTCGGCGACGCCGACGCCGCCGGCGGCGAACAGCCGCAGCATCCGGGTCGGATCGACCGCCACGCCCAGCTTGGCCTCGGCGGCGTTGCGGTTGAAGGCGCCGAACGGATCGTCGGCCGCGGTCGCCATCGCGAAGGTGGCGTCGACCTCGACCGGGGCGCCGCCGCCCTTGGCGAAGTCGTAGCCGAGGCCGGCGCGGACGAACAGCTCGTCGTCGACCATCAGGTCGAGGGCCTCGACCGGCTTGCGGCTGTGGTAGCCGACGTCGACGCCGAGGCGGAGGCCGGAGCCGAAGGCGCGCGACAGCGCCAGCTCGGGGCTGACCGTGGCGCTCGACTCGCCGCCGAAGTCGGCGGTGTTGGCGGTCGGCAGGGTGACGCCGACGATCAGCCCGAGGCTGAACGGCGACGCGCCGCGCTGCTTGATCAGCGCCAGCTTGGGCATCAGCTTGACGTCGCCGATGCCGAAGCCCGACAGCTCGGTCGGCGCCATCACGCCGGTGCCGAGATCCTGGCTCTGCGAGATGATCAGCGGCAGCGCCACGCCGAGCTGCAGCCGGTGCCAGAGGTCGAGGGCGGCGACCAGATCGGAGCCGATCCGGTCGTCGATCACCGAGCCGACCCGCTCGCGGCCGCCGCCGTCCATCGCCCGGTAGACGTTGAGCGGGTCGTCCTCGTAGCCGAGCCACAGGCCGACGTCGACGTCGAGGTGACCGGCGACGTCGCCCCACTCGACGTCGAGGATGCCGTCGCGGTGGCCGGTCATGCGGAAGCGCTCGATCGAGTACTCGGTCGAGAGCTGGGCCCGGGCCGGGGCCGCGGCCAGGCCGAGGCCGGCCACGGTCAGCGCGGCCAGCGCCGCCCGCCGCCGCCGCCGGCCGGCGAGGGCCAGGGTGGCGAGCGCGAGCAGGCCGGCGGTCGCCAGCCCGCCGCCGCCGCCGCCGGTGGCGCAGCCGCCGCCCGACAGGCCGAGGTCGTCGTCGAAGCCGTCGCCGTTGACGTCGCTGTCGCACAGGTCGCCGACGCCGTCGCCGTCGGTGTCGACCTGGTCGGGGTTGACCACGATCCGGCAGTTGTCGCTGCCGTCGGTCTGGGCGTCGCCGTCGCTGTCGACGTCCTGGAAGTCGGGGGTGCCGTCGCCGTCGGTGTCGAGCGGATCGACCGGGGTCGGGCCGGCCTCGTCCTCGTCGGACACGCCGTCGCCGTCGGCGTCGTCGTCGCGCTGATCGGGGGTGCCGTCGCCGTCGGTGTCGAGGCCGGGGCTGCCGCCGCCGAACACCGACGGATCGGGATCGGTGGCGTCGGGGGTGCCGTCGAGGTCGGAGTCGTCGACGCCGTCGCGGATGCCGTCGTCGTCCTCGTCGCCGCCGTCGACCTGGCCGTCGTCGTCGGCGTCGGTGGCGCCGTGGCCGGCCTCGTCGAGATCGAAGATGCCGTCGCCGTCGCTGTCGAGGTCCTGGAAGTCGGGGGTGCCGTCGTCGTCGGTGTCGGGCGGGGGCGGGTAGCCGCCGCCGCCGAAGCCGCTGGTGTGATCGGCGCTGTCGGGGATGCCGTCGCGATCGCGATCGGGCCCGTCGCACACCCCGTTGGCCGGGTCGTCGGTGCAGGTGGTGCCGTTCTCGCCGACGTCGGTGATGCCGTCGTCGTCGCTGTCGAGATCGCGGAAGTCGTCGACCCCGTCGTCGTCGGTGTCGGCGACGGTGTAGTCGATCATGCCGCTGTCGGGTGCGGTCTCGAGCGCGTCGCACAGGCCGTTGGCGCCGAAGCCGCCGGCGCAGTCGACCTGGCCGTCGCCGTTGCCGTCGACGCCGTCGTGGCCGGCCTCGGCGACGTCGGGCAGGCCGTCGTCGTCGCTGTCGAGGTCGAGGTCGTCGGGCACGCCGTCGCCGTCGGTGTCGACGCCCATCTCGACCGTGTCGGGGATGCCGTCGTTGTCGTCGTCGAGGTCGTCGCGATCGCCGACCCCGTCGCCGTCGGTGTCGGCGCGGACGCCGTGGCCGTTGAAGCCGTCGATCGGATCGACCGCGCCGTCGCCGTCGGTGTCGGGGCCGTCGCAGCGCATGTCGACCGGGGTGGTGTCGGCGCAGCCGCTGATCGCGACGTCGGGCATGCCGTTGCCGTTGCTGTCGAGGTCGCGGTAGTCGGGGTTGCCGCCGCCGTCGCTGTTGGGCGGCACGGTCGGGGTCGGATCGCCCCAGCTCGGGGCGGTGTCGATGCTGTCGGCGATGCCGTCCATGTCGGCGTCGGGGCCGTCGCAGACCCCGTTCTGGTTGTTGTCGGCGCAGCCCGAGGCCAGCTCGGTCAGGTCGAGGCGGCCGTCCTGATCGCTGTCGAGATCGAGGTGGTCGGGGGTCGGATCGAGATCGGTGTTGCGCGGCACGGTGGTGGCGGCGTCGTTGGCCCAGCCGTCGCCGGCGCCGTCGCCGAGGTCGCACACGCCGTTGGCCGGCGTGGTGTCGCGGCAGCCGTTGCCCGACTCGACCAGATCGGTGCCGCCGTCGTTGTCGGCGTCGAGATCGAGGAAGTCGGGGGCGCCGTCGCCGTCGGTGTCCGGCGGGGTCGGGTTGGTGGCGTCGTCGGCCAGGCCGTTGCCGTCGGCGTCGGGGCCGTCGCAGCGGCCGTTGCGGGGCGGGGCGTCGGCGCAGCCGCTGGCGCCCTCGTACAGATCGGAGATGCCGTCGCCGTCGGCGTCGAGGTCGCGCCAGTTGCCGCGGCCGTCGCCGTCGGGATCGCCGGCGCCCTCGGCGGCGTCGCGGATGCCGTCGTTGTCGGCGTCGATGTCCTGGTAGTCGGGCTGGGCGTCGCCGTCGGTGTTGGGGATGGTGGCGTTGGCGTCGTCGGCGATGCCGTCGCCGTTGGCGTCGGGGCCGTCGCAGCGGCCGGGCGGGGCGGCGACGTCGGCGCAGCCGGCCGCGCCCTCGAGCAGGTCGCCCAGGCTGTCGGCGTCGGCGTCGAGCTCGCGGAAGTCGAAGGCGCCGTCGCCGTCGCTGTCGGGCGGGATGGCGAACTGGTTCACGCCCGGGCCGACCCGGCCGTCGATCGAGTTGACCACGCCGTCGCGGTCGGTGTCGGCGCCGTCGCAGCGGCCGTTGCGCGGCGTGGTGTCGACGCAGCCGCTCTCGCCCTCGGTCAGGTCGTAGAGGCCGTCGCCGTCGCTGTCGAGGTCGAGGAAGTCGCGCAGGCCGTCGCCGTCGGTGTCGACGGCGGCGTCGGGGCCGGCGCCGTCGAGGTTGTAGTCGGTGACGCCGGAGTCGGCGGCGGTCTCGATCACGTCGCACAGGCCGTTGGTGCCGAAGCCGCTGGGGCAGTCGATGATGCCGTTGCGGTTGGCGTCGGGCACGCCGGACCCGAGCTCGACGACGTCGAGCAAGCCGTCGCCGTCGGCGTCGAGGTCGACGTGGTTGGCGACGCCGTCGCCGTCGCGATCGAAGTCGACCCCGAGCGCGTCGCACACGCCGTTGTTGTTGCCGTCGACGCAGGCGCCGGGCATGCCGTCGCCGCGGTCGTTCTTGTCGAGGGCGTTGATGACGCCGTCGTTGTCGGCGTCGCCGTCGGGGTCGACGCCGTACGGGTTCTCGGCCCGGTCGGGGATGCCGTCGTTGTCGTCGTCGAGGTCGGCGCCGTCGTTGACGCCGTCGCCGTCGCCGTCGTTGGCGTAGCGGACGGTGATCGTGGCCTCGTCGCAGTCGGGGATGATCGGATCGTTGTCGCAGGCGAGGAAGGTGATGGTGTAGACGCCGGGCACCGCGTCGTTGGCCGGGGTGACGACGATGTTGCCGGCGTTGACCACCGCGGTCGCGGCGCCGGCGACCGACAGGATCGTGATGCTGCCGACGTCGAGCATGTCGCCGACGTCCATGAACAGGGCCGCCACCGCCTGGGTGGTGGCGCCGCCGCCGAGCGGCCGGTTGATGGTGGCGTCGGCGAGGGCGGTGAGGTTGCAGGGCGAGGCGCCGAACGGGGTCAGGTTGGTGTAGCGGACGCCGAGCTGCGACAGGCCGTAGAAGGCGAGCTGGCCGGCGGGGAAGGTGTTGCCGGTGAACTCGTTGGCGAAGTCGGTCGGCTCGAGGTCGAGCTCGAGGCGGCCGTCGATCCAGTAGCGCAGCGAGGTCGGCGTGTACTCGAGGCGGACGGTGTAGTCGGTGGCCGCCGTCCAGCCGGTGGTGCCGAGGCGGCGACCGACGGCGAGCTGGCGCACGCACGACGTGTTGGGGTTGGGGCAGCGGCGCTGACCGAAGTCGTGGAGCGTGGAGTCGCCGGTGTTGGGCGCGCCCTTGACGTGGGCGACGCGGACGCCGGGCGGCGCGCCGTCCTGCAGCGCCTGCTTCCAGTCGATCAGCACCCAGTCGGCGCCGTTGCCGGCCTCGTCGCCGGGCTCGAAGCCGAGGCCGAAGCCGAACCAGTCGTCGTCGTCGTCGTCGACCCGGACCCGGGCGACGTAGGTGCCGCGCTGGGCGTCCTCGCCGAAGATCGCCAACGTCGGCGAGTCGGTGTTGACGGTCTGGGTGCCGAAGGTCGGCCCGCCGACGGTCCAGGCGCCGTCGTTGACCCGGAAGTTGCGGATGTTGAGGTTGTTGAAGTTGAACGCGTGGCCGCAGCTCCAGCCCGGCTCGATGGTGCAGGTCATCGAGCAGCCGTCGCCGTTGACGTTGTTGTTGTCGTCGCAGCTCTCGGTCGGCGACACCGTGCCGTTGGGCGCGTTGCCGACGCATTGCGCGTCGGCGGAGCGCGCGGTCACGAGCGCGCCGACCAGCGCGACGCCGGCGGTGAGGAGTGAGACCAGCCGAAGGTGACTCATGCCACGATGGTATGCGGGTGTCGACGGGCGTGCAATGGCTGTGAGGTCTTCGTCGGGTATCGCGTGGTGAGGCCTCCGTGAGGTTCACGCGCGCTCCGGATCGGGTCCGGATCTCTCCCTACCGTCTCCGGCCATCCTTGCCGGGTGAGGCCGTTGACCCGGTGCGATCGCGCTCGTAACGTCGCGGTCGTGGGGTCGGCGACCATCTCGGGCTCGTGGGCCCGCCTGCACCGGCTGCAGGCGTCGTTCGCCGCGGTCGCCCGCAGCCGCGCCGACGAGCGGGCGGCGCTGGCCGACGCCCGGGCCCTGGCCGCGACCGCGGTGCCGGCCTGTCTGCGCGCGCTCGGCGGTCCGACCGCCGGTCGGGCGTGGGTGGTCACCGTGCTGCGGGCGGTGGCCGAGGTCGCGCCCGACCGGGTCGTGGCCGGCCTGCGGGCGCTGATCGACGGCCCGGTCGCCGACGACGTCAAGCTGACGGTGCTGTCGCTCCTGGCCGAGCTCGGCGACGAGACCGCGACCGCGCGGTTCGCCGATCCGCTCGCGGTCCACAAGCAGTCGCTGGCCCGGTTCGAGTCGCAGCTCGGGTCGCCGGCCGACGTCGCCAGCGCCGCCGAGCTGCTGGTGTCGCGGCTGGCGCCCACCGCCCTGGTCGAGTTCGTCGAGGCGTTCGCCGAGGCCTGCCCCGACGGCGCGCGCCGGCTGGGCGAGGAGCTGTGCGGGCGGGTCGAGCTCGACGTCATCGCCCGGCTCGAGGTCGACCGGCTGATGGCGCCGCTCCGGCTGGCGGCGGCGCCGGCGATCCGGCCCCAGGGCCGGCCGGCGCTGCTGACCGGCCTCCGCCACCCCGACGGGCGGGCGGTGATCGCGATCGCCCGCCGGGTCGCCGGCGAGCGGCGCTGGCGATCGCTGTGCGTGCTGATCGACGCCACCGGCGCGCTGGCCGACGTCCTCTACCGCGACGCCGGCACCCTGGCCGAGCTGCGCGACCGGGTGATCGAGCCGATCGCGGTCGAGGGCTACGACCGGGTCGCGATGACCCCGACGTCGGCCCGCCGGCTGGTCGGGTTCGCCGCCCGGCGCGCGGTCGCCCTGGGCCGGCCGCTGCCCTCGGGCTACTACCTCGGCCGCGACCTGCTCGAGCTCGCCGATAGCCACCTGCAGGGTGAACGGTCGCCCGACGCCGCCGCGCTCCTCGGCCGCGCGCTCGAGCTGCTGGCGACCGGCGACCGGGCCCGGGCCCGGCCGCTGCTCGAGCTGGTGGTCCGCCGCCAGCCCGACGACGCCGAGGCGGTGTCCGGGCTGGGGCTGTGCCTGCTCGGGCTCGGCGAGCACGACGCCGCGGTGCGGGCGCTGGCCCGCGCCGCCGAGCTCGATCCGGCCTGGCCGCTCCACCACTGGAACCTGGCCGCGGCGGCCCACCGGGCCGGCCGGCTCGACGTCTGCGCCGACGCGCTGGTCGCGTTCCTCGCCCGCGCCGACGAGCCGGCGGCGGCGACCATCGACGCCGGCCATCACCGGCGGGTGGCGATCGCCCGCCGGTTCGTCGCCGATCATCGTCGCTACGCCGCCGCGACCCGCGACCGCCCCGACCCGCGGTCGTGACCTGGCTCGGAGCCCAGTGAATGAATCGGCGGCGGGGTCGGCGGGCCCTTACGCGGCCACGGTGGCGTGCCTTGTTCCTTCGGACCCTCGCTGACGCTCGGGGTCCTCAGGTCAGCGCGCCGAGCACGAACGGCAGGCTGATGCGGGCGACGCCCGGGCGCGGCCGCGACGGCAAGATCCAGGCCCGCGCCCGCCCCTCGACGCAGCTCGCGACCGCGGCCATGCCGGTCATGCCGCCGGCCGGCTCGGTGGTGACGCCGGTGACCGCGCCGCGCTGATCGACCTCGAGCCGGACGGTGAGCGCGCCGCCCAGGGTGCGCTCGCCCTGCAGCCGGCCCTCGTAGCAGGCCAGCACCTCCTGGAAGCGCGCGATCAGCGGGGCGCGGACCGCCTCGTGGTACTGGCTGCCGTCGTCCGGAACCCGGACGCTCTCGAGCTCGCGGGCGTGGGCCGCCACCGCCGGATCGCCGCCGGCCAGGCCGGCGTGGACGCGGTAGAGCGCGGCGGCGGCGGTCCGGGCCCGGGCGTCGCCCGAGGTGACGTGGATGGTGTGCAGCTCGTAGGCGCGCTGGGCCAGCTCGGTGCCGACCGCGCGGCGGACGTCGTCGCCGCAGTCGGCGCAGCGGGCGAGGGCGGCCGCGACCTCGCGCCAGCGATCGCCGAGCTGATCGAGGCGGCCGGCACGGCGGACGGTCTCGGCCTGGAGCCGGCGGGCGGCGAGCTGATCGGCGGCCGGCAGCGCGGCGCCGCCGCGGTCGAGCGCGACCGTGATCGCGGCGTCGGCCTCGTCGGGCCGCCCGCCGAGGTCGTAGGCCCGGGCCAGGTCGAGCAGCGCCGCGGCCCGGGCCGGTCCGTCGGGGATCAGCGCGGCCAGGCCGTCGGCGGCGACGGTCGGCGCCACCGCGCCGCGCGCGGTCATGATCAGGTAGTCGCGGATCAGGCCGGGGCGGGTCGCGACGTCCTGCCAGCCGGCGGCGGCGGCGGCGATCGCGGTCGCCGCGCCCGGGCCGTCGCCGGCGCGGAACCGGACCCAGGCGACGACGTAGGCCAGATCCGGCCGGGCAGCGGTCGGCTCGACGCCGGCGACCACCGCGGCGGCGGCGGCGTCCTTGCCGGCGACGAGCTGGATGAACGCGAGCTGGGCCCGGGCCATGGCGGCGGCGGGGGCGTCGGGGAAGCGGGTCAAGAGCTCGTCGAGGTAGGGGGCGGCGGCCGCGCCGTCGCCGTCGGCGAGCGCGAGCGCCGCCGCCATCTCGAGCGTGGTCCGATCGATCTTGTCGCCGGCGACGTCGTGGAGCGCGGCCAGCGCGGCGCGGGCCTCGGCGAGCAGCGGGCCGCGCGTCGCCGCCTCGGGCGGCAGGGCCGCGATCCGGTCGGACAGCAAGGTCGCCAGCACCTGGGCCTCGAGGGTCCGGCGGGCCAGCGGCGCCTTGGCGTCGGTCGCCACCTTCTTCCAGGCGGCGCGCTGCTTGTCGAGCGTGGTCTTGCGGCTGGGCCGCACCGCCACCATCGGCGGCGTCGGCAGCGCCTCGGGCAGGAACAGCGTGCCCTGCAGCGTCGACGTCGGCAGATCGATCGTCAGATCCTCGGTCGGCGTCGGTGGCGGCGTCGGCCGCAGTCCGGGCCCACCGGTCGATCCGCCGCCGCAGCCGGCGCCGAGCCACGTGGCCGCGATCACGCCCAGCGCGCGACCGCGCGCCGCGGGCGGCGAGACGGGGTGGTTTGCGGGCGTCGCCATGGCTCGGTGATAGGATACGCCCCGTGTCACGCCTTCGTGTCGTTGTGGTGGCGATGATCGCGTCGCTCGCGCTGGCCGTGTCGTCCGCGGGCTGTGCCGCGGTCCGGCCGCACGAGCGCCAGGACCTGGCCCGCCGGTCGATGACCGCCGATCGCGGCAAGGGCGAGGTCCGGTCCGATCAGCACCGCGCCGGCTCGCGCGAGGGCGCCGAGGGCGGCACCGGCGAGCCGGGCGGCGGCTGCGGGTGCAACTAGTGCGCGCCCGGGTCGCCGGCGGCGCCCTGCTGGCCGCGCTCGCCACGGCGCTGGTCGGCGTCGGGTCGGCGGGCGCCGACGGCGAGGTGACCGCCCGCGTCATGTACTACAAGGAGCAGGCGACCCGGGTGGTGCAGCCGATGCTCGACGGCATCTTCGACGCCGGTGACCGCGGCACCGTCGACGCCCACTTCCTGGTCGACGCGATCACCTCGGCCTCGGCGGCCACCGGCGCCTCGGGGGTGGCGTTCACCGAGAAGCGCTACGAGGCCGGCGCGACCTACCGCCGTCAGCTCGATCACCTGCGCCTGGGCGGCACCGCGCGCTACTCGACCGAGCCCGACTACACCTCGGTGTACGGCGCGGTCGACGGCGACCTCGAGCTGCTCGACAAGAACTTCACCGTGTCGGCGACGCTCGGGGTCGGCCGCGACACCGTCACCAACGCCGGCGCGCCGCCGATGGTGCCGCGGATCGAGGGCCACCTCACCACGCTGCTCGGCTCGCTGGCGGTGAGCCAGATCCTCAGCGAGCACGGCGTGCTCGGGGTCAGCTACGACCTCATCCGCCTCGACGGCTACCAGCAGAACCCGTACCGGGTGGTCGCCGCGGGCGGCACGCTGATCGCCGAGCGCCACCCCGACCTCCGCACCCGCCACGCCCTGGCCGCGTCGGTGAAGTGGTTCTTCCCGTCGATCACGACGACGGTGATCGGCCAGTACCGCTTCTACACCGACACCTGGGACCTCCATGCCCACACGCCCGAGGTCCGGGTGATCAAGGACGTCGGCGACTGGATCACCCTCGGCGCCCGCTATCGCTACCACCACCAGGACGCGGCCTCGTTCTTCGCGACGATCTACCCGTCGTCGGATCCGATGGTCGCGCCCTACGTCAGCGACGACCCCAAGCTGTCGGCGTTCGACGGCCACCTGATCGGCGGCCGGGTCGAGATCGCCGGCGGCGCGGTCGGCGCCGGCGGGCGCCTCGAGCAAGCCCGGCTCGAGCTGGTCGGCGAGTACGTCATCCAGCACAACCACTTCGGGAACGGTGTGGTGTCCTATGTCGCCCTCGTCCTGCCCTTCGAGTACTGAGTTGCGCCCCGCCCGGTCGACCCCGACGATCGTGACGCTGGCGCTGGCGCTGGCCGCGGTCGCCGCCAGCGCCGGCTGCGGCGACGACGGCGGCGCGACCTGCGGTCCGGGCGACGCGCCGGCTGACGGGCTCACCATCACCGTCGACGGCGAGGTGGTGACCTACGGCGGCTTCACCGCGTCGATCAACAACGACTGCACCGTCGCCGGCAGCGGCGTGATCAGCGTGTCGGTGCACGGCACCCAGATCGGCGGCACCGGCGCCTTCACCCTCTGCCTGCCGCGCCCGGATCTGCTCGGCGCCGACGCGGTGGCGGTGTCGCCGAGCCGGCTGCCGCCCGACCCGGCCGACCGGGTCCAGCTCGTCGACGCCAGCGCGACCCTGGCCGGCGGCTGCACGCTGGCCCGCGATCCGGCGGTGGCGGGGGCGGCGACCGCGACCTTCGCCGGCTACTGCGCCGGCGGCGCCGACCCGGCCGGCTACGCGATCGGCCTGGCCGGGCCGATCGGCCTGCGCCGGACCTGCCCGGCCGGCGTCACCGCCGTGGTCGGCACCGCCGCCGGCACGTTCGCGGTCGACGTCCAGTAGCGGCGCGGGCGGCGGCGCGAGAGCGGCTACAGTGCGCGCGGTGCCGCCCCGGTCGAACAGCAGCGCGCGCGCGACGCGGGCGGCGGCGTGCGCGATCGCCGTGGTCGCCGCGATGGTCGGGGCGCAGCCCGCGGCCGGCGAGCCCGCCGCCCAGCGCAGCCGCGCCGGGGTCACGATCGGCGGCCTCGTCCCGCTCGACGGCTGGCGCGACGCCACCGGCCCGGCCGGCGGCGCCGGGGTGTGGCTCGAGGTCCCGGTGTCGCCGCACGTGGTGGTGACCGCACGGGCCGGCGTCGTCGTCCACGCGCCGGCCACGGTGACCCTCGGCGCCCGGCTGGCGCTGATCGAGATCCCGCTGCTGGGCGGCGCGCGCCTCGAGGTCGCGCGCCGCGGTCGGCTGCGCGGCCTGCTCGGTGGCGACGTCGGCCTGGTCGTCACCCACGAGCGGGTCAGCCTCGGCGGCGTGACCGAGGGCGACGCCAGCCTGCGGTTCGGCGCCGCGCTGATCGCCGGCGTCGCCTTCGATCGCTACGCGCTCGAGCTCGGGCCCTGGCTCGCCGACCTCACCGACCTCGATCACGCGATCGGCGTCCAGCTCACGCTGTCGGCCCGCCTGCGCTCGTGGTGACGGCCGCTCGGAGCCTCACCCTCGATACGAGTCGTCCTGCTCGATCTTCGACAGCACCCAGTCGAGCTCGCCGCCGGTGACGTGCGCGCCGCAGTGACCGCAGGCGCCGGTCATGGTGACGGTGAGCGGGGCGCCGCAGTTGCTGCAGGCGCCGTCGACCCGCGGGGCGCCGCGGCGGACGCGGGCCCGGATGAGGGTCCAGTACTCGGAGTAGGCGCGGTCGCGATCGCGGCGGCCGCGCACGGTGGTGCCGTCGGCGGTGCGGATCACGGTGTCCTTGCCGGTGGCCCAGATGCGGATGGTGAGCGCGTCGTAGTGGCGGTCGCGCACCAGCTTGACCGGTACGTGGTGGGTGAGCCGCATGTCGGCGAGGACGTTGCGCAGGCCCTGGGCGCGGTAGGCGTCGAGCCAGTACTGCAGGTAGTCGGCGAGGCCGTCGGACACCACCGCCCGGGCGGCGTCGAGGTCGTCGGCGGCCCAGGCGTCGTTGACGGTCCGGTAGACGTACTGCAGGCGGGCGGGGATCGCGTCGCCAGCGACCTCGGGGTCGTCGGCGGTCAGCGCCAGCCAGCGCTGATCGAGGGCGCGGTCGTAGTAGGTCGGCAGCGAGGTGCCGCGCTCGGGGACCTCGTCGGTCAGGCCGGGCAGGCCGGCGCGCTCGTGCAGCAGCGCGACGCTGGCGACCTGCCAGTCGAAGCGGCCGTTGTCGACGATCTCGCCGCACGACGCGCAGCGCTGGCCGCCGGCGGCGGCGGTGGTCTGCCAGGGCGCGCCGCAGTTCGGGCACGGGAAGCCGCGGCCGGCCTGCGGCGGCCGGGTGCGGGCGCCGGCGGCGCGCTGCAACCGCCAGCGCTCGACGGCGAAGCGCTTGCTGCCGGCGCCGGCGCCGACCGAGTAGTTGGCCTCGAGCTCGAGCCCGATCGTGACCATCGCCCCGCCATCGGCGATGGCGGCGGCGGTCGGCACGATGACCTGATAGGTCCGCATCGCGCCGATGACGACGCCGGTGACCGGCTGATCGGGCGGCGAGCGCCCGGCGAGCATGGCGCGGGCCTCGGCGCTCAGGTAGGGCGCCAGCTCGTCGAGCGCGCCGGGCCGCCCGCGCGCCCCCTGGGCGGTGGCGTAGAGCCGGAACGCGAAGTCCTCGAACACCACCCGCGAGAAGTCGGGGTCGACGCCGGTGACGTCGTCGAGCGTCGCCAGCGGCGGCGCCAGCGCGACCGGCGGCCCGCTGTCCCAGTCCTGGCTCTTGCGCTTGATCCACGAGCCGAAGGCGAGGAGGCCGAAGACGATGAGGAGCAGCGGGATGCCGACCTGAGGGTAGGCGAAGCACAGCTCGAACAGCAGCTCGAGGAGCGCGCCGACCAGCGCGCCGCCGGCGTCGCTGCCGCCGCCCCCACCACCGCCGCCGCCATGGCCACCGCCACCGGAGTAGCTCTCGCCGCCGCCGGGGCGGGCCCAGGCCAGCGTCGGGCCCGCGATCGCGACCACGACCGCGAGCGCGACGACCACGCCGAGGCCGATCAGCGCGCGCCGGCGGCCGCGGCTCACGACCGTGGCCTCCGCACGTGATCGGGATCGAGGTCGTGATCGACGGCGTCGGCCAGTTCGTTGACGTCGTCGGCGCCGCGGGGCAGGGCCGCCGCCAGCACCGGCGCCAGGGTGGCGACCGCCGCCCCGGTGGCGGCGCCGCCGCGCCCGACCGCCTGGTCGACGGTCACGGTGAGCGCCGCCAGCGTGGCCGCCGGCACCGCCGCGCAGACCCCGATGTCGGCGACGACCGCGGCCATGCTCTCGGTCAGCGCGCAGTACACCAGCACGCCGGTGCGGGCGCGGGTGTGATGGACCCCGCGCTCGACGAAGGTGGCGCGGGCCGCCGCCTCGACCGCGCGCCGGCGGATCCGGGCCGGGGTCAGCGCCCGCACCAGCCACGGCGCCAGGGTCGCGGCCAGCCCGACCGCGCCGCCGACCAGCACCGGATCGATCAGGATCGCCGCCAGCCCGAACACGTGGTGGCTGAACAGCATGAACGCCAGCGCGGCCCAGCCGGCGACGATGCCGGCGACCAGCGGGACGTGCGGCCAGCGCCGGGCCCGGCGGCGGACCGCGATGACCAGCTCGGCCGCCGAGCCGCGCTCGACCGCCAGGACGGCGTCGCGGAGGGCTCGCCGCGCGGGCTCGTCGAGCCAGCCGATCGTCATCGCCGCCGACGTTACACGACCGCGGGCGCCGGCGGGCGGTCGGCCGCGCGGGCGCTGGCGCGGGCGACGTACAGCCCGCTGACCAGGATGAGGGCGGCGCCGACCGCGGCGTAGCGGCCCATCGGCTCGTGCCAGACCAGGGCGCCGAGCAGCACCGCGACCAGGGGCTCGAGGTAGGTCAGCATCGCGGCGGTGGCGCTGGTGATGGTCTGCACGCCCCAGGTGAAGACGATGCCGCTGATCGCGCCGATGGTGATCGCGCCCAGGGCGAGGCTGGCCACGCCGCCGACCGTGGGCTGGCCGCCGGCGGCGAGCGCGAACGGCATGACCAGCACGGCCGAGCCGAGCGAGTGGTACGAGATGGTGCGGGCCGGCCCGATCGTGGTCGCCAGCCGGCGCAGCACGAACAGGTTGCCGGTGTTGGCGAGCGCGCTGATGGTGCCGAGCGCGCCGCCGAGCAGCGCGGCGTCGGTCGACCGCCACGGCTCGAGCACCAGCGCGAGGCCGCCGATCGCGATCAGCGCGGCCGGGATCGCGCCCGGGGTCCGTCGACGATCGATCCACGGCGCGGTCACCGCGACCAGCACCGGCTGCAGGTAGTGGGTCAGCACCGCGATCGCCACCGTGGTGTGCTGCATGGCGGCGAAGAAGGCGAGCAGGTTGACCGCGTCGAGGCCGGCGTTGGCCGCGACCAGGCCGTACGCCCGCCGGTCCCAGGTGATCGGCGGCGCCCGCCGCGCCGCCGGCAGCGCGGTCAGGCCCATGACCAGGAACACGATCGCGCCCGCGGTCGCCGACGGCAGCTCGGCCGGGCGGAGGAACAGGCTCCACGCGCCCCACGACGCCGCCGCGGCGGCGACGGCGACCAGGGCGCGGACGGAGCGATCGGCCACCGCGTGCGGCTCGCTCAGGTCGACGGCGCGAGCGGGGCGAGCAGGTCGTCGAGCTCGTTCTCGGACAGCGCGGTGGCGGCGGCGGCGCCCTGGGCCAGGAGCGCCTCGGCCAGCCGGCGCTTGCGGGCCTGCAGCGCCATCATCCGGTCCTCGACCGAGCCGGCGACGATCAGGTTGAACGCGAACACCGGCTTCTTCTGGCCGATGCGGTAGGCGCGGTCGGTGGCCTGGGCCTGGGCCGCCGGGTTCCACCACGGGTCGTAGTGGATCACGGTGTCGGCGCTGGTCAGGTTGAGGCCGGTGCCGCCGGCCTTGAGGCTGATCAGGAAGACGTCGGCGGCGCCGCGCTCGAAGGCGTCGATCGGCTTCTGCCGGTCGGTGGTCGAGCCGGTCAGGGTCAGGTGGCGGATGCCGCGGCCGAGCAGGCCCTCGCTGAGCAGGGCCAGCATCCGGGCGAACTGCGAGAACACCAGGATGCGGCGGCCGGCGCCGAGCTGCTGCTCGCACATCTCGAGGAAGAGATCGTGCTTGGCCGACATGGTGACGTCGCGGGCGGCCTCGACCGAGGTGACCAGCCGGGGGTCGCAGCAGACCTGGCGCAGCTTGAGCAGCGCGTCGAGGATCGCGATCTGGGCGCCGCCGAGGCCGCGGCTGCGGATCTGGGCGCGGACCTCGGTGTGGGCGGCGACCCGGATGCTCTCGTACAGCTCGCGCTGGGCGCCGGTCAGCTCGACCGCGCGGACCAGCTCGGTCTTGGGCGGCAGCTCGGGCGCGACCGCGTCCTTGGTCCGGCGGAGGATGCACGGCCGGACCCGATCGCGCAGCGCGCCGAGGCGGGCGCCCTCGCCGTGGACCTCGATCGGCACCTGGTAGCTGGCGCGGAACGACTCGATCGTCCCCAGCATGCCGGGGTTGAGCACGTCCATCAGCGACCACAGCTCGCCGAGGTGGTTCTCGACCGGCGTGCCCGACAGCGCGATGCTGTGGCGGGCGTTGAGCCGCTTGACCGCGTCGCGGGCCAGGCTGCCCGGGTTCTTGATCGAGTGGGCCTCGTCGAGGATCAGGCTCGACAGCTCGTGGCCGGCCAGCTCCTCGACGTCGCGCCAGACCAGCGGGTAGGTGGTGATGGCGACGTCGTGGTCGGCGAGGGTGGCGAGGCGATCGCGGCGCTCGGGGCCGGTCAGGTTGACGACCTTGAGGCCGGGGGCGAAGCGGGCCAGCTCGCGCTGCCAGTTGCCGACCACGCTGGTCAGGGTGATGACCAGCGCCGGCCGGTCGAGGCGGCCGGCCTCCTTCTCGGCGACCAGGTGGGCGATCGCCTGCAGGGTCTTGCCCAGGCCCATGTCGTCGGCGAGCACGGCGCCGGTGCCGCAGGCCCGCAGGTGCTGCAGCCACTCGACGCCCTCGCGCTGGTAGTCGCGGAGGTCGGCGCGCAGGGTGCACAGCGTGGCCGGCGCGGTGGTGGTGCGCGGGCCGAGCGCGAGATCGTAGCCGCGGTCACGCAGGTGGGTGGCGCCGCTCCAGCGGACCGGGCGGGCGGGATCGTGGAGCGCGGCGCCGAGCTCGGCGAGGGCGGCGGCGCGGGCGACCGGGGCGCCGAGGCCGGGCCCGCCGTCGTCGCGGTACAGCTCGCGCAGCACGCTCAGCAGGATGCGCAGGCGCTCGGGGGGGATGGGCAGGAAGCGGCGGTCGCCGACCGGCACCGCGATGCAGCGGCGCGGGGTGCGGGCGAGCTGCTCGAGGCTGCCGGCGCCGTCGAGGATCGCGAGCAGGGCGGGCAGCAGATCGACCCGCTGGCCGTCGACCTCGACGCCGAGCTCGAGGCTGAACCAGTCGGTGCGCTCGCCCTGGCCGACCTCGACGTCGATCGGGGTGGTCGACTCGACCGTCATCCACGGGTAGTCGTCGGCGATCTCGACCTGCCAGCCGAGCTGGCGGAGCTGGGGCACGGCGTGGGCGGTGAAGCCGCACAGCGCGTGGACGTCGCGATCGAGGCGGACCGCGTAGTCGACCGGCGGATCGCAGGCGACGTCCTCGAGGCAGGCGAGGTCGACCGCGCCCAGGCTCTCGAGCACGCGGCGGGCCTGGGCCTCGGCGGCGCGGTCGCGGGCGATCGCGGTGCGGGTCCGGGCGGTCACCTTGGTGCCGCCGTAGTCGAAGGCGAGGGTGAGGGTCGCGGCCTCGAGCTCGTCGCCGTCGACCCAGATCGTCGACACCGCGAGGCGGACCATCGGCACCGGGGCGGTGGCGGGCGCCGGCGTCGGCCGCGGCACCGCGCGGGCCGGGCCCGAGCCCTCGGCCAGGCGCGGCGTCGCTTGCGGGCTGGCGGCGGCCGGTTCGGCGCGCACGATGCCGAGCACGTGCGCGACGTCGCGATCGATCGTTGCCGACGGAGGCAGGCTCGACATCGTGTCGATCTCCACTATCAGTGGCAGATCGATCGGGCCAGCTTTGTGCCCGCTTTCTCGACGAGGGAGGGATCCGGACTCTGATCGACGCTCACCGGATCTGGTCATTCGGCTCGGTGCGATCTGCACCCACATGATCGCGCGGACAGGCGATCTCGATCATCACCTGATCGCGCGCGCAGGCGGCACTGATCGCGCGGGCAGGGTGCGATCGACACCCACCTGATCGGATGGATCGTGGTCGGCGGACCCAGGCCCAGGCCCGGGCCCGGCCTGGCTGGTCGCGCCGGTCGCCGACCGCGGCCACCGCGCAAGAACGCCGCATGGCCGCCGCCGTCGGCGTCGCCATGCTGACGGCATGCCCCTCCGTGCATGGATCCTCGGCCTGGTGCTGGTCGCGCTGGCGGTGAGCGCCCCGCCCGCGGCGGCCGCGCCGTCGGCGGCCAGCGTCGAGCGCGCGGCCAACGAGCTCAGCGAGCGGCTGGTGTCGCCGTGCTGCTGGCGCGAGTCGCTGCGCAGCCACCCGTCGCCGCTCGCCGACGAGCTCCGGCGCGAGATCCGGACCCGGATCGCCGCCGGCGAGCGGACCGGCGCGATCGAGGCCGACCTGATCGCGCGCTACGGCCCGCGGATCCGGGCCTTCTCGGCCGGCTGGGATCCCCGGCGGACGGTGGGCGCGGTGTTCCTGGCCGCGTTCGCCGGCATCCTGGTCGGGTTCGTGTGGTGGGCCCGGCGCCGCCGCGCCACCGCCGCGCCCACCGCCGGCGCCGGCGCCGCCGCGACGGCGACCGACGTCCGGCTCGAGGACGCGCTCGACGACGAGCTGGCGGCCTACGACGGCTGACCTGGACGGGCACGGGCCCGCCGCCGGTGCGCAAGATCACCGCACGTGGCGAACCGACGCGCGCGAACGGCGACCACCGCGGCGGTGCGCGCGTGCCGTACGACCGGCGGCATGAAGCACGTGCGCCTCGCCATCCTCGCCGCCACCGTCGCCGCGGCCGCGGCCATGGCCGCGGTGGTCTTGACCGCCAAGCCGCGGCCCCGTCTGCCCGCCGTCACGATCGCCGAGCGACCGCTGCCGGCGGGCGGCGACTTCACGCTGGCGTCGCAGGCCGGTCGCTTCGACCTCGCCGCCGTCCGCGGCCGCCCGGTGGTGCTCGCCTTCGGCTACACCGCGTGCCCCGACGTCTGTCCGACCACGCTCACCACGGTCGCGGCGGCCCTGCGCGCGTTGGCCCCGGCGGTGGCGGCCGAGGTGGTGCCGGTGTTCGTCTCGATCGATCCCGGCCGCGACACCGTCGAGCAGCTCGCCAGGTACGTGGCGTTCTTCCACCCGGCCCTGATCGGCGCGGTCGGCACGCCGGCCGAGATCGCCGCCGTCGCCACTCGCTACGACGTCACCTACGCGCGGGTCGGTGCGGGCCCCGGCTACAGCCTCGACCACAGCGCCGAGCTCCACGTCCTCGACCGGGCCGGCCGGCCGGCGGCCCGCCTGCCGCACGACGTCGCGCCGGAGGTGCTGGCGGCGGCGCTGGCGCGGGTGGCCGGGGCCGCGACCTCGCCGCCGACCACGCCGGTCGTGGCCGCGTCGGGTCCGCCGCTCGCGGCGGCGGCCGACCAGGCCGTCGTCGTCGAGGACGCCTACGTCCGCCTGGTCCCGGCGGCCAGCCCCAACACCGCCGCGTTCATGCGCCTGCGCAACCCCACCGCCGCGGCCCGCGCGGTGGTCGGCGGCGCCAGCCCGGCCGCGCGCACCGTCGAGCTCCACACCCACCTCCACGAGGACGGGGTGATGCGCATGCGCCGGGTCGAGCGGATCGACGTCGCGGCCGGCGGCACGACCGAGCTGGCGCCCGGCGGGCTCCACGTCATGATGTTCGACCTGGTCCGCCCGCTGGTCGATGGCGAGACGGTCGAGCTCGAGCTCGAGCTCGACGACGGCCAGCGCGTCCGCGTCGCCGCGCCGGTGCGGTCGGCGCCGCCGTCGCCATCGTCGCCGATGGGTGGTCACGCCCACCGGCCGTGACCGGCAGCCTCGTCAGCGCAGATCGGAGCCTCGGACCAGAAATCACAGCCTGTGAATGAATCGGCGGCGCGGTCGGCGGGCCCTTACGCGGCCACGGTGGCGCGCCTTGTTCCTTCGGACCTCACTTCGTTCGGGTCCTCAGCCCAGGCCGCGGCGGAGGCGATCGCGCGGGCGCCAGTCGTCGACCGGGTCGCGGGGGTGGATGGGGCCGTCGAAGGTGAGGACGTAGGCGGCGTCGAAGTCGGTGGCGCCGCGGGTGCGGACGAACAGGGTCTTGCGGTTGTAGGGCGCGAAGAACAGGAGGAAGGGGAAGAAGTTCTTCACCACCACCACGTCGGCCGCCCAGATCGACAGGCCGAGGTCGCGGTAGAAGCTCGGCCGCATCACCATCGCCGGGCCCTCGGTGACCACCACCCGCAGGTGATCGATCGCCAGCACCGCCACCCGGCGGAAGCCGGGCCGGTCGTGCTTGCTGACCAGCGTCGCCCGCACCGGCAGCGGCGGGCCGCTGACCGGATCGAGGCCGCCGCCGATCGCCAGCTCGACGACGTCGCCGGCGGCGCGCGGCCACACGACGTCGATCGCCGCCGGATCGCGGACCGCGGCGTAGGTCAGCATGCCGCCGCCGTCGGCGAGCAGCGCGCGCAACAGGTGGGTCGAGTCGCCGGGCGCGCCGGCGGTCACCACGTCCGAGGCGTCGGACATCATGACCACGCCGAGCTTGCGGCGGACGGTGGCGGCGCGGGCGGCGGCGATCGCCTCGGCCGGCGACAGGAAGGTCGGCGGCTGCTGGTGGCGCCGGGCCCAGCACAGCTCGGCCAGCTCGTCGGCCAGCCGCTCGGCGGCGGCGGCGTCGCGGTCGGTGATCGCCAGCGTCGACCAGCCGAGCGCCGGGTCGTCGTTCCACGGGTGGACCATGAAGGTCGACAGCGACAGCGCCTCGCCGCGCCGCTCCGCCGCCCGCATCCGCCGGAACACCGTCCGCATCGGGGCGAGGAAGTCGATGGTGTTGCCGCCGCCGAGCAAGAGCGGCAGCGTCCGCCACGCCACCGTCGGGTGGACCTCGCCGGCGACGATGCCGGCCAGGAGCTCGCCGGCCTTGCCGCCGGTGCGGGCGTGATCGCGGTGGGGGTTGGTCTGGTAGCCGACGATGGCGTCGGCGGCCTCGACCCGGGCCCGGGTCAGGTTGGCGTGGAGATCGTGGCTGACCACCACCGGCGCGCCGGCGGCGGCGCGGGCCTCGCGGATGAGCAGGCTCTCGGGATCGGCGAGGCCGTGGACGCCGAGCGCGCCGTGCAGCGCCAGGTACACGCCGTCGACGCCGCCGTCGCGGCGGGCCGCCCGCAGCCCGTCGGTCAGCCGCTCGACCAGCACGTCGAAGCAGGCGCGCGACA
>Ga0075163_10003515_pt1 | contig 21065 bp, 22 predicted proteins | sample JI1023141ADNA_FD_71478 | JGI IMG/M metagenome (GOLD analysis project Ga0075163, IMG submission 71478) | Wastewater effluent complex algal communities from Wisconsin, to seasonally profile nutrient transformation and Carbon sequestration -... | ecosystem: Engineered > WWTP > Effluent > Algae... | reverse complement strand
AGCGACCGCTGCGATCGCCGGGGAAATCGCCGCCCATGGTGGAGTCGTCGGCGATGAGCACCTGGAGCTCGAGGCGCTGCTCCTTGGGCACCTCGACGGTGACCCGGGAGCGCTGGGCGGTGCGGAACGACTCGTCGCGATCGTCTTTTCGCTCCACGTCCACGGTCACCGCGTGACGGCCGGGGGCGAGCGAGTGCTCGTACACCATGGCCCAGTCGTCGGGGTTGAAGCCGTTCGGTGCAGTATACACGGTTCCGTCGTCGAGCGAGACCGTGAGCTTGCCGATGCGCGCGTGCTTGCCGTCGGTCTTCACCTGGATGGCGATCTTCGAGCGAAACAGCGCGTCCCCTGCGGCGGCTACCCGGGCGCGCAGGGCCGCCACGTCGGCCAGGAGTCGGTCGTAGTCGAACGCCACCGCCCCGCCGTCGCCCACCGGGGGAAACTCGTTCTGCGCCGGGTTCAGCGGCGAAGGACGCACGCCGCCGTCGTACAGCTCGGCCTTCACCGGAGGCGCCTCGGCGGTCGCCGTGGTGGCCGGGGCGGTGCCGCTCGTGGATGCGGTGGCGCTGGGGATGGTCAGGATCTCGTCGGCGCCCGCATCGGGTTTTGCTTTGGGCTTCGGGGGCAGCGGCTTGGCTGCCGCTGCCGTGAACGCTCCGAGCACCAAAGCAACGCCGAGAAAGGCCAAAGGTCGACGTCGGTTCATGACCCAACGATTGTCGTTGAAACAAACGCGAATGGGAAGCACAGGTCGCCGGACCTACATGTAGAGCGGCTGCTGGCTCCCGGCACCCGCCCCGAACGCCTTCTCACCCGCCGAAGGGAATGAAGACCGAAGGCCCCACGGTGACGATGATGTCGTTCACCAGGTGGTCTTCGCCGAGTAGCGTTTGCCGCAGGATGTGGTCGCGCACGTCGAGGCGGAGCGAGAACCACTTGCCGAAGTACCACTTGGTGCCGAAGCCGAAGGATCCGGTGATGCCGCGGGCGGTGGAGTCGTCGGTGATGCCGGCGCCGAGGGCGAAATTGAAGTCGAAGCGGGTGATGCCGTCGCCCCCGAACCACCGCAGCTTACCGTAAGCGAACGAGTACAAGAGGTGGCCGAAGAACAAGCGCCCCGGCTTGTCGGTGCGGTCTTCCACCTGAATTTGCGGGTAGCGGCGCTCGTAGCTGTCGGTCACCGAGGTGCGGAAGCGCGTGAGCGCGAAGCTCGCCTCGAGGCCCAGGCTCTCGGAGAAGTGGAAGGTGTAGGCGCCGCCCACCACCCAGTTCGAGGAGTACAGGTCGGCCGCGTAGTATCCGCCCATGGCCGATACTTCGTGGCGGAACGCTTTGGTGAACAGGCGATCCTGTACGCCGCGGTAGTGGCGGCCGCCCACCAGCTCGGCCTTGAGCTCTTCGTCCACGCACTGCGCCTGCGCTGCCCCGGCCACGCTCCAGAAGGCGGCTGCGGCTGCCGATGCAGCGATCCAACGAGAGAGCCGCCCCGCGGACGGTGAACACGTGGATCGAACCCGAGTCATGGACTCGTCCAGGTAATCGCGTGCGCTCGCGGAAGTCAACGACGGACCCTTCGGATCCGCCTCAGGGCGGTCCGCGGCTCGCCCTGGCAGCCCATCAGGGCGATCATCGCGAGTCCGGGATACATCGAACGGGCCCCGGACGGGCACGCCGCCGCACCCGTGCAACCCCGCGCACGCCCGGCTGAACGTCGATTCAACGTGCTCCGCCGGCGTCCCGGCCGACCGGGGCCGCGGGCAGGCCCGAGTCGCGTACCTCGAGGGCCCGGAGCTGGGGAATCGCGGCGCGATACGCTTGCTCGATCAGGTCGAGCCTTGCGCGACCGAGCGGATCGTCGGCGGGGAGTGCGAGATCGGCCGACTGCACGACCACCAGGCCGGCGGCGTTCGTCGCCTCGACCGCGCTCGCGCACACGAAGCGCGAGTCCGCGTAGCTCCAGGCGACGAGGCGCGCGGAGACACGGCCGGGGATGATCGAGTTGCCTCCCGCGAGAACGACCGGATCACGCCACCCATCGACGATCAACGTGGTCGCGAACGGGCGAAAATTCAGCCTCCCGTTGCTCGGCCCCTCCGCACCGGTCACGGGACCCACGCCCGCATCCGACGCGGGGCGTACGTCGAGCTCCGGAGCGAAGCGGTCCGCGTAGTGGCGAATGGTCGCGTCGAAGTAGTCCGTCCCGTAGAGCTCGCCGGTGCCGGGAGCGCGTCCGAAATGCGGCGCAAGCACCTCGCCGCGGGGCGGAGCCCCGGGTGGCTCGATGGCGAGCGGACAAGGAGAGGTGCCGGCACCAGGCAGAGGTTCGTGCCCGAGCCGAGCCAACGCCGCGAGGCGCGCAGCCTCCGAGCGTTCCCTCGCGCTCGGGACGTTCGCAGTCGGAGCGGGCGGCCCTGACCGAGCCGGAAGCGCCGCCACCGGGGGGCTGTCCTTGCTCAGCGCGTGAAGCACGAACACCAGACCCAGCACGAAAACCGCGATTCCCAGGGGAATCCAGAGGTCTTTGGTGAGCGAGCGCGAGGCGTCCGTGGTGTCCGGCGCAGGGCTCAGCGCTCTCTGTCCCTTCTTCGCGGGCGGTGTGGCTTCTTCCCCTATCGACGCCGGGAGGCCGCCATTTCCGTCGAGCACGTCGAGCAGGGATTTCACCTGGTGCACCTGAGACCGCGCCGTGACGTCGGTCGGGTCGAGAAGGGCGGCGCGCTCGAAGAGTGCGAGACACTCGTTCCAGCGGCTCCGATGGATCTCGTCGAACCGGTAGTGGGCGACCGCCGACTCGTGCTCGCCGTCGTTCGAGAGCTGCACGCGAGATTTCATGGTGGTCTGGAGCAAGGCGTACCCGAGGTTGTACGCGACCATCTGCTCGAGCTTTGGGTCCAGACGACACGCCATCGCGTGAGCCGCGCGGAGCGTCTTCACGGAGGCGTCCAGAGCCCCGGTCTTGCGCTGCGCGACGCCGCGTAGATTGAGAACGGTGGCCACGGCCAAGGTCGGCTCGAGCGCGTCGAACGCCTGGTCGCAGACCGCGGCATACAGCGCGACGACGTCTTCCGCATGGGTCTTGATGCGCATGGTGCCGAGCAGCGCGAGCTCGGCGACCTCGTCGTCGTCCCAGGGGAAATCGCCGGGGTCCGGCAGTTCGACCGGAGCCCCCTTCCATCGCACGTCGAGCTCGAGCTCGGCTTTGGGATCGCGGTCCTGCGCGCGCCGGTATCCGTCCGCGGTGTACCGGAGCTCGAGCTCACCCTCCTCGAAGGCGAAGCGGAAGGTGCCGTCGCCCTCGAGATCATGGACCGGAGCGGGCTGCTCGCCGAGCAGGTACAGATGCTCCGCGCGAACCGAGTGCTCGAGGATCAACGGCTCGAGGTCATCGAGTGGCCGGAGCAGCGGCGCCGTCGCCACGAGAGCCGCCGCACTGTCCTTGCCGGCGCGCGCCACGAGCTCGGCGTGCAAGCCAGGCCAAACGCGCGCGAAACCGGTGACGTCGAGGACGAGCGACTTCGAAATGCGAACCAGCGCGGAAGGCCGCCCCGCCAGCCGACAGCGCACGACGCCACGAGGGTCCGGCTCGAGTGTCGTCCCTTCGAGGAAGATCGTCGAGGATGCGAGGGCGAGCCGCGCATCCCGCAGGAACCCGAAGAGCACGTCCACCTGTCGTCCCCGAGCCTCCAGATACGCGCCCATTCCGAAACGGATAACACGGTTCACGCCTCGCTTGGCGCCACCTGGGGCGTTGCGCGGTTTCGAACGCGGACCATACCGTCTGCCCCGCGCCATAGCGCCGATTGGCGCCAGCTGGGGCGTTGCGCTGTTTCGAACGCGGGCCATACCGTCCGCCCATGAACGCGAGCCGCATCTTCGCTCTGCTGGCCATCTCCGGGCTCGCCACCTTCGCGACCACCTGGGCGTGCTCGTCTGCATCGCCGGCCATCGTCGCGGATCCGCTGCCGGACGCCTCGCAGACCACACCCGACGTCGACGCGAAGACTCCGGAGATCGACGGCGGAACGTCGCTCGCCAGCGCGGGCACCGGCGCTGCCTTCTGCGCCAAGACGCTGGGCGCGATGATCTCGGCCACGGACGCGTGCTGCTCGGCCATCGACAAGAGCTCGAGCTACTACAAACAGCTCTTCGACGCGTATCGAGGCGCGCAGCAAGCTTGCAGCACCGGACTCGAAGCCGGCATCGGCAAGGCCCGAGTCACCTACGACCAAGCCGCCGCGCAGGCCTGCTTCGCCTCCTTCGACGCGGCGCTCGGAACCTCGGTGTGCGGCAAGGATCTGTTCTTCGCCCTCGATCTGCTGAGCGCCCCGGCCTGTCGCAAGGTGTTCGGCGGCACCGTGGCCGCAGGCGGAACGTGCGGCGCCGACTTCGAGTGCCAGGCCGACCTCACGTGTCTCGGCGACGGCAAGAGCCCCGACGGTACCTGCGTGGCCACGCCCGCCGTTGGCGCCAAATGCGGCATTCCCAAGGGCGCAGCGAACCTCCAGTTCGGGGCCCATCGCACCTGCGCGCTCGGAAGCGACTGTCGCGCGGGCGTGTGCGTGGCCGCGCGAGCCGGCTTCGAGTGCGATCTCGATCGCGACTGCGACGCCGACAAGAAGTGCGTGCTCGGCAAGTGCGCGACGGCGCGTGGACAAGGCGGCGCAACCTGCGAGATTCGCGACGACTGCGATCTGGGCTTCTACTGCGATCGCGACGTCGACGCCGGCAGCGGCACGTGCGCGCCCCGAGGCGCGGCGCCCACCACTTGCAATCCCAACTTTCCCGGCGGTCCGCAGTGCCATGGCCGGTGCATTCGCGGCGACGCAGGGGCTGCGAGCTGCGTCACCTTCTGCGGCGCAGGTTGATCTCGAAACGGAGTATCGAAGATGAAGACGTCGAATGGCCTGCTGGCTCTCACGGTGGCGCTGGGTCTGGTGGTTGCGTGCTCCAGCAGCGGTTCTGGCGGCAGTAGCGGAGGCAGCAGCTCGAGCGGCGGATCCGTCGCCGATGCCGCTGCCGAAGCTGCCACGCCGTCGGTGGATGGAGGCGGTACCGACGCTGCAGCTGCGAGCGACGCGACGCGGCCCATCGATGGGTGCGCGGTGGAGCGGGTCGCCAAGAGCAGCGCGTGCTCGGCCGACTGCGGGGCGCGGCTACGCTTGCCCGCGGGCGACACCTACTGCACCACCGAGTGCGCTTCCGATGGCGAGTGCACGGTCCTCGGCGCCGGGCTCAAGTGCTCCACCGAGACCGGCACCTGCATGCCCACCTGCACCGATCAGGCGTCGTGCACCGGCGCCGGCTTCGCGCGCTGCGATCTCACCGTGGGCGCCTGCGATACGATCTGAAGCCGCAACTCAGAACTTGATGAAGAAGAACGCCACCGCCGCCCAGTCGGCGCGGACGCCGCGGGCGTAGCCAATGGTGGAGTGGCTGGCGTTCTCGACGGTGCCATCGGACTTCACGTAGCCGACGGTGGAGTGGCTGGCGTTCTCGACGGTGCCATCGGACTTCACGTAGCCGACGGTGGAGTGGCTGGCGTTCTCGACGGTGCCGCCACGCACGTAGCCGATGGTGGAGTGGCTGCCGTTCTCGATGGTCCCGTCGCTCTTGATGTAGCCCTTCGTGGAGTGGCTCGAGTCCTCGATGGTGCCGTCCGGGCGGATGTACCCGGTGGTCGAGTGGCTTCCGTTCTCGACGGTCTGCGCCGAGGCGATGCTGGCGAACGAGAGGACCGCGAGGAGAGCTTTCTTCACGCCACAGGTTACGGCCCCCGCGCGAGAAGTCTTCCCACCCTGGCGCCGAATTCGTCGCCTCTATGCGTCGTTGTCCCACCGTGCTGCGAACAGCCTGCGCGCTTTTCGCACGGTCACGTTCGTCGACTGACGTATGCCAGGCGGCCGCCCGGGCAGGAATGTCGTGCTCCGCCGCGCTCCCCGTGAGGCTTTCGGCGGGATGGTGGTTGGTGCGCAAGTTGCTTGGGCGCAGGACCATGCACACGAGCAGCGTCGAACCGCACCAGGAACGAAATCGAGTCGAAGCGCACATCATGGGCGCCCTTCATGCTGCCGGTGGCTCCCGGCAACCGCTCTCGCCCATCGCTCGCCTCACCCGATCGCTGATTCTCGGCGAGCTGGCTGCGTACGCGCGCGAGGGAGTGTTTCCTCTCGCCACACCCGCGACCGGTGGAATGCCGACGTTCGTGGACGCGCACGGAACGCCGTGTGCCATGGGCGTTGCCCTCTCGCTCGCCGGTCAGGACGACCTCGTCGAAGAGATTCGCCGCACGCAGAATCATGCCTACGTTTCGCAGCTCCTGGGCGACGAACGATTCGCGCTACTCCTCGCGCAACTGGGCATATCGCCGGAGGAAGCCGCGGCCATTCAACCCTCGTACTGTCCTTCCACGTATGCCGACAAAGTATGCGGTGGATACTTCACGTTCCCGCGGGTGCAGGCGAAGACCGTGATTCACGCGCGCATTCTCGACGTGGCACTGGGCAAACCGAACGCCGAGATACTGGCTATCTACGGCGATTCCCAGGGCCTCCAGGTGGGCGGGCAAATCGAGGTCGCCTCGACCTACTCGAAGGTGGGCGATATCGGCCTGAGCATCGAGCTCGTGCGCACCACCTCCACGCCTTCGGCCGTCGACGCGTCGCCGCAGCCGCGGCCCTTCGTAAAGCTGGAGTCGAATGGCCTCAGCACGACCGATCCCGCCGAGCGAGCCGCGCATCCCCTCACCGCAAAGGACATCGCGGACGCTCGGCTCTCCTCCGATTGCGTCGCAACGCTCGCCGCCAAGGACGCCTACTGGGGCCGGAAACCGGACTGCGATGGTTCGGGTGGAAACACCGGCACCGGTGGCTGCGCCGTGGCCGGATCTCCGAATGAGCTGGGGATCCTCCTCGCGGTCGCCGGCGCGGTGCTCGTTCGCATGCGTCGCCGGGCGCGCTGACCCTCCGCGCTTTCCTGTTCTGCCCGACATGCGCCAATGTGGCGGCGCGGATTCGAGATGTGTTGCATCCGCCGTCGCGACGCCTGTTCGGGTCCGGCCATGAGGTACTACTTGCGCGAGAAGGGGCGCATGGAGACCGGCCCCTTCGCGTGGAACGAGCTGCGTCCGCGACTCCGTAGCGGCGCACTTGCCGACACGGCGGTCGTTCGCGAGGAGACCGGCAGCGAATGGCTCCCCATTCGAACGCTCGCATCGAGGCAGGGGCGGCGCGATGAAGAGCGTTCCAGGCACACGATCTCGGAGGCGATGGATGCCGCGCGCAGGAAAGCGCGACAGCATTTCGTCTCCGGCGGCGCTGCTCTGGCGCTCGGCCTCCTTGCATCGTGCATCTCGTTCGCCACGGGCTTGGTGGCCGGGACCACGTCCATCGTCTTCGTGGGGCTGATCGTGGTCGGTCTCGTGCAGATCGGCCGAGGCCTCGCGGCGCGCCCCTGACCGCGCACGTCGCCGCGCTTCCCTGGTGGCGCCGGCGCGAACGATCGCGGTACAAGATTGCCCATGTTCGACGCGCAGGTGATCGCATTCATGACCGCCGACGTGACCACGGTCTCTGCGACCGCGACCGTCCGCGAGGCCCTCGAGCTCCTGGTCTCGCGCCGCATCTCCGGCGTTCCGGCGGTGGACGACGCGGGCCGCGTGGTGGGCGTGTTCTCTGCCACCGATGCCGCACGCGCGGTGGCCGCCGCGCCGCACCAGGATAGCGAAGACAGCTTCTACGACCCGATGGCGCTCCTGCAGCTGGTCTCCCTCGAGCGGCGCCCGGAGCCCACCGAGCTCCACGTGGCCGCGGTGATGAGCCGCACGGTGCGATCGGTAGGGCCCTCGGCATCCATGCGCGAGGCCGCCACCATCATGGCCGCCCACAACGTTCACCGGCTGGTGGTCCTCGACGAGACCGAGCACCTGGTGGGCATGCTCTCGTCGCTCGACGTGTGTCGCGCCATGGCCAAAGGTGCGCCCGCCGCGGCAGGGGGCGGCATGAGCGAAGAAGCCGGCGGCGCGATCCTCGCCCGGGTGTTCGCCGCCCGCGGCTACACCATGGCGCGCAACGTACCCTTCGAGCTCCGGGTTCAGGGCGGCGCCATCAAGACGGTTCACCTCGACGGCTACGATGCCGAACGGCGGGTGGGCTTCGAGCTCGTCACCACCGCCGCCGGTGATCGCGCGGAGTTCACGCCACCGGTCATCGACGCACTGGAAGGAAAGATGGCACGCGGCGAGTGCTTCTTGCTGCTGGTCGACGAAGCCGACGGCCTGGGCGAGGCCGAGCTGGAGCGCGTGGCCGGGCGCTTCCTCGACGCGGTGGCCGCGCACGGCAAGCTCGCGGCCGAGGCGGTGAAGCCATGAGCTACGGCGACGGCATGTACGGCACCCAGGACTTCTTGGTTGCGGCCCAAGCGCATCGGCAGCATCTGCAAGAAGCGCTGAAAGCCGCCGAAGACGCGCGCCGCCGGCACCTCGCCGAGTGGGAGCAGCTGGCCGTTCAGGTGAACCACGCAGCCCAGGAGCTGGGTCAGTTTCTCTTGCCCAACCTCGGCGCCGAGGCTATCGACCGCGCCATTCGACTCACCGGCTACGAGCCGCTCCGTGGCTTCGCCCACCAGTATCGCCAGGAGGGCGCGCAGCTCACGGCGCAGCGGGCGGCCATCCTCGACGATCCGCGGTATCGCAACCGCGAGCTCAACTGGCACCCCAACACCGGAACCCTGGCCAACGAGGTTCGGGAGCTCGAAGAGAGCCGCGCACCGTTCGCCCCCATCCTCGAGGCGTGCAATCACCCGCGCATGCCCGCGCTCATGGAGAGCGGCTACGGAACGCCGGCCTACGGCGTCGGCTTCTGGCGCCTGAGCTACTATCGCGACTGGGAAGCCGCCGACTCCATCGTCGAGAAGCTCGGCAAGAAGGACTTCGCCGAGGTCCGCACCGAGTACGAGCGCGCGCTCGAGACGTCGCACGAGCTCACCGCCTCGCTCAACCGGCTCTATGCGGAGCGCACCATCGTGCAGCAGATGGAGCAGTCGCTCGCCGCCATCGACAAGGCCATCCGCGAGCGTCCGCATCAGATCCTCGCGAGCGCGCAGTTCGCCGTCGCCGACCACCTGAACAAGGCCGACAAGGATCGCACCGGCAAGCTCCTCGACCAGGAGCCCAACGCCCGGCTCCTCGCGCTCAAGGCCCAGGGCCTCGCCGCCAAGCTCGAGTACCTCGGCGCCTTGTACAACGAGAAGGTGGAGAAGTTCGCGGCCGATACCCAAGCCGCCATCGCCAAGCTCGATCGCGACGTGTTCAAGTACCAACGCCCGAAGAACTACGCCACGCGCTTTCCCCCCGACTACTTTGCCCGACGCTTCGCGGACCCGCGGCCGCGCTACCAGAAGCACTGGAACCGCTACTACGACACCTACCGCACGGTGTACGTCTACGACGACTACGATCGCGGCTACTGGGCTTCGGACTTCTTGTGGTGGGACGCCATGACCGGTGGCCAGCGCGTCACCTACATTCCGTCGGTCGTGAATCACCACGTGCACTACGGCGTGCACGACTATGGCTCCTCGGATCATCGGGACGACGCGCAGGTCGACGATTTCCGGTCCGTCGACGACGGCGACGCAGCCCGGGCGGCCATCGAGATGGATCAATCCACGGACCTGGGAACGGGCGGAGGCGGCAGCGCCTTCGACCCTTCCTGAGCGAGGCCTGCGGTGCGCATCGTCTTCTACTGCGTCAACGGCTCGGGCGTGGGGCACCTCACGCGGCTGGTGGCGCTCGCGAAATGGATGCGCCGCTACCTGAAGCTCCTGGGGCACCCGGCGGAGCTGGTGTTCCTCACCTCGAGCGAAGAGACGAGCCTGCTCTTTCGCGAGAACCTGCCGAGCTTCAAGCTGCCGTCCAAGACCGCCATCGGCGGCTCCGACTTCGACAAGCTCACGTACCTGGCGCTGGCCAAGCAGTGGGTGTGGCACTCGCTCACCCTGCTCCGCCCGGATCTCCTGGTGGTCGACTCGTTTCCGCGCGGCGCTTTCGGTGAGCTCACTTCGGCGCTCGATCTGGTGAAGAAGAAGGCCTTCGTCTATCGCCATATGAAGAGCGAGATGGCGGCACGTCCGGATTTCCAGGCGATGGTGGCGCTCTACGATCGCATCGTGCTGCCGGAGGACGCTGGTCGTCACGCCGAGCTCTTGCCGCCCGCCGCCGCCTCGCGGGTCTCCCGGGTGGGGCCCATCGTGCTGCGGGAACCCGCCGAGCTGCTCGGCCGCGCCGAAGCCCGACGGCAGCTGGGGGTCTCGGCGGATGGTCCCGTGATCTTGCTCACCGCGGGTGGAGGCGGCGATGCGACTGCGCCGGCGCGGCTGGGCCTCCTCGTGGATCACCTGCGGCGTCTGGGCGAAGTGGTCGTTGCCGCGGGACCGCTCTACCGCGGCCCGCGGCCCGATGCCGCACCCGGGGTGGTGTGGCTCACCGAGCCCACGCTCTCCAGCCTGCTTTCCGCCTTCGACGTCGCCGTGAGCGCAGCCGGCTACAACACCTTTCACGAGCTCATGCTCGCCCGCGTGCCGTCGGTGTTCCTGCCGCAAGACAAGGTGGCCGACGCGCAGGACGCACGGGCCCGGGTCGCCGTGGAGAAGGGCGCCGCCGCGCTCATGCCGGCGCTTCCGGATGCGCTCTTGGTGGAAGCCGTCTCGCGCGCGGTGGCCCACTACCTGGTGCCCGCACACGCGGCTGCTGCCCGAGCAGCCGCTGCCTCGGTGGCCGCCGAGAGCGCCGCCAGCGTCGCTGCCTTGGAGCTGCTCGGTCTCGTGCTCACGCCGGCCGAGCGCGATCTCGCCCGCAGCGTCGACGGGCCGTCGCTCTTGCCCACGCTCCTGAAGCGGGGCCTCTCCTTCGAGAGCTACGCCGAGGTGCTTCGGACCATCCTCGGCCGCGACCTCGACGCTGCCGGCGCGCGCGCGGTTTCGAGCGACGTCGTGACCACGCTGCTCGATGCGGTGCCGCAGCTGGCCGATGCGGCTTGGCTTCCGGTGCTCTCCTTGCTCGGGCGCCGCCTGCCTGCCCAGGAGCCCGGCGAGCTCGGGGCCCGCGCTGCCGCGGTCCGCACCTGCATGCGTCTCCTGGCCGGGTTCGGCGACGCTGCGGCCGCCTCCATCTACCTTCGCACCTGGGGCCCGGCGAAGGGCGCCGACCTCGCCGCCGCCACCGCCGATCTCACGGGGCGCCTGGAGTCCCTCGGTTCGCGCCGACGCGATCTGTACGACGGTCTCGCGGAGCTCGCCGGATCCGCGCGCGCGGAAGCCTCGGCTCCGCGCGAAACCGAAGAGGCGCCGTGAAGAACGACGCACGTCTGCGCCACATCGCCGAAGGCCGCCTGGAGCTCGGCCCGGAGACGGTCCATTTCGACCTCACCAACAGCTGCAACACCAACTGCATCACCTGCTGGGATCACTCGCCGCTGCTCACCCTCGAACGCCAGAAGCCCAGCGCTTGGAAGCGCAAGCGCGTCACCCGCGATAGCGTGGCGGCGGTGCTCGGCGATCTCCAGGTTCTCGGCGGCCACCGAGCGGTCATCCTCTCGGGCATGGGCGATCCTGTGAACCATCCGGACATTTACGGGTTCATCGAGGACGTGAAGGTGCGCGGGCTCCACTGCACCATCATCACCAACCTCATCCCCGCCGATGCGGGCCGCATCGTCGAGCTCGGGGTCGACGAGCTGCTCATCGGGATCCACGGCGCGAGCCTGGAATCGTACCTGGCGTTTCACCCCAGCTTCCGTGCGGCGGAGTGGGAGAAGCTCCACGCCATGCTGGCGCTCTTTCGCGCCCGTGGCCGCCGCTACAAGCACGTGCAGGTGGTGGCCAAGACGAACGCCCACGAGCTCACGGAGATGTGCGAGCTCGCCGCGAAGTACGAGGCCAAGCAGGTGAACTTCAAGCTGGCCAGCCTGGGCGGCGGCACCGAGGCCGCGCAGATCACCCCCGAGCAGCGCAGGGAGCTCCTCGCTTCCGGCGTCGCGCGGGCACGAGCGCGAGCCGCAGAGCTGGGCGTCGTCACCAACCTCGACGTCTTCGAAGGACAGCTGCGTGCGGGCGAAGAAGGCGATTCGCTGGCCACCGCCGACATCGCGCAGATCGGCTGCTTCATGGGGCACTACTACGCGCGCATCCTGGTGGACGGCACGGTGCTCTACTGCTGCAACACCGAGGTGGTCGTCGGAAGTCTGCAATATGCATCTTTTTCGAGCCTGTGGCGCGGAGAGGCCTGGGCGGCGCTCCGCGAGCGGATGCGCCAGGGACGCTACTTCGAGAGCTGCCGGCAGTGCGGCAAGGTGAACCAGAACGCCAAGCTCGGCGCGCGCATGGAGAAGGAGCTGGGGCGCGAGGCCTATCTGCGGGTGATCGGCCGATGATCGCCCGGGCGCCGCGACCCACCTGCGAGTGGCAGGTGTGTGGCGTGTGCAACTACGACTGCACGTATTGCATCCAGAAGAAGCCGACCCGCGTGGGCTTTCCGTCAGAGGCCGAGGTCGACGCATTTCTCCGGTTCTTCCCCACGTTGCCGGGCAAATGGGAAGTGAAGATGACCGGCGGTGAGCCCTTCGCCTTCGGCGCGTTTCTCGGTCGCATCGTCCCGGGGCTGGTGGCAGATACCCCGCACACGGTGAGCGTGCTCACCAACCTCTCGGCGAGCGACGAAGCGCTCGATCGCTTCGCCGAGCTCACCCGCGGGCGCCTCGGCGTGGTGAGCGCGAGCCTGCACCTCGAGCACACCACCGCCCTGGCCTTCGCCGAGAAGGCCGCACGCTTCCGCGATCGCATCGATCCGGCGGCGACCTTCGTGGTGAACAGCGTGGTAGTTCCGGGGCGCCTCGACGGCGTGGAGGCCGCGCGCGAGGTGCTGGTGCGCCATGGTTTGCGCCTCTTTCCGCAGATCATGAAGGTGGGCAAGGGGACCGTCGACTACGACCCACCCGACGCGCGCCGGGTGCTGCGGCTGGTGGGGGATCGCCCGTCGCCGCGGCAGGCGAACATGGCGCCCAGCTACAAGGGCCTCACGTGCCACGCCGGCGCCAAGTACTTCGTGCTCACCCAGCGGGGCGACGGATACGCCTGCCGGAGCGCGCGCCGCGTGGGACAGGGCTACTTGGGCAACGTCTTCGCCGGCAGCTTCGCGCTCGCGCCCGGGCCTCTGCCCTGCTCCTTCGATATCTGCCCCTGCACCGTGCCCGCCAACCGCGGCATGATCGAGGGCATCGACGTGCCGGCGACGGCAGAGGAGGCCGAATGAACACGGTCCCGACGCCGCGCCCGGACGAAGGCGTGGTGAGCTTCAACGTGAACACCGCGTGCAACTACCGCTGCTCGTACTGCACCCAGCGCTTCAAGGAAGACCGCGGCCGCTGGGCCAAGGATACCCCGCGTTTCCTCGCGGCCTTCTCCCGGCTGCGCGACGTCAGCGGTCGGTGGGAGATCAAGCTCTCCGGCGGCGAGCCCTTCGTGCACCCGACGCTGCTGGAGCTGGTGCGAGGCCTCGCCGAGCTCGGGCATCGCATCTCCATCGTCACCAACTTCTCGCCGAAGCTCGAGCGCATCGTAGCGTTCCTGGATGCAGCGCAGGGGCGGGTGGGCATCTTCTCTGCAAGCTTGCACCTCGAGTACGTGGACGACGAAGCGGCGCTCGCGGCGTTCATCGACAAGGCGCGGGCCACGCAGCAAGGCATGGGCGAACGCCACTGCGACCCGTCGCTTCCGCGCCCCTCGTTCTGCGTCACCGCGGTGGCCACCCGGCCGCTCTTGCCGCGGCTCCCGGCGCTCCGGGAGCGCTTCGAAGCCGAGGGGCTCGTCTTCAAGGTGCAGCCGGAGAAGCAAGACCGCGACGTCATCGCCTACACGCCGGAAGAGGAAGCGGCGCTGCTCGCCCTCGGGGGCCACAATCTCACCCAGCAGATCGTGCATCGCTACCGGGGGCTGCCCTGCTGGGCCGGCGCGCGCTACTTCATCCTCGACGACGAAGGAATCGCCTATCGCTGCTACCCTGCAAGGCGCTACCGGCTCGAGCGTATGGGGAACTTTCTCGACGAGACGTTCCGCCTGGAAGACGGCCCCAAGCCCTGTTTGTATGCAACCTGCAACTGTACCGTCCCCATCGGCCGGCGCATGATGCCTCAGAAGGAGCCCTCTCTTGAAGTACACGACCTTCCGTAACTTGCTCCTGCTCTGCGGCGCCTCCGCAGTCATCGCCGCGGGCGCCTACGCCTGCTCGCGCGGCACCTCGGGCAGCTCCGCCTCGGGTCTGCCTTCTTCGTCGGCCTCGTCGCCGGCACCCAGCGCACCCACCGCGCCCGCGACGGTGTTGGTGGTGACGCCGCCGGACCCTTCGCCTGCCGCCCCCGTGACCTCGGCTCCCGCTTCTGCCACCGCCGCTGGCTCGAATGCCTTGCGCCCGGTGGACCGCGACATCCTCGCCTGGCGCAAGACCGCCACCATCTCCGGCGAGAAAGCCAAGGACGTCTTTCCCGGCAAGCCCTACAAGGTGGACGGCTACAAGGACGAGGGGAAGACCGGCGTCTCCCGCGTGAAGGTCGACCTCGACCGCGACGGCAAGTGGGACGAGAAGTGGGACTTCGAAGGCGACAAGGTCAAACGCAAGGTCGCGCCCGCCGACGACGAGAACTACCAGCAGGAATTCCGCCTGGACGGCGATCACTGGCGCGTCAAGAATTGACCCTGCCGTGACGACCTCGGCTCACGACGCCATCGCCACCGTGTTCCGCATCGAGTCGCCGCGGCTCATCGCGGGCCTCACGCGCATCGTGCGCGACGTGGGGCTCGCCGAGGAGTTGGCGCAAGACGCGCTGGTGCTGGCGCTCGAGCGATGGCCGGAGACGGGCGTCCCCGACAAGCCCGGCGCGTGGCTCATGACCACGGCGAAGAATCGCGCCATCGATCGGGTGCGTCACCGGAAGCTCGCGGAGTCCAAGCACGCCGCGCTGGGGCGCGAGCTCGACGAGGAGCCTGCGCCCGATCCGGACGCGGCGCTCGACGACGACCTGGGCGACGATCTGCTCCGCCTCGTCTTCACCGCGTGCCATCCGGTGCTCTCGTCCGAGGCGCGGGTGGCGCTCACGTTGCGTCTCCTCGGGGGCCTCACCACCGACGAGATCGCGCGCGCGTTCCTGGTACCGGAGCCCACCATCGCCCAGCGCATCGTGCGAGCCAAGCGCACCCTGGCGGAGGCCGCGGTACCCTTCGAGGTGCCGCGCGGACCGGCGCTCGCGCCGCGGCTGGCTTCGGTCCTCGACGTGATCTACCTGGTGTTCAACGAAGGCTACTCCGCGACCGCGGGCGACGACTGGATGCGTCCCGCGCTGTGCGAGGACGCGCTTCGCCTGGGCCGGGTGCTGGCGGGCCTCATGCCCGACGAGCCGGAGGTGCTGGGGCTCGTGTCGCTCATGGAGATCCAGGCTTCGCGCGCGGCGGCTCGGGTGGGGCCGGGTGGGGAGCCGGTGCTGCTCCTGGATCAGAACCGCGCTCGCTGGGATCGCCTGCTCATTCGTCGGGGCCTGGAAGCGCTTTCGCGCGCGGAAACGCTGGGCGGCGCCGAGGGCACCTATGCGCTCCAGGCGGCCATTGCCGCGTGTCACGCGCGCGCTGCCACCGGCGACGATACCGATTGGGCGCGCATCGCCGCCCTCTATGCGACCCTCGCGGAGCGCACCGGTTCGCCGGTGGTGGAGCTCAATCGCGCAGTGGCGGTCTCGATGGCGTTCGGACCGGAGGCCGGCCTCGCCATCGTCGACGCACTCACCGCGGAGCACGCGCTCGACGGCTACCACCTGCTGCCGGCAGTTCGCGGCGATCTCCTCACCAAGATGGGCCGCTTTGCCGAAGCCCGCGCGTCGCTCGAGCGCGCTGCGACCCTCACGCGCAACCTCCGCGAACAAAAGCTGCTCCGGGAGCGCGCCGCCGCGGTTCCCCACCCGCGCCGCGACGCGTAGGATGCCGCGCCATGTACTTCGAAACGTTCAACCAGATGAAGAAGACCCTCCACCAGCTCGATACCTGGCTGGAGAAGGCCGAGACCCACGCCAACGAAGGCAAGTTCGATAGCCACGCGTATCTGGGGCTGCGGCTCGCGCTCAACCAGTTCCCGCTCTCGCGGCAGATCCAGATCGCCTGCGACACCGCCAAGCTCGGCGCCTTCCGCCTGGCCGGGAAAGAAGCGCCCGGCCACGACGACAAGGAAGCCAGCGTGCCCGAGCTCCGCGCCCGCGTTCGCTCGGTGATCGAGCTGCTTTCAGGGCTCACGCGGGCCGACTTCGAGGGCGCAGCCACTCGGGTCATCACGCAGCCCCGCTGGGAAGGTCGCACCATGACCGGTGCCGACTACTTCCTCGAGCACGTGATGCCGAACTTCTTCTTCCACGCCACCCACGTGTACGCAATCCTGCGCCACAACGGCGTGCCCCTCGGCAAGAAGGACTACCTCGGCCCGCTCACCCAGACCAAACCCTGAAGCGTCTCGCCTCCCCTCGGGTTGGGGGAGGGAACGCAGTTTTCGCCCCGAAGAGCGCCGCTACGTCGACCTCAAGGCTCGCCGAGGCCGCTCTCGACCCACTTCGTCGCGCGCGAAGAGCGTAGCTCGTAGGTGGGCGCCACGCGTCGCTCCGCCAGCTGCTCACCGTCGGTATTCCAGGCGGTGAGCATCGCGTGCGGATCGTCTTCGTCGGCCACCACGTCGAGATCCACGCGCACCTTGCGCCCCGCAGCATCGATCACGGTGACGCTGCGATGCAGGCGCGCTCGCTCGGCGGCCTCGTGCCGCGTGAGCACGTCGCGTGCAGCCTTCAGCAGGGTCTTGAAGTCGGTGGGGTTGAGGGGCTTCGGATTCTTCTTGTCGCGCCCCATGGTCCAGGGGCTCACCAGCACCGGCTCCGCATCTCCGTCGCGGGTCATGGAGACGGCCCACCCGTCGTCGTCCTCGTTCTTCTGCACCCGCGCGGTCCAACCTTCGCCGGCCCACACGCCCAAGTCCGTCGCCTGCGGTGTGACTTCGTCGCTCATGGCGCGGACTCTATTACGACCGCGGCCCCGGCGGGCTAGTATCGGGTGCCCAAAGTTCGTGAGGGGTTCCGGCCGAGGCGCCCGGATGGCGAGGCGCGACGAGGGAGCAGGCTCTTGTCCTGTAACCGAGGAGCAACGAAGCCAGCCGGGATGGATCGGCCGGAAGGCGTACGAACTTTGGGCACTCGGTACTAGGCTTCGTGTCGCCATGTGTCGCAATATCAAGACCCTGTTCAACTTCGAGCCGCCGGCCACGGAAGAAGAGATCCGCGCGGCGTCGCTCCAGTTCGTGCGCAAGCTGAGCGGCTTCAACAAGCCTTCGCAGGCCAACGAAGCGGCGTTCGATCGCGCCATCGAGGACGTGGCGGCGGCGGCGCGTGTGCTCATGCAATCGCTCTCCACCCAGGCGGCGCCCCGTGATCGCGACACCGAGGCGGAGAAGGCCCGGGAGCGGAACCGCGTTCGTTTCGGTCGCTGAAGCTTCGCGATTTCTACTTCGGGAGCTTGCCGATGGCGTCCTTCACCACCGGCCCGTAGAGGCCGTTGGGGTAGGCACGCTCGAACCGCGCGGCCTGCGCCCGCGCTTCGTCGGCGCGCCCGGCCATGGCCAACGCCTGTACGCGCAGCGCGTCGCGCGGCTCCGAGAGCTGCCCGCGGGGGAAAGTGCGCGCATGCTCGTCGATGCGTGCGAGCGCCGAAGCGGAATCTCCGCGGGCGAGGGCGCTGCGGGCTGCATCGACCAGCGCTCGTTCCTTTCCGAGCTCGACGTCCCGGCTGGTGGGAGCGGCGGAGGGCGCAACCGAAGCAGTGACGACCGGGCGAACCGACGCGCTGGGTACCGGTGCTTCGGTGGCGGGTGCGCTCGGCGATGCCGGAGGCGCGGGCACTTGCCGATCGACGAACACCGTTCGCTCCACGACGCTCGGCGCCGGCGGATTGGCGCGATGAACGAGCTCGTTGCCCCCGGCCCCGATGGCCACGCCGAGCGCCGCCATTCCCAGGAGCTTCAGCGCAGAGCCTCCGGCCCCGGCCGCTGCGCTCGCGGCGCCGGCCGCCGGTTGCGGGGTCGTGGGCGCTTGCGGAGCTTCGGGCGCGTGGGGCACGTCGGGCGCGGCGAGGAGGCTGCCCAGGGTCGAAGCGAGGCGCAGTTGCACGTCGTCCGGCACCGTCACGTCGGAGAGGGCATCTCGCAGGGCGTCCTGGAGCTCGCTGTCGGACATCGATTCGCTCATCGCCGTTCCTCCTTTGCCCGCAGCTCGCGCATCGCAGCCGCGAGCTCCTCGCGTGCCACCCGCAATCGCGAGTACACGGTCCGTACCGGAATCTCCAGCGACGCGGCGATGTCGCCGGCGGTCGCCCCTTCGAAGTCGTGGAGCACCACCACCGCGCGCCGATCGAGCGGCAAGGTGTCGAGCGCCTTCCACACCAGCGCGCGCCGTTGCTCGCGCTCCATGTGCTCGTCGGGCAAGGGCGCGGTGGCGGTGGGCTCGCCCGGGCCCTCCACCCCCAGGGCCTCGCGCCGATACCCAGCGCGGCGCCGAAACGACGACGCGCACCGGTAGGCGATGCCGAACAGCCAGGGGCGCAGGGGCCTCGATGCGTCGAAGCCCTGGAGCTGCCGGTGCACCACCACGAACACCTCGTGGCTCACGTCATCGAGATCGCGCGTGGGGATGCCCAGCCGACGCAGCGTGTTCCACACGTAGGTGAGCTCGTTGCGGAACACCTCGGCGAAGGTCGGCAGCACGTGGTGCAGCCCTCCGTCGACGGTCAGTGCGCCGCCGGCCGCGCTCACCGGCTTGCCCATCATCGCGGGCTCCACGAAGGAACCGCCCACGCCAGCGCCAGCGTGAGCCCTCCGGTCAGCGGCGGCGTCGTCCAGACGTTGGCGCCCCCCAGGTGCAGCTCGGCGCCACGAATCGTGTAATCTGCATAGATGCCCGGACGCACCAGGAACGACGAGGTCAGGGGGACGTTCACGTCGAGGGAAACGCCCGCCGACCCGACCAGCGCGCTGTCGTCGCGCACCACGTCGGTGCCACTGCCCTGGGCGTGGATGCGGCCGAGCCCCAGCGCCGGAGTGAGCGCGAGCAAGCTCCAGTGAAAGGTGGGTCCCAGCGAGAGCGAGAGCATCGACGCCTCGACGCTTCCCCCTGCGCCGTCGCGGCTCCCGCCCACGTCGGCGCGACCCGCGAGCTGCGCGCCCCACCAGCCCTTGCGGAAGCCCACGGTGACGAGGCCGCCCCCGGTGGCAGAAGGCACGCGCCCCAGCGCGCCGAATCCGCCCGCGCCCACCACCAAGGTCCAGCGAGGGCCGCTGGGCGGCGGCGGCGCCGGTCGATCGGCCCCGGACTGCGCGGGCGCGGCGGTGGCGGTGGGTGCGGTGGGTGCGGTGGTCGCGCTCGGTGCGGCGGGCGCGGTCGGTGCTGCGGTCGCGGCGGGAACCGCCGTAGCGCGTACCGGGTCGATGGCGATGCTCACGGCGAGGGCCAGCGCGCCGCCGAGCTCCACGCAGTCGGAGCCGCTCGAGCTGAGCTCCTGCCGCCCCTGCTCCTTCCCCGCTGCATCGAAGAGCACCACTTGCGCCGTGAGCCGTGCGCCGCGTCGTTCGACCCGCGTCTGCACGCGACGCTCTGCGCCCGCGGCGAACGGATCGTAGCCGAGTCGCTCCATCACCGCGTTTCGCAGGGCCTCGGCGTCGGGGCACTGCTCGGCCCCGGCGGCGCGCGTATGGTCGAGCCGCACCGCAGCGGAGCTCTGCGCCCAGGCGAGCCCGCCGCCGGAGAATGCCACGAGTGCGAGGGCAAGTGCGATGCGGCTCAAGCTTGGTCCGCTTAGCGTACCCCTTGGGCGCCGGCGAGGTGTTCTTCTTCGCAACGAGCGCGGTGCTCCGACGCGCCACGCATCGGCGCAGCCGGTTAGCGCCGACCCTTGGCGTGCCCGACGCGGACGTGCCAAGGTAGACCCTCCCGCGATGTTGCAACGCCGGCGCCCTCGCCCACCGAACCCGTTCTCGCCTGTCGCCACGGTTGCGCTGCTGGCGGCCTTCGTCGGGTGCGATGCGGCGGTCCTCGAGCTCGGCGAAATCCGCGGAGACGCGGGAATTCCCGAGGCGGCGCCGACGATCACCGGCGACGCCACCGCACCGCCCGACGCGGCCATCGCACCGGAGGCGAGCCCCGAAGCGAGCAGCGGCGACCTGCCGCTCCAGGGACCGGAGCTGGGCCTGTGGTTGCGCGCGGACCGCAACGTCGTTACCGAAAGCGACGGCTCGGTCTCGTTTTGGCGCGATCAGTCACTTCGCCATCGCGACCTCGAGCAGCCGGCCTCCACGCTGCGGCCGGAGTGGAAGGCCAGCGACCCGACCTTCGGAGGCCAGCCGGCGGTCGCCTTCCCCAAGCGCTCCCGCGTGCCGATCCTCAATTTCAACACCACCGCGCCTTTTCCCGCGTTCGCCGCGCCCACCACGTACTACCTGGTCTACCGCACCGGCGCGAACCCGGGGACGGGCGTCGGCGCCGAGAGCTTCTACGCGCTCTTTGGCGACGCCGTCTCGGTGAACGTCTACGCGCACAGCGTCGCGGTCGGCACCTCCGGCGGCACGCTCGTCGCCATCAGCAACCTCACCACAGAGCCGCATCTGCTCGCCGCCACCGCGACCGTCTTCGCCGCGCCCGACGTGTTCCTGGACGCGTTGACCGCAGCGCCCGTGAAGAGTCGGGGCTCCGGCAACCCCAACGCCAACGGTCGTCTGTACCTGGGCTATGGCGTCAACACCATCAACGGCCAAGGCATCGACGGCGCGGTGGCCGAGGTCATCGTCTACGAGGGCGTGGCGCACGGCCCCACCGAGCGCAAGCAAGTGCTCGGCTACTTGGCGCAGCGCTACCGGCTGCCGCTCGCCCCCTGAACCGCAGCCCACGGCGGTGGGTGCAGGTGGCGCACGTCGAGGCCCACCTTGCGGGCGAGCTCGAGCGTGGCCTCCG
>Ga0075163_10003514_pt1 | contig 21066 bp, 18 predicted proteins | sample JI1023141ADNA_FD_71478 | JGI IMG/M metagenome (GOLD analysis project Ga0075163, IMG submission 71478) | Wastewater effluent complex algal communities from Wisconsin, to seasonally profile nutrient transformation and Carbon sequestration -... | ecosystem: Engineered > WWTP > Effluent > Algae... | reverse complement strand
CATTTATACCAACCTTGGCTAACTCAGGCTGGCCTGGAGTCAGGGGACGGCAAGACCTGCCTTCACGGCCACTCTGGCATTAATAGCATCTAGCCAACGCTTAACATGAGGGTGTTCTGCTATATCAATTCCTTGCCATTCATGGCGTGTTGCCCAGGGAAAAACTGCCATATCGGCAATCGAATATTCTCCTGCAAGATAGGCTGTCTCGCTAAGCCGTTTTTCGAGTACGCTATAAAGGCGCCTGGCTTCGGACGTATAGCGATCAATCGCATACGGCACTTTCTCAGGTGCGAAACGTAGAAAGTGATGAGCTTGTCCCAGCATGGGACCAAATCCGCCCATTTGCCACATAAGCCATTGAAAGGTCGCATAACGGGCACGGCTGTCCGTCGATAAAAACTTACCGGTTTTTTCCGCCAGGTAAATAAGAATAGCGCCAGATTCGAACAGCGATAGCGGCTTTCCTCCGGGACCTTCATGATCAACAATGGTCGGAATTTTATTATTCGGACTAATTTTTAAATAATCAGGCGCAAACTGCTGATTCTTTGTGATGTCGATCGGGAATACTTGGTAGGGAAGCCCGCATTCCTCCAGCATAATGGATATTTTATAGCCGTTTGGCGTCCGCCATGTGTAAAAATCAATCACTGTTATGTCCTTAGTCTAAGGTGATCATATGAAATTAGATTTGACCACCATTGTTGTCCATGATTATGACGAAGCTATAGATTTTTTTGTCAACACTCTCGGCTTTAAATTACATAAAGATGTGATGATAAAGCCTGAGAAGCGTTGGGTAGTAGTTCGGCCAACTCGAGGTGATGCGGGACTTTTATTAGCCAAGGCCATAAACGTAGAACAAAAAGCCGCTGTCGGCAATCAAACGGGCGGCCGAGTAAGCTTTTTTCTGGATGTCAAAAATTTTGACGAAACATATGAAAAATTTCTGTTTCGCGGTGTTCGTTTTATAGGAACACCACGTAGCGAGAATTACGGAAAAGTTGCCGTCTTTCTTGATCTATACGGAAATAAATGGGACTTAATAGAAAGTATATAATCCAATAATTTAACTCATCTCCAACTCACATAAATTTACTGATATACAATGGCAGAAATTTTCTCGCGTATTATTTAGTATGCTGATTTTCGTCAGTTGAAGATAAAATTCCAGAGCATTTCCTATTTTTGCGCTTCTTGCGGCGCGGGAACAGCCAATGATTCGAGTGTTGAAACATCCATATTAACTATCGTTCTGCGTCCACGACGTAAGAAATTCGTTTCCATATAGGCCCAGCCCAACAGCGCCGGCAACCCTACTACGGCTTCGCGCACTCGCTTGGCTACCGCCAAGGCTATGGCAATATCGGGACTTAAACCCACCACAATACCGAACAACACCACCGCGCCTTCTTGAATACCAAGTCCGGCAGGAATTATAAATGACGCACTTCTGAACAGATTTACCAAACTCTCGATTATAAGAGCATCCGTAAAATCTGCATCAAAGCCCAAGATATGTAGCAAAATAAGTGTTTCAACAACCTTAGCCATTGATCCGGCGAGCCGCCAAAACATTGACCGTATTAAATCACTCCGACGGCGATACAAATCATAAATAGCCGCTTGAACTTTTGCCGCGCGCCCATTGACTGATTGAAGTGTGGAATTATCTGACCATTTTGACGCCACTCTTCCCAGCAAGCTGATGATCCCAAGGCGCGGCAAATAATACATTAGGCCGACAATTAATGCGGCAACCATCATTGCCAAGGAAAGCGCAGCCACATGATCCTTTACACCTGAATAAGAAAGAATAAGACCGAAAGCCACCATCCCCATCATCAATTGGGAGACCAAACTTAAGATAATATCGAAGATACTTGTGGCACCAGCCAAGGAACCACGCGCCCCATCTTTCATCGCTAAGCGCGCTCGGATAACATCACCGCCAAGTTGGCCTACTGGGAGAAGCGTGTTTACTGCTTCGCCAATCCACCGGTACCAGAAAGCTTTATAAAAGCGAGGCTTCCACTCTCCACCAAAAAGACGGAGCCAACCCATAGCATCAAGGGCAATAGGGACTAAACGCCACAAACAGACCCACAGAACACCGAGACCACCGGCTGCAAGCGCCCGACCAACGTCGTTAAATCCAATCTTAGCGATAATGCCTAGAGAAATGCCGATGCCAACTAAGAGGAATGCATAGGTCACTAGCTGTGCCCGCTTCATTCTGTAATCCTTATTCCGTTACGACACCCCTATACCGCAAATAGGAAACGCCTGTCGCTCTTCTAGATAATAGCTGATAGCGACAATTTTAAGATGTCGGGATACTTCGCAAGCAAAAATCTTCTTTAAGTCTTTATTATGCAAAGCTTTACGGTTCGTTGCATTTATGCAACAGATGGTAGCGCTTTTAGCATAGTGCGTAGACAATCACCTACACCAGTTACCCATCCTAAAACCACTAACAACACAGGCCAAAACGCAAAAAGCCGCCCAGTTTGCTGGGCGGCTTTTCTTTTCTAAATCAAAGCGAGCTTTCGATTACCAGTAGAGATGCTCAACCTCACCAAAGGTAAGTGTCGATCCATCCGCAAGATGGATAATGCCTGTCGCACCTCCAGTGAAGGCAACGCCACCACCATTTGCATCAATAATATAATTGCCTTGGGTCATTTCTATCCACGAACTTGGTGAACCTTCAGGTGCACCGCTGACAAGCAGAATCACATCGATGTCAGAGCCGCCATTAAATATGTCATTGCCATAGCCTTGGCCAAAAACATATATGTCATTACCGGCCTCACCATAGGCGGCATCATTCTCAAATGTCTCGCTGCCTGGCGTACCTCCATAGAGATAATCGTTACCGTTCCCTCCAGCAAGCGTGTCATTATTGGCTCCACCCGCAAGAGTATCGTTGCCTTCCCCGCCATAGAGAAAATCATTTCCAGCATCGCCCTGGATCAAGTCATTTCCGGCCTCACCAGAAAGCGCATCATTATCATTGTTTCCAAAAAGAGAGTCTGCGCCCTCACCGCCATTTAGATCATCTCCACCTTCATTGCCCCAAAGCGTGTCATTGTTATCACCGCCATAAAGGATGTCATTATTGACTCCCCCCATAAGGCTGTCGCTCCCCGCATCTCCCGTAAGGATATCAATTCCTGCCCCACCCTGTATCAGGTCATCCCCGATATCGCCATAAGCAGTGTCGTTGCCGTCACCACCAGAAACCGTATCATTTTCTGCACCGCCATAGAGGTAATCATCTCCTAGATCACCAAAAACGCCATCATTGCCGTCACCACCAGAAACCGTATCGGTTTCGGTGCCACCACTAAGATAATCATCTCCGAGATCACCAAATAAGCTGTCGTAACCTTCGCCGCCATAAACCGAATCATTTCCAGCATCACCAAGAAGCGTATCGTTGTCATATTCGCCAAAAATTGTATCAGTATCGTTGCCGCCACTGAGATAATTATCTCCTACAGAACCAAACAGCCTGTCATTGCCATCGCCGCCATAATCCGTACCATTTCCAATCCCGCCATAGAGGTAATCATCTCCTAGATCACCAAACAAGGTATCCACGAAGGCATAACCGCCATAAAGGGTATCATTGCCTTCACCACCTTTGAGGTAATCGTATCCATCATCGCCAAACAACGTATCATTGCCTTCACCACCAAAAATGGCGTCATCGTCATCACCGCCATAAACCGTATCATTCTCGGATTCACCAAAAATCATATCGTTGAGTGCACCCCCGAAAATAAGATCCATACCCGTGCCGCCATAAAGAAAATCGTTATCTTCATTGCCTGCAAGAGTATCATTGTTATCTCCGCCATATAACGTGTCATTATGGAGACCGCCCTCAAGGCCGTCATCTCCGCTTAACCCAACTAGGGTGTCATTTTCTGCTCCACCATAAACTACGTCATTTCCGAAATCGCCATAGACGCAGTCAAAACCGTCACCGCCAAAGACTGTATCATTTTCGGTTCCGCCATCGATGTAATCATCTTCTGACCCACCGAAAAGATAATCGATTCCGGCGCCGCCATAAAGCGTGTCATTTTCAGATCCGCCAGAAAGATTATCGATGCCGTCATCTCCCAGAAGAGTATCCGTGCCCTCATCGCCAAAAGCATAATCGTTGCCGTCACCGCCAAAAACTGAATCATTTCCAGCACCTCCATAGAGGTAATCATCCCCAAAATCGCCATAAGCGAGGTCGTCTCCCTCATCACCAAAAACTATATCATTGTCGCCGCCGCCACGGATGAAATCAGCACCTACACCCCCGAAAAGACTGTCGATTCCATAACCACCATAAAGCTTGTCGAGACGGCCATCATCGCCAAAAAGAAGATCATCGCCATCATTGCCATTCAGAATGTCATTATCACTGCCACCATAAAGAGAGTCATTGCCCTCATCGCCATCGAGAATATCATTTTCGCTACCGCCATAAAGCGAGTCAGCGTCGAGCCCACCATTTAAAACATCGGTCCCGCTTAATCCCAGAAGGACGTCATTTCCATCATCGCCGTAAGCGAGGTCGAAGCCATCCCCGCCGTAAACCGTATCATTCTCGCTGCCGCCATAAAGCGAGTCATTACTACCCTCGCCGAAAAGTGTGTCGTTGCCTGAAGATCCGGCAAGCGTGTCAATACCTTCCCCTCCGTATATCGTGTCGTTATGCGTACCGCCAAAAAGAACATCATTACCGTCATCGCCATAGATTGAATCATCATCCCAGCCACCATCTATGACATCTACGCCTAACCCACCGAACAGACTATCTGTTCCAATACCACCGTTGAGTGAATCATTGTCATTATCGCCAAAAATCGTATCGCTGCCGTCATCCCCAAAAAGTGTGTCATTGTTATCACCACCATAAGCGGTGTCGTTTCCCGCATCGCCTTGAACCAGATCATTGCCTACATCCCCGTAAGCAATGTCGCTGTCGTCACCGCCATAAAGGGTATCGCTGCCAGTAGTGCCCGCAAGCATATCATTTCCCGATCCACCTTTAAGGGTGTCGTTCTCACTACCACCTGAAAGGAAGTCATTACCAGCGTCGCCCTCGATCAGGTCGTCTCCACCTTCGCCATAAGCATCGTCAGCGCCGTCGCCGCCATAAATTGTATCATTAACTTCTGCGCTATAAAGGTGATCATTTCCTGAACCGCCATACAGAGTATCAGAGCCGCTTCCAGTACTAAGCATATCCTCATCATCGCCTCCATAAGCAGTGTCATTGCCATCACTGCCATAAAGATAATCTAAGCCCTTATCGCCATAGAGAAGATCATTATCTGCGTCGCCCCAAAGTACGTCACGTTCGCTGCCACCATTAAGCGTATCATTATTCTGTCCACCGAAAAGGTTGTCGTTATCAGCTCCCCCAAAAAGTGTGTCGCTTCCCATTTCACCTTTGATCAAATCATTGCCCCAGCTACCATCCCCAATGTCGTTTCCATCACCGGCAGAAATCTCATCATTTTCTGTTCCACCGCCGAGGTAATCAGCGCCGGCACCACCAAACAAAGTATCGATACCCCCACTGCCATAAAGGGTATCAAGATCATTCTCGCCAAAGAGTGCGTCGTTGCCTTCATTTCCAGAAAGAGTATCGTCGTTATTGCCGCCATAAAGCTTGTCCTCATTGAGCCCACCATTGAGGATGTCGTTGCCTAAATCTCCGACAAGAGTGTCGTTTCCTGCATCACCATTGACGACGTCACTCCCCGAATCACCAGAAGCAAAGTCGTTGTCGCCACCGCCATAAATCGTATCGTTATCGGTGCCGCCCCAAAGCTGATCATTACCTAAGGCACCGTATATAGTATCGTTGCCGCCGATCCCAAATAGCGTTTCACTATTGTTATTGCCTGTGACGGTATCGTTTCCAGGGCCAGCACTAGGGGCACTGAGAATGCTAATTGGACTATCGTGAAAAACAGAAGATGTATCAGATGTCATCACCGCCAAAGATCTTGGTATTGATGACCTAGGGCGTAGATCTGTCGTTACCTCAAGTAATGGCGCGATCGGCGCGCTATCAAATGAATAAAAATGAAAATTATTTTCTGCTGAAACATACTTACGCATTATTCTTCCTTTCACTTAGAATCACTATCTAGGTGAATAGGTTTTTAATAGATGAGCTTTGCGAAAATCCAACTAAAATAAATAATAAATTTTATCTTAAATTATTTAAAATATTTTGCATACCGTGAAGTCAGGAAAAATAACAGGCATTTCCTATATTAGAGAGCGCCTACAGATGTATTCGGCATATCTTATGCGTGTAAATCATATAAATAATACAAGATAGACGTCTGTAAAAAAAGCCGCCCAGTTTTGCTGGGCGGCTTTTTTGCAATCAATATCCAAAGAAGATGTGCTCGACACCCTCGAAGTGAAGTGTCGATCCATCAGCAAGATGGATAATGCCTGTCGCGCAATTGTCTAGCAAAATACTGCCATCTGCTAGAATATGAAAACTCCCTTGGGTCATTTCTAACCATGAGCTTACTGGGCCTACAGGCTGACCGCCATTGAGCTGAATCTCATCGAACTCAGAGCCGCCGTAAAATTTGTCATTGCCATAGCCTTGGCCGAAAGCATAGAGGTCGGTACCAGCGTCGCCATAGGCCGTGTCGTTGACGTTATCTTCATCACCATAAAATTTGTCATACCCATCGCCGCCATACAGGATATCAGTTCCAGCGCCACCAAAAAGCGCATCATTGCTTTGATCTCCACTAAGGACGTCAGCGTTATCACCACCAAAAAGCCTGTCATCATTGTCACCACCCCAGAGCGTGTCGTTCCCCACATCTCCGTAAAGAATATCATTTTCCACTCCACCATAGACCCGGTCATCTCCAGAATCACCATAAGCGCGATCAATACCGTCACCGCCAAAAAGCTTGTCACCATAATCACCACCATAAAGCGAGTCATTATCTGCACCGCCGTAAAGTGAGTCATTGTCAGAGCCGCCATAAACCTTGTCTGCCCCAGTTTCACCAAGAAGGGTGTCATTTCCCGTATCACCATACAAGGTGTCGTCCCCAGCATCGCCCCAAGCATCGCCAAGAATGGTATCGTTATTGTCACCGCCATACAGAGTATCACTATCATTGCCACCATAGAGACGATCATCCCCGGCATCGCCAAAAGCAACGTCTTTACCGTCATTGCCAAAGACAAAATCATTTTCCATGCCGCCATACAGAGTATCGGTTCCCTGACCGCCAAATAAGCTATCGATATCAATGCCGCCATAGAGCGAGTCAGCATCAGCACCGCCATTAAGGATATCGTTACCCACATCTCCTATAAGAGTGTCATTTCCTGCATCACCCTGAAGTTGGTCATTTCCGTCTTCGCCAAAAATAGAATCATTTTCAGCGCCGCCGATAAGGACATCATCCCCAAAACCACCAAATAAATTGTCATTATTTTCATCTCCGAAAAGAAAGTCTCTCTCAGTACCACCAAAAAGCGTGTCATTATTGAGCCCGCCTCTAAGGAGATCATCTCCTTCTCCACCTTGGATCAGATCATCCCCAGCATCGCCGTCGGCTGTGTCGTCACCATTTACGCCAAAAACAACATCATTTTCCGTGCCACCAAAAAGTATGTCATTGTCATCACCACCATGCAGTCTATCGTCACCAGAGCCGCCATAAAGCTGGTCATCGTGGAGATCACCCGTAAGGGTATCATTGCCGCCAGAACCGCTGAGCGTGTCATTGCCATTAAGTCCAATGATCGTGTCGTTTCCACCAAGGCCATTGATCGTGTTTTCAAAGCACTCGTCACGGATAGTATCATTACCTTCGGTGGGTGATGGATTTGGGCATCCAGCTGCGACAACACTGTCCATAGCCGGCACCACCACCGTAGAGATTTTTGCTATAGATTTGGGACGCGGATCTAAGCCTGCTTCTAGCAAGAGATTCACCGCTGCATCGTTGAGAGAAGAAAGAGAAAAGTTGTTTTCTGTTAAGATATATTTACGCATTAATTCTTCCTTTTGCTTAAGTAACTTCTACATAAGAGTAATGATTAATAATTAATTAAAATGAAAAGAGATTATAAGGTATTTTGAAGTAGCTACCCCTTAAGAGAGGCAAAATACCATCAAACCGTGTGCAGCGGCTGCGGGCATAATTCCCGCTGCTCAAAATACATTGAAAAATAGCGAAGCGTCTTAAAAAGAGCTTATTTAGACAAAGCTTTTCGCAAAAGTTGGTTCACAACACCTGGGTTGGCTTTACCGCCTGTCGCCTTCATGACTTGCCCGACAAACCATCCCATGACCTTGTCGTTGCCGGATTGAAACTGGTCAACTTGACCTTGGTTCTCGGCAATAAGTTTTGCAATGACTGCTTCAATCGCGCCGGTATCTGATATCTGCTTTAGGCCTTTGGCTTCGACAATCTCTGCAGCCGATTTTCCGGTTTCCACCATCTCATCGAAGACTTCCTTTGCCGTCCGGCCGGAAATCGTGCCGTCAGCAATTAGATCGATAAGTCCGCCCAGTGCCGCAGCAGACACTGGTGACTGCGCTATATCCAGATTGGCTTTGTTTAATCGGCCGAATAATTCCGAGATGACCCAATTAGCTGCGATCTTCGGATCGCGACCTTTGGCGACATCTTCAAAATAAGCGGCATTTTCCTGTTCCGCGATCAAGACGCCGGCATCATAGGCGGTTAGGCCAAACTTACTGATAAACCGTTGCTTCTTTTCATCCGGTAGCTCCGGTAGAGTTTTCTTTAAGTCAGCAAGATAACTATCGGTTAATACAATCGGCAGCAAATCTGGATCTGGGAAATAGCGATAATCATGGGCTTCTTCCTTCGACCGCATCGAGCGTGTTTCACCCTTGGCTGAATCAAAGAGCCGCGTTTCCTGATTAATTTTTCCACCCTCTTCCAAGATTTCTATCTGCCGCCGAGCTTCATAATCAATTGCCTGACGAAGAAAACGGATCGAGTTAACATTTTTAATTTCGCACCGCGTACCTAACGGTTCGCCTGGCCGGCGGACAGAAACATTGGCATCGGCACGAAGAGATCCTTCCTGCATATTCCCATCACACGAGCCAATGTAACGCAAGACAGTCCGTAGTTTTGTTAGATACAAGCCAGCTTCTTCGGATGACCGCATGTCGGGTTTTGACACAATTTCCATTAAAGCTACGCCGGCTCGATTAAGATCGACATAGGTTTTAGACGGATGCTGATCATGGAGAGATTTACCGGCATCTTGCTCTAGATGCAGACGCTCAATCCCCACTTCTTTTGATCTACCACCAGGAAGATCAACAACAAGCGTCCCTTCGCCAACAATCGGTTTTTCATACTGACTAATCTGATATCCAGTCGGTAAGTCAGGATAGAAATAATTTTTGCGGGCAAAAACGCTAAACAAATTTACTTTAGCGCCTAAGGCTAGTCCTGTTCGTACTGCTTGTTCAACACACCGACTGTTGAGCACAGGCAACATTCCTGGCATACCCGCATCAACAAATGAAACCTGCGTATTTGGCTCAGCACCAAAAGCCGTCGCCGCACCAGAAAATAATTTAGCTTCGGAAAACACCTGGGCATGGACTTCTAATCCGATCACAACTTCCCATTTCCCTGTCTGACCTTCTAGCAAAAGATCTTTATTATCAGACGTGCTCATAGCGATCCTCCCACACGAAATGGCGGTAAGGCTTTGAAGCCAGCAGCGCGTTCGATCACTTCACCCGCACGCAAAACCGTCTCTTCATCAAAAGCACGTCCAATGAGCTGCAGGCCCAACGGTAACCCCTCTTTTGAAATTCCCGCCGGGACTGAAATACCCGGCAAACCCGCCAAATTGACGGTCACAGTAAAAACGTCATTTAAATACATAGCGACGGGGTCATCACTTGCTTCACCAATGCCAAAAGCGGCTGATGGCGCGGTAGGAGTCAACAACAGATCGCATTTCTTGAAAGCCTCCGTGAAATCATCGGCTATTTTTTGGCGAACTTTCTGCGCCTTGATGTAGTAGGCATCGTAATATCCGGCAGACAAGACATAGGTCCCGGTCATAATCCGACGGCGCACCTCCCGGCCAAAGCCTTCGCCTCTCGTCCGCTCATAAAGATCGTTCAGCCCTTCACCGGCTTGCGGAGCAACCCGCAGACCAAATCTGATGCCGTCATATCTAGCGAGATTACTGGAGGCTTCCGCGGGAGCAACAATGTAATAACAGGGCAAAGCATATTTCGTATGCGGTAGAGAAATCTCGACGACTTCGGCGCCGGCATCTTTAAGCCAAGATATGCCTTTAGACCACAAGCCATCAATTTCTGACGACATTCCATCAACGCGATACTCTTTTGGAATACCAATTTTCAAACCCTTAACCTCGCCGGTAAGGGCAGCTTCGAAATTCGGCACAGGTTTATTCGACGACGTTGAGTCCTTAGGATCATGCCCGCTCATGACCCCTAACATGATAGCACTATCACGTACCGTACGGGTCATTGGACCTGCCTGATCTAAAGACGAGGCAAAGGCAACAATTCCCCACCGTGAACAGCGGCCGTAGGTGGGTTTAATCCCGACAATGCCGGCAAAGGCCGCCGGTTGCCGGATCGATCCACCCGTATCCGTTCCTGTCGCGCCCAAAGCGCAGCGAGCGGCTACAGCCGCTGCTGATCCACCTGATGATCCACCTGGAACCAAGCGGCGATTCCCTTTTGGATCTGACCAAGGGCTGATGACTGGGCCAAATGCACTAGTCTCGTTAGATGAGCCCATGGCAAACTCATCCATGTTTACTTTACCAAGGAGCACCGATCCCGCCTGCCATAATTTGCTTGTGACCGTGGATTCATAGGGCGGAATAAATTCACCTAAAATGCGGCTCCCTGCCGTTGTGCGAACACCTTCCGTACAGAACAAGTCTTTAATGGCCAGAGGGATGCCTTCCAATGCACCTACTTTTCCGACACGGCGACGCTCGTCCGAAGCTTTAGCCATGGCCCGCGCGTGATCGGGTGTTTCTGTCACGAAAGCGTTTAATGGGCGCGCCGTCTCGACAGCCTTCACATGGGCTTCGGTCAGTTCAACCGCTGATAATTTTTTTGTTGCGAGAGCGTCTCGCGCTTCTGCAATTGTGAAATCTGTAGGCGACGACATTATTCTATAACCTTTGGTACGACAAAAAACCCATGGGATGATTCTGGAGCATTTGCCAGAACTTTATCTGGATACCCGCCATCGGTAATTTTATCCTCGCGCAGCTGAAGGGTCATTTCGACCGGGCTAGCCATGGCTGCCACCTTCGTCACATCGACTTCATCAAGCATGGCGATAAAATCGAGTATATTCCCTAGCTCCTGGGCCAAGGCTGTCCGTTCTTCCTCTTTTACCCGAATACGGGAAAGTCGGGCAATTTTGGCAATGGTGGCAGCATCTATAGCCATAGTGGCTTCCTTATAAGCTTCATAAACTGGCGGACCCTACCTTAGCCTAAGGGCCGCGGCAAGAAAGCGGTAGCGGCTCTTGCTAAATTGTCCAAGGAGGGGTGAATGGCGCTTCGCTACCAACCACGGCTTGACCGCCTATGGGCATCACCACAATTGCTTCAAAAGCAGAGTTCCCGGGATTAGCTATCGAAAACTCCATATTTGCCGGCACAATAAGTACACTGCCAGTCCCAATTTTATGTTGTTCTTTACCAATAACAGCGATGGCTGAGCCTGCAGTAACAAAAAATATTTCTTCATGGGTAACTTGATGGGGACTTGGCAAGGTTCCGGGCAACATTTCTATTTGCCAGACCGCATTTTCTTTCGAACCTCGACTTGGTGTCGCTTAACTACGAAAAGTTATCCCCGGTAAGTTAAATTCATTAATTTGATTAGCTGGAATATGGACCATAGGACCCTCCAATAACGTCTTGTTGATTGCCAAACTCTAAACTATAGTCAAGTTACTAGACTTTACGGGAGGATTAAAATATAGTCAAGTCACTTGATGAAAAAACTGTGCCCATAATCGATCATATCGGGTGGCTCTTGTGGCGGCTGTCTCGGTCTTGGAAATCAACTTTTGAGGCTGCAATGATAGCAAAGGGGCATGCCTGGTATTCAGAATCGCGTGGCGCGGTCGTTGGTTTTTTGCGCCTGCATGATAGGCAGCAGTCTTTCCTTGCCACACAGCTCAGTATTAGCAAGCAGGCTGTACAGCAACTTATAGACGAGTTGGTCAGCGAGGGCATTGTCGAACGCCGTTCTGATCCTCAAGACGGCCGAGCTAAGCTCGTAGGATTAACCGCAGACGGCCGTAAAGCTTTGTTAAATGCCAACGACGTTAAGCAAGAGATAGAAGCTCAGTATCGGAAAATCTTGGGCGCAAGAGATTTTAACCATCTTACAGACTGCCTTGAAAAACTATCAATCGCATCCGATGCTAAGGATAAAGATTCCAAGTCAAATCTAAAGTAAAGAGACTCTAACATTGCGTATAGCCGCAACCAGCGGCATCATAGGCTTATGGGACGACAGATCAATCTATCTGGCTGGAAGCAGGCCCCCTTCAGACGGGCTACCGTTCTTTGGGGGGTACTGGTCAGTCTTGCGGCTTTTCCTGTTAAAGCGGCCGATGAAGGAGAAGCTTTGTTTGCCTATGCCCCTGCGAGCTGGGCACCACTCCAACAGCTTCTTAACCCTCAAGTTGACATCTATGAGTTCTTGCCGCCCTCGGAAACGAGCAAAAATTGGAACCAAAAGCTTGCTGTAACCGTGCAGCGAGGGGATAAGGGCCTTAATATTGATTGGGTCGTGGATAATCTTAAAGGGCTTTATGTAAATTCGTGCACTTCGCGGCAATTCTATGCCATTCCCAGTAAGCCGGTACGTAATCTTCCGGTTCATGCCATGGTCTATGCCTGTGGACGTCAAAAAGAATCTGGAAAAGGCGAAATTTCTGCCTATAAACTTATTCGTGGCCGTGATGCCCTTTATACGGTTCAGTGGAGCTGGCAAGTCGCGCCATTTGACGCAACTAAACCCATCCCTCTAGATCGTCAGATCGTTCTTAAAAGTTTTGAAACTTTGGATTTGGCGGTAACATGCATTTTGGTTGCCGATCCTGTAACCAAGAAGAAAATTCCCGGGCCAGAGTGCACGGGGCCGGCACCGCAAAACGACGAATCGCGGTTTACCGTTCCCAGTTGGTATGCGAAATAGATCGTGCCCCTTATTTCTCTGAAGGATCTTCCTCAATTTGTCGTAAATCGCCAACGGTTTCTAGGCTTGGATATCGGCACTAAAACTGTTGGGTTGGCTATCTCTGATGGCGAATATAAGGTGGCATCCCCCCTCGAAACGTTAAAACGCAGCAAATTTCGCGATGATGCTCAGCATCTGCTGGCCATCGTTGATCATCGAAATGTCGGGGGATTTATTGCAGGGTTGCCTATTTCATTAGATGGCACCGAAGGACCACGTTGCCAATCCGTGCGGCAATTCGCAGAAAATCTTCTTGCGATACGTAATTTACCTTTTTCTTTTTGGGATGAACGCATGTCAACGGCGGCAATGCAGCGTTTTCTCATTGGCGAAGTTGATATGACTCGTAAACGTCGTAGCGAAGTCATTGATAAGCTTGCTGCCACGTATATTTTGCAAGGCGCCTTAGATTTCCTCGGTCAAAACAATGACCAAATAATGCGAGACCGTCATGAGTGATCAATTTTCTCCAGACCACCCTACCCCGCATGCTGCACTTGAAGGGATTAGAGTCTGCGATCTAACGCGAATTCTCGCTGGACCAACATGTACCCAACTTTTAGGGGATCTGGGTGCAGATGTAATTAAAATTGAAAAACCACTGGCCGGAGATGACACACGAAAGTGGGGCCCCCCATATATTAAAGACCGTCAAGATCAAGAAACTAATGAAAGCGCTTACTATCTTTCTGCCAACCGTAATAAACGCTCAGTAGCAATTGATATTGCGACAGACGATGGGCAAAAGCTGATCCGTCAAATTTTGAAGCATTGTGATATTCTGGTTGAAAATTACAAAGTTGGCGGGTTGGCAAAATACGGTTTGAGCTATGAAGATCTCAAAAATGAATATCCAAGTCTCATCTATTGCTCGATAACTGGATTTGGTCAAACAGGACCGTACGCGCACCGAGCCGGATACGACTATCTTGCCCAGGCCATGAGCGGCCTCATGTCTATAACGGGACACCCCGAGACAGGCCCCGTTAAAGTGGGCGTAGGTGTTGCAGATTTACTGACAGGCATCTACGCTAATGTCGCTATTCTTGCAGCTTTACGTCACCGTGACCACACAGGCGAAGGACAGCATTTAGATTTGGCTTTGCTGGATTGTCAGGTGTCCTGGCTAGTGAATGAAGGCACCAATTATCTTCTATCCGGTAAGGCACCCCCTCTATTGGGTGATCAGCACGCCAATATCGTTCCCTATAAAGTCGTGCCCGCGTCCGATGGGCAGTTTATTTTGGCCATAGGAAACGATAGTCAGTTTCATAAATTTTGCACGTTCGCCGGAAAGCCTGACTTAGCCGACGATCTCCGATTTAAAACAAACTCTGCCCGTGTGAAAAATCGCGCGGCCTGCAATGCCGCTGTCGAAGCGTTAACAGTAACACGCCCACGGGACGAATGGTTGGCAGCGCTGGATCGCTTAGGCGTTCCCGCTGGACCTCTTTACACACTCGATCAAGTTTTTTCTGATCCGCAAGTGCAACATCGGAATGGCAAGATTAACATGCCCTATTCCTTGGCTAAGAACGGAGAGGTTTTACTGTTGGGTAATCCTATACATGCCAACAAAACACCTCCTACTTATCGCCGAGCGCCGCCAACCTTAGGGCAGCATACTGACGAGGTTTTAGCGGAGATTCTAAATATGTCATCTGCGTCTATTACACAGCTCCGCAACAAAGGCGTTATTGGGTAATCGCAAATAGTAAAACCACTTAAAATAATAACGTATACATCAACTCTCGAATTATGTTTTTTTGAAATCAGGAAAAGATCTATCGCGGTTGGAAATAATTGTCGGTTTTAGGGGCCACTTTATTGCAAAGGCAGGATCATCCCATCGTACGCCACGCACCAAAGACGGATCGTATGATTCGCCCATCAGATAATAAAGTTCGCAATTTTCAGCAAGAGTCTGAAACCCATGCGCCATGCCCGGCGGAAGATATAAAGCGCGCCCATTTTCAGCCGAAAGCTCGACACCAATCCATTTGCAGAAGCTTGCCGATTCCGGGCGCAAATCCACAGCCACATCAAAAATCCGGCCGCTGGTGCATCGGATAATCTTTGGTTCCCATTTGGGGCGCGCCTGATAATGCAAACCGCGTATCGTTCCCTGTTCTTTATTGAACGATATATTTGTTTGAGTAACGTGAAAATCAATGTTCGCGTTAGAGAGTTCTTCTTCACAAAATGCTCGCGCAAACCATCCGCGCTCATCACCTTGTTTTTCCAAATCGATAATCAACACGTCTTGAAGATTAGTTGATGATATAAGCATTATGGCAGCACGCGCGTTTCAGGTAACGGGAGTACGAAACGGCCACCCCATTCTCGGATATACTTATTTTTTTCTATAATTTCTATTTCGAGATTCCACGGGAGGATCAAAACATAATCTGGTCGCGTGGCGCGAAGTTGTTCTGGAGCATAAATGGGCAAGTGACTGCCTGGTAAAAAACGGCCTTGCTTGTGAGGGCTAACATCTACTGCATAGGCGATAAGTCGGTCATCAATGTCACAAGTGTTTAAAAGGGTGTTTCCCTTGGCTGGGGCCCCATAAACAACGACTTGTTTTCCGGCAAGCTTCGCATCTTCTAAAAACGTGCGCAATGATGTCTTGGCGGCGTCAACCTTACGACTGAACCCCTGATAGGCGCTAAGATTGTTCAATCCCGCGTTCAACTCCTGTTGGCGAATTTCTTGAAGAGCTGCGGTTTCTTTTCGCGCAACCCCATCAGCCCGTCCAATCCAAACACGCAAACTTCCGCCATGAGTCAGCAAATACTCAACATCAAATGCACGAAGATTATGCTGTGCTAGCATACGCTCCACTGTTAGTAATGACAAATAGGAGTAATGTTCGTGATAAATCGTATCAAACAACACATTATCTAGTAGCTTAAGCAGATGTGGAAATTCTATTGAAAGCACACCGGTTGATTTCAATATAAGTGAAAATCCGGACAAGAAATCATTAATGTCGGGAACATGGGCCAAGACATTGTTGGCAACAACAAGATCAGCCTCATAGCCTTCTGTCGCTAATTGCTGTCCGGTTTTCTTACCAAAAAAAGCCACCTTCGTTTTCACACCAACAGCTTCAGCAACTGCTGCTACATTGGCCGCAGGCTCGATACCTAAAACGGGAATACCCTTTTGCACAAAATGACGGAGTAGATATCCATCGTTTGATGCAATCTCCATGACAAGAGAAGAAGCGCCAAGGCACCAACGGTCTGTTGCTATCGCCGCAAAATTCTTTGCATGCGCGACCCAGCTTGCAGAGTAAGATGAAAAATAAAGGTAATCGCCAAAAATATGCGATGCCGGGACAACCGGCTCTACCTGAACTAAAAAACAAGACCCACAAACACGCGCATGCAAAGGATAGCTCGGTTCGGGTTTTGCTAACTCTTCTTTTTTTAAAAAAGAATTCGCCAAAGGTGTTGACCCGAGATCAACCAGACTAAACGATAATGTATCGCCGCAAAATCGGCATTTGGGTGCGCCAACTTTCATGCACTCAGCCGCGCAAAATAACAATCAATTTGATCTGAGGTGAAATCACGCATGTCCTGTTTGGCCGCATAGGCGCGGTACCATGCAACAGTCCAATCCAACGTTTCTTCAAAATTAAGAGCGAGCTCCCAATTCAGAACTTTTTTGGCCAAGCTTGCATCTAGCGTCAATGTTTTGGCTTCTGCAGGACCCTGTTCATTGTCCCGTGCCCATGGCTTTGCCTCTGGCCATGCTGCAATTACCCGATCCGCAACCGTAGCGACTGTTTGCACCTGTGTCTGTGATGGCGCAAAATTAAGTGCCGACGGCACATCCTCTTTTTTAGCAAGTTTCTCTGCATACAAAAGATACCCTGCCAATGGATCAAGAACATGTTGCCACGGCCGCGTTGATTGAGGATGCCGAATACGCACCGACCTTCCCTCATAAGCTGCACGGATTAGATCCGGCACCAAGCGATCAGCAGACCAGTCGCCGCCACCAACGACATTACCGGCCCTAGCCGTTGCCAAAGAAATATTTTGCGGCATGAAATAACTGCGTCGAAATAGGTGCGCAATAATTTCCTGCCCACCCTTGGATCCGCTATAGGGATCTGCGCCCCCTAAAGGATCATTTTCGGCGAAGGCTTTCCCTGAACCATCATTTTCATAAGCTTTATCCGAAGTTATGACCACGACGGCCTCAAGATTTGATATCTCCCTTAATGCATCGAGAAGATGGGCTGTCCCAAGGACATTTGTCGCAATGGTTCCGACAGGATCTGCATATCCGGGCCGCACAAGAGCTTGAGCCGCCATATGAAAGACGATTTCGGGTTGAACTTTTTGAACAAAAGCCATAACTGCGTCTCGATCACACAAATCACCGAAAGCGGACTGCACGCCCTGCCACGGCTGAAGGGCGTTAAATAAACTTGTATCAGACGCTGCCAATGAGAACCCATGGACCTGCGCCCCCATTTTAGTCAGCCAAAGCGATAGCCAAGATCCTTTAAAGCCCGTATGACCCGTCAGCAAAACGCGCTTATTTTTCCAGAATTTCTTATCCGGCTTCATGATCGAACCTTCAAAGCCGGCATTCCCAGCAGATATCCAATTGTTCCGCACAGGCGCGCCACATCACGCCATAATTTCATCCGATTAAATATAACTAAATGAGCCAAAGCCTTACCCAAAGCTCCTATAAATTGCCACCAGGCCAAAGCTAACATAGCACTTTGACCATGCCATTTTTGTTCAAAATATAATCGTGACCATGCCATATGCCAAAATTTTTCCCAATAATAATGAGCACTGGGACGAACCGAGCCGCCTCCAACATGGGAAACTTTCGCCGCCGGAACTAAGAGGAGCCCGTGACCTGCCTGGCTAAGTCTGAGGCAAAAATCATCATCTTCATAATAAAGAAAGATACGAGGATCAAATCCACCGATTTGATATACCGCTGCCATTCGCACCAAAACTACTGCGCCCGAAAGATGTTGAACGCTAGTATCGCCCATGATTGAGGACTCATTTTTACGTGCGCCATAACGGCGACGATCCCATAACAAAACATTATGGCTAGGCTCTATTCTGCCATTTGATGCATATATCAGAGGACCAAATAGACTTGCCTGAGGCCAACGGTCAGCCGCTTGAATTAATTCTTCAATAGCTCCTGGTTGGACCACAGCGTCCGGATTCAAAAGCAAGGCAAATTCTGACGTTACCTTCGCCAATCCCTGGTTGGCGCCATTACCGTATCCTACACCTCGCGTATTCCGAATAATGTGCGCGTGCGGTGATACCTGTTGTACACGGCTACATGTGGCATCATCACTTGCATTGTCCACGACAACTACTGCAATTTTATCGACAGAACGCAAACAAGATTCGACAACCGCTTCACTATGATGTGTGACAGTTACTACGGTGACCCGAGATAAGGGGCTTGATGAAACGACAGCCATGATTGGGTCTTAGCGCGAACCCTGGATTTTGTCGAGTTAACCTAATCACAATCCTGCATCCGAATCATTTTTTCCGAATCTTCCGGCAAACCGAGCCTTTTTATTAAGCTTGCCTAAATCATGACCGTACCTCTTAAGCCCTACGAATAACTTGATATTCATAAAAAATGGCTTCTTCCTTGCGTGACGACTTGCCGACAAAGCCGCCTGGACCTATAAGACCGTTTTAATGTCTATGACCCCGCCCCTTGTACCTCTTTTCCGACATAGCCATCTGTTGGGAATTGAAGGCCTCACGCGGGACGAAATCGTCCTGTTACTCGATCTATCTGAATCTTATGTTGCCCAGAATCGGCAGGCCGACAAAAAGCTAAGCCTGTTGCGTGGCCGAACGCTTATTAATTTATTTTTTGAAAACTCAACGCGAACCCGGACTTCTTTTGAGCTGGCAGGTAAACGTCTGGGCGGTGATGTCATTAATATGACTGTCGCTACAAGTTCTATCAAAAAGGGTGAGACCCTTATTGATACCGCTATGACGTTAAATGCCATGCATCCCGATGTACTTGTTGTTCGTCATCCTGAGTCCGGCGCCGTTAGATTACTTGCCGACAAAGTTGACTGTAGTGTTATCAATGGCGGCGATGGCAAACATGAGCACCCAACTCAGGCGCTTTTGGATGCTCTCACAATTCGGCGGCGAAAAGGCCAGATTAATGGTTTAACTGTCGCTATCTGCGGTGATGTAGCCCATAGCCGAGTGGCACGGTCCAATATTCAACTTCTGAATATAATGGGAGCACGTGTTCGTGTGGTAGCTCCGCCGACTCTATTGCCGAGCGATATTGATCGCTTAGGTGTTGAGGTTTTCTACGATATGGCTTTAGGCCTTAAAGATTGCGACATCGTCATGATGCTGCGTTTACAAACGGAACGTATGCAAGGAAGCTTCGTTCCTTCTGTACGTGAGTATTTTCACTTCTTCGGTCTCGATTATGAAAAACTTCGCCACGCAAAGCCTGATGCTTTAGTTATGCATCCCGGCCCGATGAATCGCGGTGTAGAAATCGACAGTGAATTGGCTGATGATATCGACCGCTCCATGATCCGAGATCAAGTAGAAATGGGCGTCGCCGTCCGCATGGCCGTTTTAGACGCGCTAACGCGCAATATCCAGACAGGATCAAATCATGGCGCGCGCTAATACGGCTGTTGGTCGCATCGCCTATGTCAACGCGCGATTATTAGATCCTGCTACCGGTTTAGATGCCGTTGGAGGAATTTTAACTGATGGTGAGCTGATAGCTGATGTTGGCGCCGGATTATTTAATGGTGGCGCTCCCGTCGGCGCTACCGTTGTAGATTGTGATGGGGCTTGTCTTGCTCCTGGCCTTGTAGATATGCGAGTTCATTTACGCGAACCTGGCGCCGAGCACAAAGAGACCATCGTAACGGCTAGCTCTGCCGCAGCGGCTGGCGGTGTAACATCCATGGTTTGCCTGCCAAATACAGACCCACCCATCGATAATGTTGCCGTGCTTGAGTTCGTAGCACGACGAGCCCGGGAAGCTAAATTGGTTAAGATTTTTTCTTATGGCGCCATCACCCAGGGCCTCAAAGGAGAAGAGCTGGCCGAAATCGGCTTGCTACATGAAGCGGGTGCCCTTGCTTTTACCGATGGCCGCCGCGCCGTGGCAAATGCCTCTGTTATGCGACGCGCTCTTTCTTATGCACGTACTTTTGGCGCATTAATTGTTAATCATCCAGAAGAGCCCATGCTGGCTGCCGACGGCGTTATGAATGAAGGTGAAGCGTCTACCCGTCTCGGTCTTCCTGGCATTACCCCAATGGCTGAAATCATTATGATTGACCGCGATCTTCGTTTGGTTGAACTAACAAACGGTCGCTATCATGCGGCACATATTTCTACTGCTGCGGCTGTACATGCGATACGCCAGGCTAAGCAACGCGGACTAAACGTTACCTGCGATACAGCCCCGCATTATTTTGCTTTGAACGAATATGCTGTCGGAGACTATCGTACCTTTGCTAAGGTTTCGCCTCCTTTACGCTCAGAAGACGATCGCCAGGCAATTGTTGAAGGTTTAGCCGATGGTACGATTGACGCCATCGCCTCCGATCACGCGCCACAGGATCAAGATTCAAAACGACTTCCCTTTGCCCAAGCCGCCTTTGGCATTATTGGTTTGGAGACTCTCCTGCCCCTTGCACTCGAGATTTATCATAATGGTCGGTG
>Ga0075163_10003513_pt1 | contig 21070 bp, 18 predicted proteins | sample JI1023141ADNA_FD_71478 | JGI IMG/M metagenome (GOLD analysis project Ga0075163, IMG submission 71478) | Wastewater effluent complex algal communities from Wisconsin, to seasonally profile nutrient transformation and Carbon sequestration -... | ecosystem: Engineered > WWTP > Effluent > Algae... | reverse complement strand
GTTTCTTACGCACCCTTTGTCTTTACCAAGCATCCAGTCATGGATGTTGTTATCATCCGTGAAAACGAAGAAGACTTATATGCAGGCATTGAACATCAGCAAACCGATGATGTGGTGCAATGCCTGAAACTGATCAGCAGACCGGGTTGCGAAAAAATTGTTCGCTATGCTTTTGAGTATGCTCATCAATACGGGCGTAAAAAAGTTACCTGCCTTACAAAAGATAACATCATGAAAATGACCGATGGTCTTTTCAGAAAAGTGTTTGAAGAAGTGGCGCAGGAGTATCCACACATAGAAAACGAACACTGGATAATCGACATCGGCACCGCCATGCTGGCCGATACCCCAGAAAAATTTGATGTGATTGTAACGCCAAACTTATATGGAGATATCATCAGCGATGTGGCCGCACAAATAACCGGTTCTGTTGGCATCGCAGGATCGGCCAACATAGGAGAGCAATGCGCGATGTTCGAAGCCATACATGGCTCGGCTCCTAAAATTGCAGGACTTAACAAAGCCAATCCCTCTGGTTTGTTACTGGCATCTGTTCAAATGTTAATTCATATCGATCAGCCAGAAGTAGCCGAAAAAATACACAATGCCTGGCTAGCTACTTTGGAGGAAGGGTTACATACAGCCGACATCTACCATGCAGATATCAGTAAACGCGAACTTGGCACAAAGGAATTCACTGAAGAAGTTATTCGCCACCTTGGTAAAAAACCAGTTCACTTAAAAGCAGTGAGCTACGCCAATGCACGCAAACCAATTGAAATAAAAGTAAAAGAAACACCTAAAGCACAAAAAGCAACAGTAGGAGTAGACATCTTCCTGCACTGGAAAGAAGGTTCGCCCAATGCATTAGGAAAAGCCATTGAACCCATTGGCAGCGAGGCGCTGCAATTAAACATGATTACCAACAGAGGTATAAAAGTTTACCCTGATGGCTTGCCCGAAACATTCTGTACCGACCATTGGCGTTGTCGCTTCACAACAGACAACTTCAAACCTACAAACTATCAGGAAATACTGGCTTTGATGGAGCGAATGACCAAGCAAGGTTTTGACATTGTAAAAACTGAAAACTTGTGCACGTTTGATGGAAAGCCTGCCTTCTCGTTAGGACAAGGACAATAACAGCGCATAACAATGCTGTGGTTTGCAGATTTTTTAGGGTCGTCAAGTACTCATTGCAAGCATGCCCTGTATGTTTTATATCCGGTTTTGGCGATGTGTAAAAAATCAGGGCTTGCCTTGCGGGTGATGCGGAAAAGCAACGGATCTAGTAAAGGAAAAAATCATTGTTTGTAAATACTGTCAACATCAGGTAACCCACGAGATAGAAAAGAAAGCCTTCCCTATGTATTGTAATCAATGTAACCTCTAAACGTTATGTACACATTTACTCGCAGTAAAAATGGCAATTCATGGTTCTGGCCGGCCTTGTTACTGGCCATACTCATTCTTGAAATTGTTCGGTAGAAATAAATTATCAGCGATATGAAAAAGAGTATGCTAGACTACTGTAAACTGATTCTTTCAAAAGTAAGTTTCGATAAAAGACTTTTGAGAAAAGAGTATCGCAAATCCATGATGTGGCTTACCGTGCCTGAACGCTACCACCTTAGGCAATGGTTAAGAAAAGAGTTGTTTCAAGAGATGTAAGATACACATGACGCAATTCTTCAATAGTCAGAGCAACTTGGGCATTTAAAAAGTATCAATCCTCAGAATCGTGGCTATCAATAATGTGCTGACTAATAAGTTTATAGAGTTCGGCAATCTGTTCATCTTCCTGCAGCATGGCCAGGTGCTTGTCCAAAATTTCCAGGTCGCCACGTACAGCAGGGCCTGTTTGTGCTGCCTCCGGACCAATGGCTAAGGACTTGGTAATAGTCTCCGCAATTAAAGGTTTCAACCATTCATACGGCAGCTCACTCACTTCCATAATCGTTTTGGAAATCGTGAGCATGTGGTTAGTGAAGTTCGAAGCAAAAACTGCTGCCACATGTAAGGCCATTCTCTTTGATGAATCGATGGCTTGCACTTTCTTACTGATGGCCCTTGCCATGGTCATCAGTACTTTTTTCAGATCCTCCTGGGTGCACTCTATAAAAATGGGAATCTCTGAAAAGTCTACTTTCTTTTGTTTGCTAAATGTTTGTAACGGGTAAAATACTCCAATCTGGAAAATAGCAGCGTGTGCGAGTACGGTGAGCGGTTGGCTTCCTGAAGTATGAACAAGAATAGCACCGTCAGGTAAGATAATCTCGTTCACTACTTCAGGAAGTGCATCATCGGTAACTGCTATCACAAAAATAGTAGAAATGCTGTCAGAGAAGTCAAGACTCTCTTTTACTTCTGCCTGATACAGTTTGTTAACAAGTGCTTTTGCATTTTTAGAATTACGGCTATAAACTTCCCGTACCACGTAACCTGCGTTGTCCAAAGCGGGGGCTAAATGCCAGGCCAGATTTCCGGAACCAATAAAAGAAACAGAGAAGGAAGATGCCATCCCCAAAAATAGTATTTCGTTTGCATTAAATTGTGTTTGGACAGTAGCCTGATTACTGGCGAATGAGGGAATGATAAAAATCACTCTTCCCCCACGCTGTAGACCTTATCTTTCGATCCTAAAAAAATGGTTATGATTAATGCTATTCCTTATACCACCGTACAAGAAGCACTTCGCCACGTACAGTCCGGTGACCGTGTGTATGTACACGGAAGTGCAGCGACTCCACAATGTCTTTTAAAAGGACTGGCCCAATACTCTGATCATTTGAGAAATGTGGAGATCATTGCCGTAAGTACTCTTGGCGAGCTGGAGATTGCCAAGCCCGCCTTTAAGGATCGCATTTACTTCAATTCGCTATTTGTTTCTGAAAACATTCGCGCAGTGGTAAATAGTGAAAACGGTGAGTACGTCCCCATTTTCTTAAGTGAAATTTCCAAACTCTTTGAAAAAGGAATTCTACCGTTGGATGTGGCGCTCATACATGTTTCCCTCCCCGATAAGCATGGCTATTGCTCATTGGGAACTTCCGTGGATGTAGCTAAGTCAGCCGTAAAGCACGCAAAAAAAATTATCGCACAGATCAATCCCAATATGCCGCGAACCTTGGGAGATGGATTTATTCATATTAGTCAGCTGACGGCCATGGTTGAATGCAATGATGTGTTGCCCCAAGTTCGGTACAGCGATCGCATTGCTGATTCTGAAAAAATTATCGGGCAAAAAATTGCCGAACTAATTGATGATCGTTCCACCTTGCAGATGGGCATAGGAGCCATCCCCGATGCTGTGTTGCATTCCCTTACCCATTGTAAAGATTTAGGCGTGCACACGGAAATGTTTTCGGATGGAGTAATTGAACTAATTAAAACAGGCGTGATCACCAACGCCTACAAGAAAAAACACCGAGGAAAAACCGTAGCAGCCTTTGCAATAGGCACCGACAAACTGTATCACTTCATCGATGACAATCCAAGTTTTGCCTTTTTAGAAGCTGATTATGTAAACGATACCCGGGTGATTCGCGCTAATCCAAATGTAGTGGCTATTAACAGTGCTATCGAAATTGATTTAACTGGTCAGGTGTGTGCAGATTCTATTGGTACCTATCAATTTTCGGGCGTAGGCGGGCAAATGGATTTTATACGTGGTGCCTCTTTATCAGAAAATGGTAAACCGATTATCGCCCTTTGTTCAGCCACCAAAAAAGGCGAGTCCAAAATTGTACCACATCTTAAAACTGGTGCTGGTGTCGTCTCGACCCGAGCACATATTCATTATGTAGTTACCGAATATGGTGTAGCCTATTTGTATGGCAAAAATCTTCATCAGCGTGCATTGGCACTCATGAAAATTGCGCATCCTGCCAATCAGGAAATGTTAGAGAAAGAAATTATTGCTCGTTTTGGCAGTAGTCAGTATCGGATGAGTTGATTATTCATTTCTCAAATTATCAGTGGGATTCGCGATGGCGGCCTTTGCTACCTGAAGGAGAACAACAAATAGTGTAAGCAGTAACAGACCAACACCTGTTACAACAAATACAGCATACCCAATGGTCGTATGATACGTATACTCAGCCAGAAAACTGTTCATAAAATAATAGGCCAAGGGACAACCAATCAGTAGAGCAATAGACGCCAGCAATAGAAACTCCGTGCTCATCAGCACAATCAAATTTGGTACAGTGGCTCCCAGAACTTTACGTACGCTAATTTCCTTCTTCTTGCGTTCTGTTGCATAGGCTGCTAGTCCCAACAATCCTAAACTAGAAATAAGAATAGCAATAAGTGTAAAGCCCAAGGCCAACTTACCAATCACGTGTTCTTCTTTATATAAGCGTTCATAGTGGCTATCCAGAAAAGAATACTCAAAAGGATACATAGGATTGATTGTTTTCCAAACATTACCTACTGCAGTCAGTACTTTTCCTGTTTTGTTCGGCTCAATGCGAATGTAAAATCTGCTCGTCCAATCTGGGTAGCATTGAAGAACCATCGGGTCCATATTTTCACTAAGAGAGCGACTATGGAAATCTTCTACCACTCCAATAATTTTACCCTTTACCCCCCATTGTTCTGATTCCAGACCAATGGGATCCTCCACGTTCATAAGAGACGCCAGCTTTCTATTTATAATAACATTGGCAGTATCATTCAATTCTCTCGAGAAGGACCGACCTTTTATCAAGGTAAAACCCAGCGTTTCGATAAAATCGTAGCCTACTGAAACTGTACGCACATATACTTCACTTTCTTCACTCTTTCCTGCCCATGAAAATGAATCGTTCTGGTTATTGATTTCAATAATACTCTCGCCTGCTGTTGAAACATTTATAACTCCTGGCACATTACTAACTTGATCTTTAAAAACATCGTAATCCTTAATGCCGCGTGCAGAGAAGATGATCACGTTTTCCTTATCATAACCAAGGCTCTTTGATTGAATAAAGTCAATCTGTTTATATACCACCAACGAACTCACAATCAGTACTACAGAAATAACAAACTGAAAAACCACCAATGCTCTTCGGAGGGTCGCTCCTTGAGAAGCCGAAGCCGTAGCACCCTTTAGAGCACGGATAGGATTTACTTTCGACAGCACAATGGCTGGATATGACCCAGCCAATATTCCGGCAATGAGAACAATGGATATGATCGGCAGCAAGAAATCAATCTGATCATACCGGATATCAATTTTCTTAACTACCGGCGTATTAAAAAAAGGCAACACTAACTCAACCACAAATAAGGCGAGTATCATAGACATGGCCGCAATCAAAATAGACTCCATCATGAACTGAGATGTGAGCACCCATCGTTGTGCGCCTATCACTTTTCGTACACCAATTTCTTTATGACGCACCGCTGCGCGAGCCGTAGCCATGTTCATAAAGTTGATGCAGGCCACCAGCAAAATAAAAATAGCCACCACTCCGAAAATCTTTACATACTTTATTCTTCCGCTTACCGGAAATCCGTTTTCGAAAGAAGAGTACAAGTAACGATCCCCAAAGGGCTGGAGGTATAGTTGAAATTCCTTTTGCTCCTCCTCACTTAAGTTCAGTACCTTGGCAACATGCTTATTAATTTTCTCCTGTGAGTCGTGGGCATCAAATCCTTCCTTGAATTTGATGAAGGTCGAATAGTCACTATTGCCCCATTGTTGCGTACGATACTTTTTATGTACATCAAAGTGCGCAATGAAATCAAATGTTAAACTGGATTGCTCTGTTACATCTTCCACTACTGCGGTTACCAGTACATCATTTTCTGTTCGCAGTTTGATTGATTTACCAATAGGATCTTCATTGCCAAAAATTCTCTTGGCAAGACTTTCTGTTAACACGATAGAGCTTGCATTGGGTAAGGGGTTAGCGGTATTTCCCTTTATTATTTTATAACTGAAGAGTTGAAAGAAGGAAGGATCTGTAAAGTAACCATTCGGTAAAAAACTCTTATCCTCATATTGAATAAGGCGAGCACCATCATCCGCAATGTGAGCAACATACTCCGCTTCCGGGATGTTATTTCTTATCTCCTCTGCCAACGGACCAGGGGTATCCTGCCAGGTAATGACTCCCTCTGGGTTATAAATATTGGTAACAACATGGTAAATTCTATCGATGTCTGCATGGAATTTATCCTTTGTTACTTCGTCTGTTACCCAAAGGTATATAAGAAGTGTACAGGCAAGACCAATTGCCAGACCAACTACATTTAAAACAGAGAAGAGACCTTGACGTAAGAAACTTCTAACGGCAACAAAGAGATAATTTTTTAGCATAGGTATCCTTTTGAGTCAGAATTCCTATTCAATATTGAAGCCAATAAAAAGAAGGTATTGGAACCAAAAAAGCAGGTCAAATTAGCATTTGGGCATTACTATCTGCACCAATACGAACAATATCGACCGTTTTCGGACAATTAATGAGCCGCCACTCCAATGCAAGACGCAAGCTTTTCAACGGCCGTGTCTATGTCTTGTTCTGTGTTGTACTTGCTAAACGAAAAGCGAACCGCTCCTCTTTTTGAGTTAGGATACAAAGCTCCCAATACATGCGAGCCGGTTGTAGCTCCACTGGAGCAGGCACTTCCGCCAGAAGCTGAGATGCCTTGCAAATCAAGATTGAACAACAGCATGTCATTCTCCTCTGACTCTGGAAGACTTACATTGAGAACGGTATATAGACTTCTTTCCAAATTGGCAGAGTCGCCATTGAAGCTTACGCCTGGGATAGCTTCGCGCAATTTTTCAATCATGCGTGCCTTCAACTTGGTGATCTGCTTTTCGTGCTCACTCATTTCACGATACGCAATCTCTAAAGCCTTTGCGATGCCAATGATACCATACACATTTTCAGTACCACCGCGCATGTTGCGTTCTTGTGCTCCACCGTGTATGAATTGTTCGATCTTTCTGTCTTTGCGAATGTACATAAAGCCTACACCCTTAGGTCCGTGGAATTTATGCGCGGCCGCTGTCATGCCACACACATGCAATTCCTTCATGTTGTGCACATAGTGCCCCATGGTTTGTACGGTATCCGAATGGAAAAAGGCTTTGTATTCGTTGGCCATTTCGCCCACGCGTTTGATGTCCAACAAATTGCCAATCTCATTATTGGCATGCATCAGAGAGATCAAGGCATTGGGATACTTTTTCAGCAATTCCTCTAAATGAGCAAGTTCTACATGTCCGTTAGCATCCAAAGTGACATGGTGTAGTTCGACTACCCCCTTCTTGGCCAATGTCTCCAGTGTATGCGTTACTGCATGATGTTCAATAGGTGTTGAAATGGCGTGCTTGATGTTATAGGTTTGAGCACCACTAGTAATTATGGCATTGTCTGCTTCAGTGCCCCCAGAAGTAAAAATAATTTCACCGGGTGTGCAGTTCAATAATTCTGCAATCTTCTTTCGACTCGATTCAATAGCAGCTCGCACTTTTCTTCCATGCGCGTGTGTGGACGATGGATTGCCAAAGTCCTCCAGCATGAAGGGCTTCATCGCTTCAAATACTTCAGGATCAAGCGGTGTGGTGGCTGCGTTATCGAGGTAAATTCTCATACACTAAAATTCAAAATCTCTAATTCAACATTACAAATTGGCAATACGCTTAATATCATCGATGATGCGTTGCGCCAAGGCATCTGCCTTTTTCTCGTTTTGCGATTCAGCATAAATGCGGATGATCGGTTCTGTGTTACTCTTGCGCAAGTGCACCCACTCCTTCTCCACTTCAAAATCGATCTTCACCCCATCAATGGTATTTACTTTCTCAGCGGCATACTTCTTCTTCACTTCCTCTAACACCTTGTCTACATTAATTTGTGGTGTTAGCTCAATCTTATTCTTGGAAATAAAGTATGCCGGATATGTTTTGCGAAGCTCAGAAGCTTTCATTCCTGACTTTGCCAGGTGTGTTAAGAATAAAGCGATACCCATCAAAGCATCTCTTCCGTAATGTAGTTCACCAAAGATAACCCCTCCATTACCTTCTCCCCCAATCACCGCCTTTGTCTCCTTCATGGCGTTTACCACGTTAACCTCTCCTACTGCGGCAGCCTTGTAGGTGCCTCCACGTTTTTCAGTAACATCGCGCAAGGCGCGGGTAGATGATAAATTTGATACCGTATTTCCTTTGCGTTTGCTCAACACATAATCTGCAACCGCCACTAAGGTATATTCTTCACCAAAAGGTTTTCCGTCCTCCATCACCATTGCTAACCGATCCACATCCGGATCTACGATAATACCCAGATGACATTTATCTGCTTTCACCTTTTTACAAATCGCTTTGATGTTTTCAGGAAGCGGCTCCGGATTGTGTGGGAATTTTCCACTAGGCTCCATGTACATCCCCACTACCTTTTTTACCCCCAAAGCCTTCAACAACATCGGCAACACGATACCTCCTGTTGAGTTTACAGCATCCACGGCAATTTTGAATTTTGCTTTCTGAATGGCTTTTACATCCACCAACTTGTTTTTGAGAATCAAGTCGATGTGCTTTTTAAAATAGGTATTGTTTTGTGTGTATTTACCCAGCTTGGTTACTTCGGCAAATTCAAAACTCTCGCTCTCTGCCAATTTCAAAACAGCAGCTCCGTCTTCACCCGAAATAAATTCACCCTTTTCATTCAACAACTTAAGCGCATTCCATTGTATGGGGTTGTGGCTGGCCGTGAGAATTATACCGCCTCCTGCTTTTTCCAGCGGCACTGCTATTTCAACTGTAGGAGTTGTGGATAGACCAAGATCAATCACATCTAAACCAAGACCTTGAAGCGTGGAGCAAACTAAAGTACTCACCATTTCTCCGGAAATACGTGCATCCCGGCCGATCACTACTTTTTTTCCGTTGCGGGATTTTATCCAGGTGCCAAAAGCGGCTGCAAATTTTACGGCATCAACAGGGGTTAAATTGTCACCAGGGGTACCGCCAATGGTTCCACGAATGCCAGAAATGGATTTAATAAGGGTCACAGAAAATCAGTTAAAATTTCTGCAAATTAAGAAGAATCTAGGACACTGAATTTAGAATTCAATGTCTAGGGGATTGGTAGTGTGTGCCTTATACAGGAATTGAGAAGGAGCTCTGAGAAATAGATTTCTATTTGCCCACCTTGGGCATCTCTACCGGAGGGCCACTAGGACTGGCGCAAGCATCACCGGCATTAAGGGTTTTGCCGCAATAGCCGCACTGCACACCTTCCTTATTCAACCAGGGGCTTTGAGAAGCACAGGTGCCTCGAAACTCGCCATTTTTCAAGAAAATGAGGCGTACGGACATCAATCCGAAGAAGAGGGCAAAAACAGCTAGAGTAAGAAGAAAAACAGTCATGCGGTGTACGATTTACAGATTACGATTGACGATTTTTGGGCTGTGCAAAGGTAACTAAAGAATACTATACAAAGTTCCATGAAAAAACCATCCTCCGCCCCCGATCCGAATCGTGCTGATAAACTTCAAGCCTTTGATCGTCTGCTCACCGTGATGAACGAGTTACGTGAAAATTGCCCTTGGGACAAGAAGCAAACACTGGAAAGCCTGCGTCATCTTACCATAGAAGAAACGTATGAACTTTCTGATGCGATTTTAGAGGGTGATTTAAATGAGGTTAAAAAAGAATTGGGTGACTTAATGTTACACAATGTGTTTTATGCACGTATCGCCTCCGAGCAAGGCAAGTTTGATATTGCCGATGTATTGAATAGTATTTGTGATAAACTTATTGAACGCCATCCACACATTTACAGCGATGTAATCGCCAACGATGAACAGACCGTAAAAGCGAATTGGGAAAAAATAAAACTTAAAACCGGCAATAAATCGGTTTTAGAAGGTGTGCCTAAATCACTGCCAGCCCTTGTAAAAGCCATTCGCATACAAGACAAAGCGCGAGGCGTGGGTTTTGATTGGGAGAAGAAAGAGCAGGTGTGGGAAAAGGTAGAAGAAGAGATGCAGGAATTTAAAAGCGAGTTCAATGCTGAAACGAACGAGGCCATCAACAAAGAAAAAGCCATGGCGGAGTTTGGTGATTTGCTCTTTTCGTTAGTTAATTATGCACGCTTCATCAACATCGATCCGGAAGAGGCTTTGGAGCGCACCAACAAAAAATTCATCAAGCGTTTTCAGTACTTAGAAATCGAATCTGCTAAAGACGGTAAGCAAATGGGTGAGATGACCTTAGCAGAGATGGACGAGTATTGGAACAGAGCGAAAACACTATAATTAACGATGTCCAATTGACAATGATCAATTGTGCTTACTATGAAATATTTGGAGGAGTAACACTCTTATGATTCTGCTTAGTCCAGTTCCGGCTTAAACTCCACTTCATTAGCGGGCCGCTGGTCATGCTGGTTACCAAGGCCATTATTACCAACGATACAAAGACCTTCTCGTTGATTAAACCATTCTCCAGGGCGATCAAACCTAAAATAATTTCCATAGCCCCACGGGCATTCATGCCAAAGCCTGCGGCCAGCGATTCCTTCCAATTAAATCCGCCCAATCGTGTACCGAGTCCACTGCCAATAATTTTTCCTGCGAAGGCAATCACAATAATCACTACGGTAAGCCATAGATCAAAGTTGGCAACAAAATTTACCCGCAAGCCGATAGCGACAAAGAACAAGGGCGCAAAAATATTATTAATAAACTGATGAATAATTTCTTTGGCACGTTCGCTCATGTGCTCCGAATCACCCAATGCAACACCAAAAATAAAGGCACCAAAAATAGCATGAATACCTATGTATTCGGTAAAAGAAGCTGCCAAAAAACACATTGCCAAAGACAGCGACAATAATCCTCCAGGCCAAGCCAGTTTCTTATTAACCCAGGGGAGTATTCTATTCAATACACCTCTGCCAATCGTTAGCATGAATACGGTAAAGCCGACCGTCAACATGATCGTCTGCCAGAGGTTTACATTTTGATGATTCTTACCAATCATCCCCAACACAACTGAGAAAATTAACCAACCGATTAAATCATTAATCATGGCTGAAGAAATAACAAGCATCCCCATGCGTGTACGGAAAATACCCAGGTCCATCAAAATACGAGCGATCACAGGAAGGGCAGTAATTGCCATAGAAGTGCCCATAAAAAGGGCAAAAGCAAGATGATCTCCCTTCGCATATCCAAAAAATTCCGGAAAGAAATACGGGAAAACAAAACCGAAAGCAAAAGGAATAAGTAAACCAAAAGTACTTGTAAAAAGTGCTTGGCGTCCTTGTTGTAATACAATGTGCAAATCAACTTCAAGTCCTGCGATGAATAATAGCATGACCACCGCCACTTGAACAAAACCATCTAATACGATCCCGGAAGAGCCTGATGGGAAAATCATTTCAAACCATTCTGGAGATAGCATGCCCAGAATTGTTGGCCCCAGGATAATTCCCGCTACAATTTCACCGACAACCGTAGGCTGCTTAAGTTTCCGAACAAGTTCTGCAAACAGCCTGCCCACAATCAGCATCACACCCAGCTGGATCAGGAGTTTCATTACTTCCATTTGCGACAGCTTATCCACGACCAACCTCCTTTCGCTGTTTAGGATTTACAACCAGTAAATTACAAGGCATGTCTTGAAAAATATATTCGAGGTCGTGCGTGAAAACGCGGTCGAAGAAAAAAAATCTTCTTGGAGAAGCACCCACCACCAAAAGATCCGCTTGCTTACGCTGTGCAAATTGAGCCAACTCAAAACCCGATTTCCCGGATAACAGTTTTATATTTATCTTCAATCCAGCATGCGGAATTCTGGCAAGAAGCTTTTCAACGTTTTTTATTTCGGTGCGCATTAAATTATTCCGCAACTCATTATACTGGTCTTCTGTACAATCATCCATCGAAGACATGGTGAGCCCAAGCAACTTTACCTCACGTACTACATGGAGCCATTGCGCCTTTTCTCTTAAACCAATTTCACAAGCAGCGGCTATCGCGTCTTCTACATAGGCACTGTCTTCTGCATTGGCCACTATTTGTTGAAACCCCTTTCTGTCCACGGAGGGGTCAATCAACATAAGCACCGAGCAATTGGCTTTACGAAGTATTTTTCTGGCAATGGTGCCTAAATAATACTTCATAAATTGCTCTTTCTTTAGTGCTCCGGCAATCAACAAGTCAACTTGTTCTTCTTTGCAGGCGGAAAGAATACAATCTGCCGGATCGCCCTTCTTCCACAAAATTTTAACCTGTGATGGCTCAATCTGACTTTTCGATAATAGGGCTTGAAGTTGATTTTTCGCCTCTTGCGTCTCCTCCCCAACATGAACAAGCAATAACTGCGCATGGTATGCATGCAGCAGACGGCTAGCCTCAGCCATCATCGCTTCCATACGAGGGGAAAATGCCAATGCCAGACCGATCTTATTAATTTTCATAGCCAGTAAACCTAAAAATAAGATAAAATCTAAACACTGTGGGGTTCTGCATCTATAGCATAGCGCTTTCTTGTCTTTTTTACGAAAATCTTGCACGCATACAGCTTAGGACGCTTTGGTTCAATGGCCGCTGAATCCTACCCTTACTTTTGCATGGTGAAATCGAGACGTGTGACTTTTAAAAAGGCTATCCGCAACCTCATTATTGGGGAATCTAATTACATTGAGTCAAGAGGGCAATTCAAGCGAGCCATGCTGTCGGGGCAATTTTCCCTGTTGGCCATTGGCATACTTATCCTCTATTTAACTGTTGAGATAATTACTGAAAGAAGTCAACCTGCCACTTTTTTTGTATATCTCACGCCTATTTTCTTTTTGCTAGGATCGATTTACTACCATCGAAAGGGCAATCACTGCACAGCTAACTATTTTCTGCTCCCAACTGTAAATATTGTTGTGTATTTGCTCGCTTCCAGCGAATCGCCTAATAGCGGTGCCTTTATCTATTTTCTGTTAACCAGCATGGCCTCCTTTGTGGTGTTTGATTACACGATGCGGTTATGGTCTATTCTATTTGCTGTGTTTACCTATACGCTCTTTGTCTTTGCCTATTTTGTTGACTTCTCCTTTTTACCGAAGCGCGACTATTCACAAGACGAGTTATTGCTGAGCGTCATCATTAATTTTTCCATAGGCTTGCCAACAGGTGCCATGATGGTGTACCTACTGATTAGTTTGAATTATTATAATGACATGCAGCTTGTTCAAAACAACAAGTTGCTGATGAAAGCGAACAACGAGTTAGATCGTTTTGTCTACAGCACTTCCCACGACTTGCGAGCTCCTTTAAGTTCTGTGTTAGGCCTCATCAATATAGCCGAGAACAGTAAAGATATTTCGGAAGCGAAGCAATACCTGAGCATGATGCGGCAACGGGTTGGGTCGCTCGATAAATTCATCAAAGATATTACTGACTATTCCCGCAACAATCGTTTACACATCGGTAAAGAGAACATACAACTGGCAGCCTTAGTCAGTGAAGTGTGGGAAACACTGCAGTATAGTCCGGAAGCGAGTAACATTCACTTCCAAATTGAAATACCCGAAGATTTAGAAGTACTCTCTGACCGAAGCAGGTTAACAGTCATTCTCTCCAATCTTATTTCTAACGCGATTCGCTACCACGATCAACGCAAAGAAGAACGATTTATCCGCTTGCGTGTACTGATGAATGGTTATGGTTTTTACTTGAAAGTCGAAGACAACGGACAGGGCATTTCACCTGAATATCATCAACGAATATTTGATATGTTCTACCGTGCCAACGAACAATCGCAAGGCTCTGGCTTGGGCTTATACATAGTAAAAGAAACCTTAGATAAACTTTCAGGATCGATTCACTTAGAATCTTCACCGGGGGTTGGCTCAACCTTTACCGTTCGCTTACCCTACAACAATTAAAAATTAGTTGAGTACCTGGTCGGTAATGGTAAGCACATTTCCATTAAGGTTTGTGCTGTATTGAATTAGTGGTCGCCAGGCTGGTCCTCCTGTAGGATTCCCATCCTCCCACCGAAACGTGGAATTGCAGCAAGCATCATTCATGTAAAGTCCGGAATTGTGTACCTCCACTGTGGCGCAAGCATTCAAGGGTTGGTAGGAACAGTTACGCTCGAATGCAAGTACTGTTGAAACATCCTTTCTGTACAAAATGATACCTCGGGTACCTCCTGAATTGATCGCGGTGTACCCTCCGGTTGACATCAGTGAAACGTAGGAGGGTAAGGTTAGATTTATTTGAATGGGGTCAAAAGGAGACAATGGAATAGCATCATCACTTAAGTCGCTATCGCAGGCAAAAGCAATTATTAAAAGAACGGTAAGATTTAACCCCTTGCGGATAAAAGCGCTCATCCTAGTCTTTGTTGTATTTATAAAATCCCTGACCACTTTTCTTTCCTAAGTGCCCTGCCAATACTTTTTGTTGCTGCACGCGGCTGGGTCTGAAGCGCGGCTCCTGATGAAAGCCATTGTACAAAGAGGAAGTGACAGAAAAATTGATATCAATTCCGATCAGGTCCATCAACTCAAAAGCGCCCATCTTAAAACCGGCATTGCGCAACAGGGCATCAACCTGCTCGTGTGTAGCGACACCTTCTTCAACCAACTTCAATGCTTCTACATAATAGTGGCGGGCTACCCGATTTACAATGAAGCCCGGAGCATCTTTGGCCACTACAGAAAGCTTATTGATGGATTGAACAAATAGCTTGAGTTTCTCCATCACACTTTCTTCTGTTGCTACACCGCTAATAATTTCTACTAGTTTCATAACCGGTGCTGGGTTAAAGAAATGCAGTCCGGCAAAACGATCAGGATGCCGAAGTGTTGCCGCCAATTGTGTGATGGGAATAGAAGATGTATTAGAGGTAATAATGGCAGAAGGGGCCACCACTTTCTCGATGGCAGTAAAAAGTTTGCGTTTGGCTTCAGCTTCTTCAATGATAGCCTCAATCACGAGATCAGCGGGCACATCCACCGTTTCAGTGCCTTTTATTCTGGAAGCGATCTCAACCAGCTCTTCTTGCTTCAATTTATTTTTCGAAACAAGGACTGCTAAGTTCTTATCAATAGCGAGCAAGCCACGTTGAATTGATTCGGGCTGCACGTCAAATAAGAAGACTTTATAACCCGCTTGCGCGCATACTTGTGCAATACCTTGCCCCATGGTGCCGGCACCGGCTACTAATATGGTTTTAATGTTGATCATCTTGTTGAATAAAAAGATTGAATTGCAGAACAAACGTACTCAATCTGCTCCTCACTTAATTCAGGATAGATTGGCAAAGACAGGATCTCATTGACAAGCTCACTCGCTATTGGAAAATCGAATGTGGCATACTTGAAAGAAACATACGCAGGCTCAAAAGGCAGAGCTGCCGGATAATGGATCTCTGTTTCAATACCTCTTTCCAATAAAAAACTTTTCAATTCATTTCTGTCTTGCACCCGGACCACAAATTGATGATAGGTATGGTATGCCTGAGTTCGCAGGACTGGCAGTTTTACAGAAGAAATGCTTGATAATTTTTTTCGATACATTTCTGCGTGTCGGATTCGCTGTTCATTCCACACATCTATATACTTCAGCTTCACCGATAGGATGGCGGCTTGTAGTTCATCCATACGGCTGTTTATCCCTTCCATTAGGTGTTCATTTTTATGCAATCCACCGTGATTGCTGAAGCGTCTCACTTTAATTGCTATTTCATCATTCTGGGTAACAACACACCCTGCATCTCCATAGGCTCCTAAATTTTTAGTCGGGTAAAAGCTAAAAGCGGCCACATCGCCAACGGTACCCGCCAGTACTGATTGATGGGCCGAGAAATGAGCCTGTGCGCAGTCTTCAATTAACAGTAGGTTATTGACTACACAAAAGTTCTTTAGTTGATCTAGTGCTAAGGCCTGCCCATATAAATGAACAGCGATGATGGCTTTTGTTTTCGGAGTAATCAGTTGTTGCGCATGCGCGAGATCAATACCAAAATAATCAGGCTCCACATCTACGAAAACAGGTGTAGCGCCTGCTGAAGAAATAGTCTCAGCAGTAGAAATCCAGCTGAGGGCTGGGGTAAGCACTTCCTCACCCGGCTGAATGTTTAAAGATTTTAAGGCAATGAATAGAGCATCCGTTCCATTGCCAACCCCAATGCAGTGGACAACGCCCAACTTGGCGGCAAAAGACTTTTCAAATTCAGTGACGCATGTTCCCTTAATGAACTGACCACTGGAAAATACGCTTTGTACAGCCTTGTCGACCTCAGCCTGAATCGCTTCATACTGAGCCTTAAGATTGACAAAAGGAACTTTCATAGTCGTTTATACAACGGAACTAAACTGTCTCAGGAAGCGGAGATCGTTCTCTGAATAAAGACGCAAGTCGTTTACCTGATAACGCAGCATGGTAACTCGTTCTATGCCCATACCAAAGGCAAAGCCCGTGTATTCCTCTGGGTCGATGCCGCAATTATGCAACACGTTAGGATGCACCATGCCAGAACCGGCAATCTCCACCCAGCCGCTGTGTTTACACACATTACAACCATCACCCTTACAGATTAAACAAGAGATATCAATTTCGGCACTAGGCTCTGTAAAGGGGAAGAATGAGGGACGGAAACGAATTTTCGTATTGTGCCCATACATTTCTTTAGCAAAGTGATAGAGCGTTTGCTTCAGATCAGCAAAGCCCACATTTTTATCTACATACAAGCCTTCCACCTGATGGAAAAAGCAATGTGCTCGGGCAGAGATGGCCTCGTTTCGATATACCCTGCCTGGCATAATCGCCCGAATGGGAGGCTTCTGTTTGCCCATTAAACGGACTTGAACGTTACTGGTGTGCGTTCTTAGAAGAAGGTCTTGTTCAGCTCCGTTTTGCCCCTTCTTTTCAACGAAGAAAGTATCCTGCATCTCACGAGCCGGATGGTTTTCGGGGAAGTTAAGCGCAGAGAAATTATGCCAATCGTCTTCAATCTCAGGACCATCGGCCACTGAAAAGCCAAGGCGTTCGAAGATCTCGATGATGCGATTGAGGGTAAGGGTGAGGGGATGTTGATTACCCGTCTTCTCTCCTATCGGAGGAAGGGTGAAGTCAATATCCAAAGCTGTTGACGAAGAGCTTGCCTCCAGTTTTTCCTGCCACTCCGCAAACTTGGCCTCTGCAGCTTGTTTCAGTTCGTTCAGGTTTTTGCCGACCTTTTGCTTTTCTTCTTTGGAGAGCTGCTTTAGTTCTTCGAAGAGCTCACCGATGGAGCCTTTTTTACTGACAAAGCGGAGTCTATAGTTTTCCAATTCCTCTTTCGAGGAAATGACAAATGTGCTTACCTGCTGTAGCAGTTCGCTAATCTTATGCTCCATAGTCTAAATATCCTTTGTGGTCTTTCTTCTCAAAATCATACGATCCAGAAAGACACTTAATACAATTGAAAAAACCAACAGCCCCAACAGCACCCAGTTTTCGCCCAGCTTGTAGGCAGCAATGGCAAGGCAAATGTAAACCACGTGCACGGTGGCCAAAATAAGGGTTGTCTGAGCATGTGTCATTCCCAACCGCATAATGGCGTGGTGTATATGACTCTTATCTGGCTTGAGTGGGGATTGGCCCTTGGACAGGCGAAGAATAATAATTCTTGCTGTGTCGATCAACGGAATGATAATGACACAGGCCGCAGTGGCAACAGAGGCCGTGAACTTGTAAGCATCATACCTTGACAGATTATAATTCTCATTGATGAAATGAATAGTCATGATAGAAAGCATCAAGCCTATCACCAGGGCACCTGTATCCCCCATAAAAATTTCAGAGGGATCCCAGTTGAAAATGAGAAAAGCCAGAATAGAACCCAACATACAAAAGGCTAAAACAGAGAAAACTAAATCACCTACCAGATAGAACCAGACACCAAAGAACAGCAAGGCCACAGAAGAAATGGTGCCAGCTAAGCCATCCAACCCATCAATTAAATTAAAGGCATTGGTAACTACGATAATTGTGGCCAGTGTAACGGAATAGCTTAACCACAACGGAAACTGCCCAATGCCAAAGACACCGTACATGCCCGTAAGTCGCTCATCAAAAAAGAACATGAGAAAACCAATGGCAACTATTTGACCGAACAGTTTCACGTAGGCCCTCAAGGGGACCAAATCATCCCTTACTCCAATAATGAAGACAATGAACAAGGGCACCAATAAGAATTTGATTTCTGAGAGTTGTGGAAAGTCGACCCAAATAATAACGGAAAGGAAGAAGCCAATAAAAATGGCGATACCACCCAACGAGGGAGTTATTTTCTTATGAATCTTTCTGCGTCCCGGAACATCCACTAAATTCTTTTTTAGTGAATACTTAATGATTACCGGAAGGATTAAAAAGGAAAATACGAATGCTGTTACTGAAGCTGCTACAAGATTGGCCATAGGCTCATTTTGCGGCAATCTAAGCAAAAAAGGTCTTTTTATAATACTTTGCTTTCTTCAGATTTTTTACTCCCCAAGTAGGTAAAGGCTAGCAAGAAAAAATAGAAAAAAACGATTCCCTTTTGAACGCTTAAAAATGACTCTGTAACCATAACAAAGGCAACCAGTATATTGAACATCAGGAAGGTATAATTAGACTCTTTAGCCGAACACCAAAAAGAATAGCCAAGTATGGAGAGGAAGACAATCAGCTCCAGCAAGCCATTCCTGGCTACAAATTGAAGGTATTGATTATGAGCATTAAACTCATTCATCATCCCTTCTTCATATCCAATAGATGAATATCCAATATTCAATAGCTCTTGGGCTCCTCCTGTACCTGCCCCTATCAAGGGTGAAGTTTTGATACCTTCAATAGCGCCCTTCCAAATAAATATGCGCTGATCAAAAGCCTTCGAAACCGCCCCATATTCATCTATCAGGTTGGGAGAACTATTTTTATCTAACAAGAAGGTTAACAAACCAATCATCATCAATACAAAAACAACTAGCCAGCCCCTTTTCTTCTGAATGATGACTAGGTAAATGATAAGCAAGGTAGGCAGTAGTAAAAGGGCAGTTTTAGATCTCAGAAAAACTACAAGGGCAATCACTAACAAGCTAGCACCAGCCAATCCCCATTTGCTCGCAGGGCTCAAGGATGTATAGTTGGTTCTAAGTGACTCCAGCAAAAAGAATAAAACCAGAATCAAGTAGACGGAAAGGTATAATGGCTGAATACCGGTATAGTTGATAAAGTTCAGGTGACCCACATGGACTACTTCTGCAAAAGAGACCGTGTCTAAGGCTATCCATGAAGAAACAAAGCCAAAAAGAGCCACTCCAATACAACTGATGGAAAAAAACTTGAGAAGTCTGAAAATAGACTCGCCAGTTGACCTCAGTAAGTAAATGATGGGGATTACGGCAACTGCATAGAGTGCTCTTTCCATATCATTGAATCCGGCATCTAAATTGGCAGAGTGCAAAAGACCAAGAGCAATGATAATAACCTGTAAAAAATATAAAGTCGGAACTGGATTCTCCTTCCATTTTGGTTTAAGTATCTTTTTCCAATTTATGCCCAGAACAAAAATTAAAAGGGCAAGAATGACTATAGCATTATGGACTTTGATCCCTAAAGGAATTGTGAAAACAAACAATCCTGACGCAATATAAACCAGTGATTTTTGGGTAAGGTTGACGGCCAATTTATTCACTGTAGTTTTAGTAATGTTTTAGACGTATTTTAAAAAACGAAATTATAACTATAAACTAGATTTTCAACAAAAGAACTAATAAAACACAGTTTAAAGAAACCCACTTATACTTGATTAATGTTATAGGATTAGGTTTTTGTATCCCTTAAAAACATACATTTAAAGCTTGAATTTTGAAACCTTTTGATTTCTGAGACTATTATGTTACATGTAACGGATCGAACAAACAATCTAGATTTTTTGAGATTACTCTTCTCCTCTCTCGTTATCCTTCACCACTCATTCCCCTTAACCTATCATCCAGAAATCCTATCATCGATAACAAATCATCAGGTTGACTTTGGAGATCTTTCTGTGAACATCTTTTTTATTATTAGTGGGTATTTGATCATTAACAGCCTACTTTATAGCAAAACACCTACAAGCTACTTATGGAAGAGGGGGTTGAGACTATTTCCAGGTCTTTTTTTCATGCTGTTATTCTCGTTGATCATTATTGCAATACTTTATGAGGGTGAAAATATTTTAAACGAAAAGAGCTTCTTTACTTACTTACCCTACAACATGTCATTATACAAAGTTCAATATTTTGTTGATGGGGTATTCGAGAATAATATTTACCCTAAAGCAATTAATGGAAGCCTGTGGACCTTAAGCTATGAATTTACCATGTATATTTTTATTCTTTCCCTTTACCCATTTAGAAAAGACCGATTATTGTTAACTCTGATATTGGCCTATTCGTTTATCATTGCTTTCTTTGCAGCCAATTTTAAGCCGGAGCTATTGAATAGTAAGATCAGCTCCATTTTATTAAGCTCAAATCATCTCTACAGTCTGGCGGCCTTCTTTATTTCAGGAAGTCTTTTGGCCATGTTCAATCTGAACAAATTTAATAAGCCCATTATTAATGTCGCCTTATTTGTTCTTCTTCTGACAAGCCTATTTCTAAATACCTACGAATTGCTTTCATACTTACTACTACCACCATTAGTATTGTTTATTGGATTATCCTATTCTAAGGTACTCGCATACATACCTAGTAAAATTGGAGATATTTCATACGGGGTTTATATATATGGCTTTTTGGTGCAGCAAACGCTAATGCACTTTTACAATTTTAATCCATACATTCTTGCCATTCTAAGCTTGGGAATTACATACATCATTTCATATGCATCATGGCACCTGATTGAGAAAAGATTTCTCGAATATAAAAATATCATATGATGAATTCTTAGAATACATTAATCACCACTTAATGCATTCTCTTGCTTTAGAAGCACCTCTTTTTTTTGAAATACAAAAAATACGATTACTGAACCGAATCTTTAACGCATCGAACTGATAAATAACTTGTATCCCAAAAAATTTCTGAAAAACTAGCTCTGGTAGAGTTA
>Ga0075163_10003512_pt1 | contig 21071 bp, 18 predicted proteins | sample JI1023141ADNA_FD_71478 | JGI IMG/M metagenome (GOLD analysis project Ga0075163, IMG submission 71478) | Wastewater effluent complex algal communities from Wisconsin, to seasonally profile nutrient transformation and Carbon sequestration -... | ecosystem: Engineered > WWTP > Effluent > Algae... | reverse complement strand
GGCAAGAGCCAGATTCATTTGCTTTTTGATTCCGATATAGTCAACCACCAAGCCTTTGTTTTTACCTTGAAACTTGCGGTTAACCCTTGAAATAGTCTGAATCAGGTTATGTTGCTGAATGGGTTTGTCAATGTAAATACTGTCCAAGAAAGGAACATCAAAGCCAGTCAACCACATATCTACCACAATGGCAATCTTGAAATTCGATTTCGGGTTTTTGAATTGTCTATCGAGTTCTTTCCGGTATTCCTTTGTGCCTAATAAATCATAAAGCTCTTTCTGGTCATCTTGCCCGCGCGTCATGACCATTTTAATGCGCTCAATAGGTTTAAGGTCCCTTTTGTCTTTGTCGGTAAGTTCGGCACCTTCTTCTGCTTCTCTTATTTCAGCCCACTCAGGTCGAAGCTTGATAATATTCTTGTAAAGGTCATAAGCAATCTCCCTGGTGCTGCTCACAAACATGGCTTTGCCTTTCACGGTCGCACCTTCAGCAATCCGGTTCTCGTAATGGTTTACAAAATCCTGCGCCACTGCTTGTATGCGTTTGGGGTCGCCCAGAATGGCATACATGTTTGCTGTTTCTTCTTTGCTTTTATCTATCTGATATTCGTTGGCTCCCAATTCAGCTGCTTCTTCATAGTAGCGCTCTATCTTTTCAAGTTCACTATTTTTTAACGCTACTTTGGCGGCCCGGCCTTCATAAACAATGCGAACGGTGATTTCATCTTTCACTGATTCGGTCATGGTGTACGCATCTACAACTTTACCAAATACATCGAGTGTTGCATCAATCGGTGTTCCGGTAAAACCAACATAGGTGGCATTAGGAAGGGAATCGTGCAGGTATTTGGCAAAGCCAAATGTTTTGGTAACGCCTTTCTCGGTTACTTTAATTTTCTGGTCCAGGTTCACTTGACTTCTGTGTGCTTCATCTGAAATGCAAATCACATTACTTCTTTCCGTGAGCAGTTCCGTGTCTTCTGTAAACTTGTGAATGGTAGTTAGAAAAACACCACCACTTTGTCTGCCTTGCAGTTTGGCTCGCAAGTCAGCCCGACTTTCAACGCTCTCTACGGTGTTATCGCCAATGAATGCTTTGGCGTTTATGAATTGTGCTGCGAGTTGGTCATCTAAATCTGTTCTGTCTGTAATTAATACAATGGTCGGGCTTTCAAAATGCTCACTTTTCATCAGAAGTCTTGACAGATAGAGCATGGTGTAACTCTTGCCACAGCCGGTCGCACCAAAGTAAGTTCCGCCTTTTCCATTTCCCTTGGGCTTTTGAGCTTTCTTTATATTTTCATACAAGGCTCGTGCAGCATAGTATTGTGGGTAGCGGCAAACAATTTTTTCTTCTTTCTTGCTGTTGTCAGGTACGTAAATGAAGTTCCGGATAATATCACGCAGCCGATTCTTGTGCAACATGCCCTGAACCAGTGTGAACATTGAATCTATTCCATCAACATCCTTAGCGAGCCCGGCAACACGCCTCCAACCATAAAAAAACTCATAGGGCGCAAAGAATGAACCTGCTTTATTGTTTACGCCATCGCTGATAACACAAAAGGCATTGTACTTAAACAGTTCCGGAATGTCTCTGCGGTAGCGAATGGTTAATTGATTAAATGCATCGAAAATGGTGGCTTCCTCACGAATCGCGCTCTTGAACTCAAAGACTACCAAAGGCAACCCATTTATATACACAATACCATCGGGGATGCGCCTTTCTGTGCCAATGATTTCCAGTTGATTGACAAACTTGTAAATGTTGCGGTCTGGCTGATAGTGTTCTTCTGGTTCTGCAGCCACAGAAAGTAATTGTTCTTTTTCCGGTTGGCGGTGTTTATTAAGACCAGAATAATCAATCAGTTGAATGTAAATATCTTTCTGTTTTCGGTCTTCTCTTTTCAGAATGAAACCATCTGAAAGCATTTTCAGGAATGTCTTATTGCTCTCGTATAAGTCAGACGCAGAAAGGGATTTTAGTTGAAGAATAATCGAATTGACTTCATTAAGCGTAATTCCTTGCTGTGCATATTGAGTTAAAAGAAAACTCCTTAAGTCTTCTTCAATCAATACTTCATCAGGCTTACGGGTAATGGAAATACCCAAATGATGGGGGAATCCTTCCTGCCCCAATAATTCGGTAAATGCCTTTTCTAATTTTTCCTCGGTAAACTTCATTTTCAATTTTGAGTTAACCAACCCGTTTTCATTTTTAATGTAATGTCTCCCACATTATACGAATAGACCGACACAGGTAAAAAAGTGAATTTTAATCCTTCAACTTCCCTCACGCCTTGCTGGTCAATCGAAGTCACCAATGCTTTTTCAAAATCGTTGGAAGTGCAAAAGTGAATTAAGCTCTTTAGTTCATGCAGCTTTTCATAATACCGATTGCTCCATTTGATTTCAACTCCCCAAAGCGGTTTGAATTGTTTGCTATCTACCAATACCAAATCCACTTCTCCCTCCGCTCGCCCTTCCTTCCAGCGGGCATAGGTTAAATCCAGATTTTCGCGGTGCATCCATTGCGATAACACTGCTGTTTCCACCATGTTTCCCATCTCGCTGTCTGTTTCGGTGATGGGCGAAAACAATGCGGTGCGCAACGATGGATTAGTGAGATACACTTTAAAACTGGTAACGCGTTTCAATCGTTTGGCATTTACATCCACCTTATTCAATACTTTAATCAGAAAGGCCGCTTCCAGGTATTCCAGGTATTTTTTAAGTGTATCTTTTTGTATGCCGCTTTCTTTGGCCATAGTTTCGTACGAAAACTCATTGCCGGTATTGTAGGCGATGTAGGTAAAAAAGCGATTTAATTCCTGCACGTCTTTTATACCATACAAACTGGGCAAATCGCGTAACAGCACTTTATCTACAATGTCGTTCTTTACATAGCGCCCCATATCATTTTGAATTTTTTCTGACATCACCACTTCCGGGTAGCCGCCAAAATTCAAATAATGAACAAACTCTTTATTTAAGGCTTTCACATCGTGTGTCAGGCAATACGCAATGGATTTACTACCATAAGCAATGGTGCCGTTGTAAATAAGGTGATCCATTTTTTTAAGATGAATGTATTCCTGAAACGTGAGGGGCGGCAGCATAAAATTAGTAAACCGGCCGGCTCCGCTTTCGCTACTGTGCCACTTTAATGCGGCCGCAGCCGAACCGGAAACAATAAACTTGGTGTCAGGATATGCATCCACCAACACTTTCAGGTGGCGCTCCCAATCTTTGAGGTATTGTATCTCATCAAAAAATACATAACAACCCTTTAGCTGTTTTAGGTTGAGCGAGTTTTTGCAAAGGGCTACGATATCTTCTAACCCCAAATGCACATAGATGGGATTGTCTATACCAATAAAAAAAATCTGCTGCGGATTTACGCCTTCATCCAGTAAGTGGTAAATGCTGTGAAACAGCATAACGGTTTTGCCCACGCGCCTGGGCCCCATCAGCACCACTGCCCTGCGCACATTTTTTTCTTTTACAAAGGGATAAAACAAATCGAAATACAAGCGCTTGGATAGTGTGCTGTAGGTTTCGGGGATCTTCTTACTCACCCACCAAGGGTTTTCGTAACGCAGACGCTCGATAATTTTCTCAGTAGGGATAAGCGAAGGAAAGGCCATAAAAATCCTTAAAAGTGATGAAATGTATAAAATAAGCAGATTTAAATCAACTTATAATTACATAATTTGTAACTTTAAGGTAAATGAAAGCAAATTTTTATCCTATTCTGGATTATACTACCGTTGGCAACTGCAACTCAATAAATGCTTTTTCTAATTTTTCTTCAGTGAATTTCATTTACAGGGTAAAGTGCAGGGATTCATTTATTTCAAGGCTGCTAATAACAATTCCAACGTCTCCTTCACTTGCAACTGCAAGACAATATCTTTTACTTTAGCTGCGCTATATCCCTGATAATTTTGTGTTTTTGCGATTCGTGTTAAATCTATTTTTTCATATAAAGGGTTAGCCAATTGAACTTTCTTAAGTTCAGAACCCTGAAGCCGGATAGTGTGGCGTATCGTTTTTGTTTTTGCAGGCATACACGATTAAGCAACAAGTTAAACAATTTTATTAATTTTTTGATTCATCCGTGTAAAACCAAAATGAGTAGAAAGCCTTCTTGCCCCAACAACTCAATAAATGCCTTTTCTAATTTTTCTTCTGTGAATTTCATTTGTTAGCAATACCTAACGTAAATAGAACCAGATCGACAAAAGTGACAGAGGAATTAGCCATAGAATACATTGTACTAAGCACAAGCGTTTCTTTTGCTTGCTTAACTCATTCCCAACTAAAGTAAATTTGCTTGATATTTTCTCAATATTGTTCTCCCTAAAGCTTGCTTTGTACGATGTGATATTCTCAGTAATAAACTTCAGAACGCTTAATTGATTATTCAGAAACAGTTGAATAATTACAGCAAAGATGAATAAGCTAATAATTGCTATCAAATTCTTAGGCTCCTTGACATTATTGAAATCAAAAGCTGCGAAAACCAGAACGAATGCGGTCGGAATAGCTATAAGTTTAGACTGCGAATCATTTATTACCCCTTGAATTTTCTGGGTATAATCAAGAGCCTTAGAGTCTAGTTCGATTTTAAGTTTATTATAAGAGAAATCTCGAAGGTAAAACTGATAAGCATTCAAACCTCTTTCATGGTAAGTATTGAAATTTGTAAGGAGAAAGATAAACCGATCATCATCCCTTTCGGAATGCAAAAATTCAATTAGCTCGTTAATAAAAATTAATTTCTTCTCGCTAGCATCTTCTTTAAAAAAATAAATTGATTGAGCTACATTCTTCAAACTAGAGGGTGAAATAAAATCAAAGGTTGATAATGTGTATTTAAATGGCAGAAAAAGCGAACGGTCTTCAGCGAAAACAATCGAATTTTTAATATCTAGTTCGTTATAAGTGTGCTTAGCAAATGACTCGATTGCATTAATGAGATTTAAAATGCTCTTGTACTTATCAAAGAAAACGCACGAATTACCTTTGTATGCATCTAAATCTAAAAGATAATATTCAATTGTAGGTTCAATGTATTTGTTTTTTAAAATAAATGATTTATCGGTTTCATAAAATCCTAATGAATTTAAATAAGCTAATGACAATTCTAAATCTATTGTAGAATTCAAACTTGTTGTATGTAGGGGACTCTCAAGTACATTGTTAGTTTCAAGATAATTTAAACACTCAACATCTTGAATGATGTAATCTCTACAAAACAAAGTCGTTGACTCAATTTTGTAAGTACTTGATTTTATCAAATTAACAATCCTGTGCAGCATCGTATTATAAAGGAATCTGACTAGCTAGTTTATCAGGAACATCCTTGAATGTCAATTGTTTTTTTTGAGGGCTATAAACTACTTTACCGTCCTTTATAAGACCAGCATCAAATTCAACTGTCATGCTCTTGTCCTTATAAGTAACAAATTTCATAGGTCGTAACTTAGCTTTATCACCATTTATTATTGCACTTACTCCAAATTTTTCATCTGCTGCATATTTCTCAAAATCATGAGGATCTTCAACATTCATTAATGAAGATATCGCAGATAATTGAATCTCCTTTTTACTCTCTAAAGAGCCAAGACAATAGGAATAAATTTCATTTCGCTTTCGGATTTTATCTTCTCTTTCATAACCTCTATCTGTACAATAAGAATCAATAGCTCGTATAAGTCTATTTGTTGATTCTGTTTTAGTTGTTTTGTTATCACAATCTATAAAGGACATGAAGTAATAGCTAATATCTTTATTCCCTTTGGCAAACGAGAGATAAGTACTACTATCTAAATCCTGTTTATTTTCAATATTAATCCACTTAGTTAAATTTATAATGCAAGCAACATCAATCTTGCTCAGGTCTAGATTCTTAATATCCTGTATGGTTAAATCAGTCTCACTCACAACAAAGCCGTCCTTATTGGTGGTGGTCATCACTAACATGTAATCAAAGTTTTTATCCGTATTTGTGAAATGTGCGAAAATTAGAAAACCACCTGTTGCTGGTGGACTATTCCCGATTACTTGTTTATAATGCTCAGTTGCGGATTTAGAAAACGAGTAAAAGTCAGGATAACTTAGGTAAGAACTAAGTTGATCTTTAAATTTTGGATTCTCATTGGCGAATATTCCATAATAAGGTTTTGAGTTATCAAAGTATGACTTATAAATTTTAGCAATGAAAACCTTCTCCTTTTCCTCAATTCTTAACAATTGTTTTGCATGCTTAATTGTTGCTTGTCTTATACCTGAATTCTTAACAACCTGATGAATAACGAGACCTTTTAAATCAATGTTACTCCCAATTTTTCTTATTTCTTTCGACATAAAGGGTGGTGGGGTTAGTTTTCTACTGTAGCCAACTTAGAAAGCAACAACTCTTTCAGTTCTGTTAGCTTTTGGTTTTCTCTTTCTAAAATCTCACTATGATTGATGAACTTTACGAAATGGTGTTTGCTAATATCCTTTTTGACTGGTCTAATTATTCTTATGTTCTCAATTAGTTCCTTACTCAAATTTGGCTGAGCCCCACCATTTGCTAGACTTGCAATCTCTAATTGATTACTTCTAAGAAAATAATATAAGAGCGTAGACTCAAATTCATTATCACAAATCATCGCACAACAAGCTTGATTCGTAGTTGCTTCAAATCTTAAATAACCTGCCTGACCTTTCGTTTTTCCTTCACCATACATTGCAATTAGCACAGAATTGGTGGGAAGTATTTTCGCAGAACTACTTTTGCATCCTTCGAATGAAATATATTCCTCGGATGTAATCAAAACCCGATTACAAACTTCTCCCGTTTTTAACCAAGGAATATCTTTTGAATTCCAGTAATTAATATTGTCCCTGCTAGGAGTTCCTCCTGATTTCATTTCTTTACAAAAATCCTTAATAGAAACAACCTCCCACCCTTTCGGAATATCCTTACCCAATTCCTCATTCCATTCCATCTCACCGCCATTGCTTTTGTATGGTTTTCCGTTTTCATCTGGAAATTCAAATTCCACAAACCAAGCTTTGTAAATCGCCTGTGCGGTTTCTTCAAGTTTTTGTATCAGTTGTTGGTTTAGGGTTATGCGGTTTTGAATGGTGTTGTATTCTATTACGATTTCTCGTTGTTTGTCAATGTGGGGAATAGGCAGTTGCAAACTTTCAAAATCCTCCCATTCCAAACTTCCCCTTACACCACCCACTGCATGAAAGCAAGCTTCACGGTCAAACTCTGAACGTTCAAACCACATCATCAAATATTCAGGCAAAAGCTCTTTCTCGTTCTTTACTTCAAAAATTGGATAAGCTTGAGAAATAATGGCTTCATCAACGTCCCGCAATAAAGCAACTGGCATTTTCTTATCTCGCCTTACCTGCATGGTGCTGCAAGCAAATTGATTTCTTCTAATGATTTTGTAGTTCTCCATATCTGTTCCTATGATATTGGCAACAGAAGGAATAAACTGTTTTGAAATACTTAAACCCAAAAGTTGCTGCACACGCAAACCATTATTACGCTCATCAACTAGCCTGATATGTTGCCCTATGGGCTTATAATTTGATTTCATAACCTAGCTCTTTAAATACGGTTAGTAAATCATTTTTGCTTTGCGCTTCGGCTTTTAGTAGTTCAGAAAACTCACTTCGCAGGGTTTGCATTTTCTCGTTAAAGTCAATGTTCTCATCACGGTTTACAAACTCAATGTATTTGCTAGGTACAAGCGAAAAGTCCTTTTTTATTATTTCATCAAGCGAAGCGGAGTAACAGAACTCTGGAACGTTTTCAATTTGCTTTAACTGCCACTTATGATACGCGTTTGTTATTTTCTTAATGTCATCATCTGAAAACTGAATGTATTTTTTCTCAAATGGAATGCCCATTTGTCGCAAGTCCATAAACAGAATTTCTTTCTCGCGGTCTCGGTAGTTGCGCATTTCGTCACCTACTTTTTTGCTCTGCGCTTTCTTGTTTTTGTTTACAATCCAAAGGGTAACACTAATGTTGGTAGTATAAAACATATCTTGTGGCAATACCAGAATCGCTTCCACCAGATTATTTTCAATCAACTTTCTGCGGATTTTGTATTCTTCGCCACCGCCACTTAATGCACCGTTAGCTAAGATAAAACCAGCCATACCGTTGTCGCTGAGTTTGCTCACCATATTCAAAATCCAACCGTAGTTGGCGTTGCTTTTGGGTGGCACATCAAAGCCTCGCCAGCGTGGGTCGTCAATCAATTCATTTTCGGCACGCCAGTCTTTTTGGTTAAAAGGTGGGTTGGCCATAATGTAGTCGGCTTTCAGGTCTTTGTGCTGGTCATCTAAAAAGGTGTCGGCTGCTTTCTCGCCCAGGTTGCCGCTTATGCCTCTAATGGCAAGGTTCATCTTGGCCAGCTTGTAGGTAGTGTTGGTGTATTCCTGTCCATAAATAGAAATTTCCTTTTTGTTGCCGTGGTGGGCTTCAATAAACTTAATACTCTGCACAAACATACCGCCACTACCACACGCAGGGTCATAGATAGTGCCCTTGTAGGGTTCAATCATTTCGGCAATCAGGTTTACAATACTTTTGGGTGTGTAAAATTCGCCTTTGCCTTTTCCCTCGGCCAATGCAAATTTTGAAAGGAAGTATTCATACACTTTGCCTACCACATCTTGCTTGGGGTCTTTGGTGGTATCTATGTCGTTGATGGTGTCGAGCAAAGAAGCCAGCTTGGTAACATCTAATCCCAAACGTGAAAAGTAATTGTCAGGCAATGCACCTCTTAGTGCCTTATTATCTTTTTCAATGGTGTGCAAGGCCGTGTCAATGAGCAGCGCTATGTCGTTTTGTTTGGATTTTTTTATGAGGTAGCTCCAACGAGAGTGTTCTTCCAGAAAGAACACGTTGTTCATGTTATAAAACTCCGGCTTCTCTATGTATTTCTCTTTACCCTCGGCAACTAGCTTGGCGCGATGCTGTTCAAATTTGTCGCTGGCAAACTTTAAGAATATAAGTCCTAACACTACGTGTTTGTATTCGGCAGGCTCAACGCTGCCGCGCAGTTTATTGGCGGCATCCCAAAGGGTTACTTCAATGGGTTTTTCTTTTAGTTCTTTCTTTGCTTTTGCCGGTTTATCTGCCTGGGCGGGCTTTTCTTTTTTAACTTTTGCTTCCTGCTTTTTGGCCATTGATAGTGAAATAAGTGCTCGCTAAAAGTAATTTAAAAATCTTGTACTTAATTCGATTTTACAGATGATGTTATGGAATTTCACAACAACTAAGAACCAGTAAAATTTTACTGGTAATCTGTATGTTGTGAATGCTATTTAAGTGGCCTTGATATTAATTACTTTTTTGAGAAAAGGGAGCTTATCAAAGCGGAATATCCGACCTGAAATTGTACAAAGGGTTGTTCTCCCTTATCCAAATTCTGGTAATAGTTTACGCGCGCAAAAATGCGGCTCTCTGGATTACCAATAGGATTCCAATAGGCTGTAGCCCCCAATCGCAGCAAAGCCTGCGTATTGCCCGATTCCGTTTCCAACCCTGGAACTGTTTGCCAATACATCCGGCTTCCAAAATCAATTCCAAAATTTCGCAACTCTTTAAACTCAAAAAGTGCCTCCATAAAAAAGTATTGACTTGTCAAACTCGTTGTATCATTCTCGTTAGCGGTTCGGGTTAGATGTATACCGGCCCCGCTGTTTACAGATGCCCAACTGCGCGATTTTCGTTGAAGCCAAAAACCAAATACGTTTGCACCAATATCTGCACTAACAAAACTGCGTTGAATAATATCAATTCGCGAAAAGGTTGAGTCAATGTTAAGTGTCTGAAAGCGGCTATCTAATTTAGATGCTTGTACGGAAAAAAAACCATATCGAAATGGGGTAAAACTTCTGAACCAGTTACGATTATTTATAAAAACCCGAGTACTTCCTTCAATTTGTGCAATTCCATTTGGCTCTTCTCCCAAGGTTGCAAGCATATCGGAATAGATACGAAGATCAACCATTTGATTAACTCCCGCAGCGCGTTTTAATGTATGTGAGGTTTTTCCGTTCATAACCAGAACTACTATTTCATCATCAGGCACAGAAACACCTCTCCTTACAATCTTGGAAAAATCACAAGTCTTAATATAAACATAGTCTTTGCCATCATGGTAACTAAGCCAATTACAGCGATCATATCGGGTTAACGGAATAGGTGCATGGTAATTGGAGAAAATCTTACCTTGCTTGCATACAACTTGCATGTCTAATATAAGACCATCTTTAATATCAAAGATCACCGTGTCAATTTCCACTTCACCTTTCTCGACCTCATCATTATCATAATACTTTACCCTTCCTGATATGTGATCAAAAAGTGAAATAATACAAGCTGTTTCCTTTTCATCATTATCAAGTGCCAGAGTCTTTTTAATTTGACTCAGCACGTCATTGAGTTTATCCATTTTTGAGGAGAGACTATCTACTTTCTGTGCGAGGGAATCTTGAGCAGATACTGCAGGGGCCATTGTTACCAACATCAATATGCCGATTATGAACAAACTAAGTTTCATAGGTTTTTTTTTGGCGCCTACTCTTCTTCGGATTTTCGGCATGCTCCGGTTTTTTGGTCTTTTTACGTTAGCTAATAAAATTTAATCTGTCTTACTGAATTAACCGGTACTGAAATAGCCTCCAGAGATTCATCGTTCATCGGGTCAACATTTTTAAGTGATCCGAAAGAAATACCTGCGCGTTTTTCGATAACCTGAATTGGTATTTGATAAGTCTCAAACTCCCCATAAATAAATTCTTCATTTTGCAAGTAATCTTCTTGGGAGATGGTGTAGCCGGTAGCGCAGAGCTTTCCTGTATCATCGTGTATGAAAGCGATTACTTTCCAGAAGCCAGTAGGAATTTGAACTTCGTATTTAACAGGATCATTCTTGGTAAAAAATGGCCCGGTGAGTACACTTATTTTTTGGTCGTCATGCTTTGCATTTTCCAACGCATAATTTTCAAGTGATAACCAAACCGGGGCATTGAAAGACTGCATTTGCGGTACCGCGTTGGTAACATGCATGGAGTCGGCATTACCTTGGGCGGCCAGCGGCCCCCAATTAGGATCTTCTCTGCGCGTCATGTGTCCGCGCGAAAACTTAGGTGCATTGCCATAACATTCCTTCATAATTTGAGCACCTACTGGAATGCGGGGATCGAGACGCCAGCCTGGTCTTTTCATTCGCTGATATTGGGCGCCATCTATATTTACTGCACTGAAGTAGCAGAGTCTGCGTTTCTCACTCATCACTACCGAGAAGTGCGTATATTTTAAGATCGAGTCTTTATTAGCCGGCCCAAATTTTAACACATCTGATTTGTTCTTAATGGTTGGGAGTGGAACCCTTTTGTTTGAACCCGTTCCTAAAAAATTAGATTTGAAGCCTTCACGATTAGCATACGATCCAACAGACTCAACTGATTCTTGCACGAAAGGTGCTTCTTTAACTGCCTTTGCTACTGCACCGGCCTTTACCTTTTTAATGCCTGTTAGTTTTAATTTTTTAGAGGCAATGTCCAGAATTACATTTCCTTTTACGGCATAATTCGCATCCAATAGAACACCGCTAAAGTGCAAACCGATGGCATGCCCTGTTTCCATATCCTGCACAAGAGAGCCCGAGTTTCCACCTAACGTTGAAGCATCATGCGCGAAATACCAATGTTTACCCGGAACCTGAATAATCTGACCGGGTGCATATCGCTTTACACCAAATACTTCACCGAAAATTCTTTTTTCCATTTCCTCGCTATCAACACCACGAGGATCTTTTGCAGGATAACCTACCACACCAATATCCTGATGTAACTTTAGCTTACCATCCTGGAATGTGATTGGGGTAGGTATACCAGCTGTCTTTTTTAATTTCAGAATTGCCATGTCAGGAAACCGCGGGTCTTCATCAGGCAGGTAAATTATTTTTTCAATTTGAACCTCAAATTGACTTGTGTTTGGTTTACCCGGATTGTATTCCTCTTTGAAGTCAATTTTAGCACCAATCGGCACACCCAAGAAATTTGTTTTAAATGATCCACCAAACCCTGTTTTATTTTTATCGGCAAAAACGTTGGCCACATGCCTGTTGGTGATCATAATATTTTCTTCGATCATCCAACCTGTACCTGCATACTTTAGTTGATGGTTAACTAACTCAACCCGACCCACTGATTTAAGGGCTGGTTCAATTCGAGGCTTGTACTTGAAAAGCCTTTCCTTTAACTGTTCCGATTCGGGGATTTCAATTTTTCCACCTTTTACAAACAACACGGGCCGCATGTAGGGTACTACAACAGCCTCCGCCACTGCCAGACTTTCTGGATTAGCCGGATTGCTTATTACTGCTTTTACCATTGCCGGTTTAATACCTGCTTTGATGGCAGCGGTTAAGTTCCCGCCTGCTTTAATAATTTCTTTTACCTCTTTCACCAGTTTGTCCTCACCCTTCATGATGTCTTGTAACCGTGCCATTTGGATTGATTTTTTTCATGCCTACTCTTCTTCGGATTTTCGGCTTACTCCTTAATTCTGATTATTACTCTTTATTTAAATCTTCTGTGCTTATGGTTCTTAACCCCGTTACACCTTCGGGATTAAAGCCAAGGCTAATCTTATTCAGGTGTTCCATATCTTTTTCAACGCGATTAATAAGTTGGATAAGTACTGAGTCTTTGGAGCAAGGCTGCTGAAGCATGTCGCGATGCTCCGGGTAGGATGCCAATGCATTCCGGACTTTTTCTTCCAGGTTTACATGTGAGGCATACAATTGAAAATTGTTTGTGGCATTTTCCTCCTGCTTGAAGATGGTGGTTAAACCAAAAAAGAAAGTTCCAAAGCCTGCACTGATTACAGCCGTGAGAATCAAATTAGTACCGGCATTGGCTAACCCTACTTTTGTAATAAAGGCTAGGGCAATTGCTGCAATGATAAAATAAAGGGATGCTGCTGATACACACACAAATGACTGCACCATAAATTCCTCAGCAATCAATAAATGATTATGGGCACGCAGTGCCAGCGTAGTAATTTGCTCAAACAATCTTTGGATATGACAATTTGTTGTTTTTTCTAAAGGAAGGGATATGTAGATATATTTTTCCTTTCGCATAATTACTTCCTTACGATAAAGACTCAACTTGTAATCCGCGTACCCATCCTTTGATGGTGAGTATTTATCTCGAAGTGAATCTAGAATTGTATAAGAATACTTCAGGCCGCGTGTAAACTTGTTAGCTGATTTAATTTTTCCGTAATGGTATAATTTGTCTTGAATGATGAATGCGGATATGATAAATGCCAGAATTAGCAGAAGTTTTGCCAGATAGCCTTGGCTAAGTAACCATTTGTAAAGACTAATTAGGTTATCCAGTATTTTTAAAAATATCTCCTTCATAACGTTAAATGTTTTTCCTTAAAAACTCCACTGCATTCTCTCCTATCACCTGCTTAACTACTTGTTGTACCTCCGTGGGTGGTAAATCCACACCGGCATGTATAGCCATGCGTGGCAGCCATTCTACCAAACCACCAAACAAAAATTTAAAAGCCCCGGCATGGGTAGTGTAGTTGATGGGGTCAATCAGCCCATCGAAGTCGGAGCCAATGGCAATCTGCTTCCACACACGGTTGCCCACTTTGGGTTGCCCTACTTTTACAATGTGTAAAATGTGATTGCACAAGTGGCGCAGGTGCCAGGCTTTCACTTCTTCGGGGTCGTCATAGTCTTCCACGCGCAACTGGTGCAGGCGCGGTTCGACTATGGGTGTAAAGTCGGTGTCTTTAAATTCATCGGGGCTTACCAATTCTTCAGCAGGCGTGCCGCAACCCAGAATGCGTTGATCGAGGGACAACCCAATTAATCCGTTGGATGAAAGAATTTCAGTAATGTCTTCATCGTATAAATTAATGCTCCACGAATTGAAGTACGTATCCAACACACCGGGTTGGCGGTGGTACGTTACTTCATAACAGGCCTCTTTCTTATCATACTTATACTTGCACACGGGTTTGCGTTGCCACGAACATCCGGTAAGGCCCATGTGCGAGGCCATGATAGGTGCATCGGGAAACTCGGCTGCACGCAACGCATAGAATTGTTGCCGCGCCAGCAAACTCATGTGTTTGGCATCGATGAGAATGCGTTTGCCATTGGTGGTGCTGAGCGCTTCGCGGATAAACCGTTTGCCGAGATTGCTCAAGCCGCGGCCTTGTGGATTAAAGGCATTGCTCTTCAGCATTTTCATACCAAATGCATGTGTGCAAAATTCGGAGTGCGATAAATGTGTAATAGTAATGTACACCAACCGCGGACTTTGCGGCAGTTTAAAATAGAGTAGCCGATCGATTACTTTTTGCGTTTGACCAAAGCGTTGGCCATTGTCGTAAAAGTTATGGCCACCTTCGGCACACAACATAATTTGTAAGTGCTTACTGGTTGGATCGAACTGGCTGCCGGAACTGAGTAATGTAAATTGTTTGTCGGGCGAGATGTTGGCCGAACTCAACAAATGATTCATATCGGCCTGCATCAATTCGAAGTAGCCGTATGCTTCGCGTTCAATCTTTTGCAGAAATCTTTTTTTAGCGTTGTAGGAAAGTCCGGCTGCAAGCTGAATGAGTTTAGCTTTAGCAAATACATTTTCCAACGCATACAACGGCACCACGGCAAGTTTTACCTGTCCGTTTACTAACTGACTTAAACTGGATTGTGAATCGAGAATTTTAAAATCGAGATCGTAGTTGAGATTGGTCCAGCAGTTTTTACGCTCGGCCTGGTGTTCGCTACCAATAAAGGTTTTGAACTGCGGGTGGCAATGAATATCTACATACATAACTAACGGATTTTACCGGTGAGTCGGAAGATATTTTTGTGCTGCAGGTATTCGCGGCCTTTAATGTGTTCGGTGTGGATGCCGGAGAAAACCTGCCGGATGTCGTGCGCTACGGTTTCGCTGTTTTTATAATACCAGTGGTTAAAGAGTTTTTCTTTGGTGCCTTGCGAATCTTTTATTTCGGAAGCCTCCACCACGTTTACATTCATGCGCAGTTCTAATGGGCGTGTGGGGCCTGTAAGTCCGAGGCGATTGGTTTTATTTTTTGTCTTGTCAGAAATCTTTAGTGCATCGTCACTCTTATGAAAGTAGATGTGTACACGGTCGCAGAAATCGGTGATGTGATATAAGGCTTTGCCGGGTTCAAGGGCATCGTTATCAATATCGGCTGCAGCCAGCACCACTTGTTTAAAAATGGGTGCTGCCGGAATGCGCGAGTTGAGAATTTCTTTTACCATGCGTTCGAACACCTGGTTGCCCATAGAGTGGCAGAGTACGTGGATGTTATTTTCGCAGTGTTCGTCTTGTACAAACTCGCTGAAAAATTTGATGAGTTTATAATATCCACGCGCCAGAGCAATACCGGCATACCCGGCATCGGCCTGATCTTTCCGATATTCGGTAATCATATTATTGGAAGGCCACGAGAAGGCGACAATGCGCGCAATGGGGTTGGATCGGTTCTTGACAAACAGTTTATCGAGATCGATCAGGTTATCAATCAAACATTGATAGCCGCAATTAAATCCGTGAATGAAAAAAAGCGTGTCGTTGTTTTTCTTGCCTGCAGACATGTCATCGTACAACGACTTAAACCATTGGGCCGAGCCGGGCAGATTTTTTTCGGTATCAACACTTTCGTAGTTAAGCTCCGCGAATTTGTTGTTGTGCACCGGCACATCGGGAATCAATTCTACTTTGGCTTTGGGTTTGCCATCGCGGCCTTTTACAATTTCGGCTGTACCGAAGCGGAGGTTGTACGTGGTGGCAGCTTGATTGCTTTCGTCAATTTGTTCGAGCCCGTTTTTTACGCGCACGGGGCGATTGGTGATGATGTAATGTTTGGCCATAGGATATATGTTTCGTGTATGTTCCCACTTTCAATTCCTATCAACCCTGCTGAACCTAAGCCTGAAGCTCTATCAAATCGTTTTTACGCCTAATGCGCCCCACGTTTGGGGCCCCGCAATTCCATCTATTGTTACTTTACTTTTTTTCTGAAACATCTTCACGGCTTCATTGGTGTCGCCATCAAATACACCGTCTTCACTTACCATAGGGTGTACGCCACTTTTGTTTAATGCTTTTTGTAAGGTTACCACGGCAGGCCCGCAATCGCCTTTGCGCAAAAAGGAACCACTGATAATTTTTTTTCCTACGGCTTTCGGCCGCGCCAGTTCGGCTTCCAGTATGCCTTTCAACACCTGTGTTACTATTCCGGTGGCTGCCAGCTTCTGGCCTGTTTGAAAATCTTTTACGATGCGTTCGGTCTTTGGGCCGAAGTCGCCATCTACGGTAATGTTATGCCCAAGGTCGTACAACATTTTTTGTATGCGTACTACATCGGCCCCGCGGCTACCGCGCTTGAGTACAAACACAGGCGATTGTGGTTGAAATAAATCGTTGCTGAACACTGCTGGGTTTATAAATGCCTTTACGCTGGCGGCATGGCGGGTGCGTAACATTACGCGGCCACCATTACTATCATTACCCAACGCGGTGTTGCCTTCCCAACTTTGAAATGTTTTGCCAGGCTCTACCCACTTCACAAAAATTCCGGTATGATCGCACACGCCATCGCCATTCCAATCAAACACTACAATATCGGCAGATTGAGGCGATTCGGTAAGGCAGTTGTGTGCTTTCCAATGATTATAAGCAGAAGGGCAATATTGAAATCCACGATTGGTATCGATATGGCCCAGCGGGTGGCCAGCCTTATCGAACACCCAACTAATAAAGATGGCACACCACGGCACACCATTTAATCCGTACCACTCACCATATTTCGTTTTGTTGGAGTTGGCAGGAGATTCGATGGTTCCGCTTTCAGCTTCGGCAATATCAAGAACAGTTTGGCGAGACATGGATTTAGTAGATAGTAGTTAGTCGTGAGTAATTAGTAAATAGTCGTTAGTACTGAGTATTGAGTAGTTAGTTATTAGTTAGTACATGCGCAGGGCTTTGGAGGTATCGATAAAGTTGTTGGCGGTTTCTTCCAGCAAATGCAGTTGGGCAAGGTCAACACCATCTTCGGTAATAAGGGTGCGCAACAACTCCAGACGTTGCAACCGCAAAAAAGATTGTGATGCCAGCCGGGCATGTTCTTCGCGTGCCAGCACTGCGAGTTTAAAATAAAGTTCTTCGCTCAACAGTTCGGCATGCTCGCCAGAGGCAGGCACGCGACCTTCGGCCAGATCGGTACAGGTTTCTTTTATTACATAGCCAATGTGTTCCAATAGATTGGCGAGGCGCACGCGCTCGTACGCAGTAGAGCGCTGCATGCGGTACACCATTTCTTTCACTTCATTACCAATACGCCAGATGTCAACAATCGCACTCATGCCTGCAACATTTTAGAAGTAGCTGAAAAATGACCTGCGGCTTCATCTAATAAAACAAGTTCGCGCGGGTCGATGATGCCAGAAGAAAATTCGCGGTGTAATAATTCTACCCGATGGGTTTGTTTTAGTTTATCGGCCAAAGCCTGGGCATGCTCGGGACCCAACACTACTTCTAACTGGAAGTAAAGCTGGTGACTGAGCAGGTCGAGTTTTTGGCAACACCCTACGGGGAAAAACCCCGCGGTGAGTTTGTCGAACATATCTTTTACAACCTCGCCCACCTCGTTGAGGCTACGCGAAAGTGCGTTTTGATCGGCTGCACTTTGCTTTTTGAGCAGGTTAATAAAGTAGAAGATTTCGCGGCTGGCCCTCAAAATATCGATAATTAAGGCCATTGACACCCTGCGATGGGTAAAGTTGTCTTCGGCAAGAGCCGGTTTTAGTTGTACAGAAAGCATGCGGGAATTTCGCCAGGGCGCCAATTCCAGTCAACGTGGAAAACCACGTATTTTATACGGGGAAAACCACGTATTTAAAACGGGGAAAACCACGTTGACAAGGTGGTTGATTATTGTTCATATTGGGGCCGCGTAGTAAAAATTTGTTCAAAACCCTTAACCCCATTTATTATGGCCATTGAAGTACAGGCATTTAAATTTTTGTTCAAAGCAGATGACATGCGGGCACTGCTGAACTCCGGCATCACACAAGTAGTATGTGTGGTAAGCATTGAAGAAGCTGTTACCAAAGAAGGAAAGAAAGTTGGTGCGTTGAAGATTATTGCCAGAGGGCCGCAGGGCGAGGCGAGAGGTGGAGGCGAGCAGATTGAGGGCTGTCCTGATCCTCCGTGTACTGAAAATGGATAAAATCACAGAATTTCAAAAATGAGTATTTCCGAAAGATTTATATCCTATTTCCTGGAAGGAGTGGCGTATTGTCTGAGCTTTGTATCGATATTGATTTACACCATTAAAATCAATAGAGAAACGCAGTTCAAAATTCTTACTGGGTTTCTATTTTTGGTTACTGTAATAGCTGTAAAAATATCTGTTCGTAAAGGAGTGAGCAATTCGCTCCTTTACAGTTATATATACTTACTCAACAGCGTTGGCTGGAGTCTTTTTTTCTTTTTCCTATTTAAAGATCCTGTTCGTAAGGCCATTTCATTAGTTCCTGGATTAATTACTTTAATTTACTTTATTCAAAAAGTAGTATTATCTGAGTTTGATCGGGTATTTGACAGTATTGGCTACGTAATTTGTTCGACAGGGATAGTTCTGCTTCTATTTCTATACTTTCAGTATTTACTTGCAAACGTAAAATCTGAACGGCTTTCAATGAATTTTAATTTTTGGTTGTCTTGTTCACAGCTTGTTTACAATTTGGGTGCGTTCGCAATTTTTTTAACCTATAACCATTTTACACTTAGAATTCTTGATGATTACACTCCTGAAAAGAGGAGTATTCTTACATCATTATGGGGTGTCCATAATCTTTTATTATTTCTATCAAGTATAATCATTTTAATCGCTCTTGTTTGGATCTCTCGAAACCGATTACCTAAAAACAATATTTTACAAAACAAACTTGCTGAAGGCACTCCAATGATTAAGCCCAATTAATTGATATTCCTAAAAAATCTTATTTCGTACTGGCTGGAAGGATTAAGTTACTTAATCCTTTTAGCTGCGCTTGTCTTTGGGACACTGAAAATAGATCGAAGCATTCGCTTCAAATTGGTATGTGTTTTCGTTTTTGTAATCTCCCTAATAGCGCTACGAATATCTTCGCAAAAAGGTGTTAGCAACTCTTTGCAGTATAGTTTCATCTATCTATTGAACACAATCTGCTGGAGTAGCTACTTTTATCTACTCTTTAACAGTAAACTAAAAAGGATAGTCGTTATACTAATTGCATCTGGAGCGTTAACCTATTTTTTTTACAAAAATGTAATTCTTGAATTTGATCTCATTTTCGATAGTGTTGGTCAGGTGCTATCATCTGTTGGCATTGTTGCTTTGGTGTTCATCTACTTGCATCAGATCTTATCTACAGTAAAAACTGAGCCGCTAACCCAAAATCTTGACTTCTGGATCGCTAGTTCGCAGTTAATCTATCACCTGGGGGCATTTGGAATTTTTCTTACTTTTAATCACTTCACAAACAAGATTCTAAATACACCATTCTACAATAAAGAGAACAGGAGAATCCTTACCTACCTCTGGGGTGTTCACAACGTACTTTTATTTTTAGCGAGTTTGTTAGTTTGCGTGGGTGTGTTTTGGATCGTTTACCGAAAGAAGTCTAAGAACCAACCAGATTATAAATCACAATAGAGGTAGTTTGGTAAAGAAGGATAAGCTGGTGTGATGAAGATGCCGAGGCTAACCAGATAAGGAGTATGAGTTTATTTCAATATGTTGTATCCTACCTTCTCGAAGTTGTGGCATATACTCTATATGCCCTAGCCTTGTTTATCTATCTCTTTAAGGTCGAAAAAGAATTTAGATTTAAAGTTTTAGGAGTTTACTTTATTTCTGGATTTCTTCTAATTTTTAAAATCCTAACTACTAGAGGAGGTAATAACCTTTATTATAGTATTCTCTATGTCGTTAACAGTATTGGTTGGGGGACTTACTTCTTTCTGGTTTTAAAGGGCAAGGTGAGAAAGGATATAGCCCTATTCACAATCCTATTTACATTCTTTTACTTCATTTATAAAAACTTACTTCTCAGCCCAGACAGAATTTTTGATAGCTCCGGCTACGTAATCTCATCTTCAGGAATTATTCTGTTGATCTTTATCTATTATCATCAACTCTTAGCCCATATTAAAGCAGAGTCGCTTTCACTCAATTTTGATTTCTGGATTGTCAGCTCACAACTCATCTATCACCTGGGTGCATTTGGAATTTTTTTAACCTATAATCACTTCACCACCCGGTATATAAGTGGCCCATATAATTTCGAAAATCAAGATTTACTTACCTACCTCTGGGGAGTTCATAATGTTCTCTTATTTTTAACAAGTTTGTTAACCTGGGTAGGTGTGCTATGGATAGTTTATCGCAGGAAGTCTACATCATCGTAATCGGTTGCGCCTTCTTTTTGATGGTGGCAACCGGTATTATATTCCTCGTGCTGATTTATCAGAAACGCCAGCTACGTTTTTTAATGGATAAGCAGGAACTGGAAAGTCGCTATTCTGAAGAATTGTTGAAGACCCGCATCGAAACACAGGAGCAAACCTTAAACACAATCAGTCGCGAGATACATGATAACATTGGCCAACTATTAAACAGTAGCAAAGCGCTACTGGCCGCGCACCAACGCAAAGTCAACAACGCAGGGCCGGAATTTCAAAATGCCGAGGCGCAACTAAGCCAAGCCATACACGAATTGCGGGCGCTTAGCCGCTCGCTCAATGGCGAATGGTTAGAGCGATTTAATTTCTATGAAAACCTGAATACAGAAACAGCACGCATCAATGCTGTGGATGGCGTACAGGTAAAACTCGATCTGCCCACATCCATCTCCATGGTAAAAGAGCGACAACTGGTGTTGTATCGTATGGTGCAGGAAGCGTTTCAAAACTCATTG
>Ga0075163_10003510_pt1 | contig 21075 bp, 20 predicted proteins | sample JI1023141ADNA_FD_71478 | JGI IMG/M metagenome (GOLD analysis project Ga0075163, IMG submission 71478) | Wastewater effluent complex algal communities from Wisconsin, to seasonally profile nutrient transformation and Carbon sequestration -... | ecosystem: Engineered > WWTP > Effluent > Algae... | reverse complement strand
TGGTGGTGCGCTTGCCGTTGAAGTGGCAGGCCTGGCAGGTGGGCTCCTGCAGCCAACCCACGCGCTGCGGGTCGCCCACGGCCGTCATGTTGCCGTGGCAGGCCTGGCAGCCCATGGTGGCGTTGCCGTTGGCATCCACGGCATTGCCCATGGCGCCCCGCAGGCACTTGGTCACCGAGCCCGGGTGGCAGCTGTAGCAGGCCGCCCGGTTGGAGCTCGAATCGAGCGACAGGTTGGTGGACGGGTCGATCGCCTTGCCGTGGCTGCGGTGCTGGGCGCTGGTCATGGTGGAGATGCCCGGCAGGCCGGTGCCCGGCAAGGCGTTCGACGCGTGGCAGCCGGCGCACAGCGTGGGCTTTCCGGCCAGGGCCGAGGCATACAGGCCCGCCGGCATGCCCATGGTGTTGAGCGCACTCAGGTAGGCCGGGTTGGCGGCCTGCTTCTCGTCGTGCAGGCGCAGGATGTTCTTCTTCCAGTCGAGCTCGGCGTTGCTGTCGTTGACCCATCCGGCCGCCGGCCGCGTGGCCAGCAGCGCGGGGTTGGTCTCGCCGGCCGCGCGCGAGGCGTGGCAGGCGGCGCAGGTGATCTCGTCGGAGACCGGCAGCACCGTGGTGGTGGTGGCCAGTTCCTTGCCGGCGAGGTCGCGGGCCACCACCTTCACGGTGGGGTAGTAGTTCTTGGCACCGCTGTCGTCGTAGGGCGTGATCGGGATGCCCGAGGCCTCGAACCACAGGTTGGCCGTATCCAGCTTGAGCGGGCGCGGCGTTGCCGACGGCGTGGCATTGCCGGTCAGGCCAACATTGGCTGCGGGGCTGGCGCCATAGAGCGGCTTCACCCAGTTCCAGAAGTTGGTCTTGCCGGCGCTGGAGGTGTTGTTCGAGCCGGTCGGGTCGGGCACCGCCTCGTAGGTCAGCGTGACATTGCTGGTCACTGCCTTGCCGGTGCTGGCGTTGACCAGCTGTGCATGCAGGTTGTTGAACGGCGGCAGGATCGAGAAGATCGAGTAGTCCTTGCCGTCCATGCAGTGCATGCCCAGGTCGTTCCAGGCCAGCAGCGAATAGCGGGCCGCGCCGGTTGTCGTAGAGCTCGACACCGTCACCGGCACCGTCAGCACCGTCTTGCTGTCGCGCACCGTGAGCACCGCCGCACCCGCGGCCAGTGCCCTGACCGTGACCACGTTGCCCGAGACACTCACCGTCGCGATGCCGGTGCTGCCGGAGCTGGCGCTCAAGCTGCCCGACACATTGCTGGCGGTGAGCGCGGCGCTGGTGGCCGGCGCCATCACCAGCGAACTGGGCGAGACGCTCAGCGCCGGTGTCACGGTGACACCCACCTTGACGGTGGTGATGCCGTCGGAGATGCCCACGGCTGCGGTGCCGACGCCGGCACCCCGGATGGTGACCACGCTGCCGCTCACGCCCACCGTGGCCACGGCGGCATTGGACGACGCGGCTGCGATACCCCCTGCTGCATTGCTCGCGGTGACGTTTGCGCTGGTGCCCGCCACCAGGCTCACCGAACTCGGCGATACGGTCATGGGCTTGAGCACGGTGACATTGAGGGTCACCCGCGAGACGCGGTCGCGCACCGTGATGCCGGTGGATCCGACGGCCTTGCCGGTGACGGTGATCGTGGCAACGCCATTGCTGACGGCGCCGAGGGACGCGCTGGCGATGGCGGTGTTGCCCACGCTCAGGCGCAAGCTGCCGTTCGCACCGCTGATCTGCGCCGTGCGTGTCGTGCCGGTGGCCAGCGACAGCGCGTTGGGCACGACGGCCAGCGCGGCCTGCGCCTGTCCCGTCAGGCCGATCAACATCATGGCCAGACAGGCCGCGAACAGGCGCGCCATCTTGGCCCAACACATGGACGCATGGGGTGTGTTCATCGCTCCCTCTTCTCTGCAATTGACAAGGTATCTTTAATGTACCCATGCCCCTATGTGTATAAAGGTCAATTGCGTAGAGGATGCTTGTCGGCCATGAAAGCGATGTAACGGCAAGCTGCGGGCCTGAACGGAAGGTGAACTGAACCGTGCCGGCATTCGATCTCACGGGTTTCTCGATGCTTGCAAGTACCGGTACAGGCACATAGCCGAAGTTCGTTCGCACGTTCATTGGGGGGCCAAGGCCACTGGGTACAGGGCGCAGCTCATGTCCCCCAGGCCTTGCCCTTCCACCACCGCTGCGTGCCCGCATGTTGGCGCGCCACCAGCGTTGCCGGAGCATGCGGTTGGGGTGTCCTGTTCAGCGAAGTAGATGAGGAGGAGCCCGCAGGGCGACGGGGGACATGAGCGGAACAGGACACCCCAATCGCATGCGATCGCCACGGCGTCTGCCCAAATCCCAATGCCTGCAATGTGCCGCGAGCCGCCGTCGTTTCGCTCCAGGCCCTTTGCGCTCCATCGCACGGTCACATGACTCGCTCAGATCGAGCCGCGCATCGGCGGCGGCAGCGCAATCGATCATCATTTGAGCACCACACGACCAGAAGCGCACAAGACCCTGCTCTACCAGGGAAGGGCAATCAGCCGGCCCCGTGCTCGGCCCGCAGGATGCGCGCCGCCTCGACCATGGCTTCGAGCTTGCCCACGGCCACCTCGCGCGGCAGGTACTTCATGCCGCAGTCGGGGGCCAGGATCACGCGCTCCTTGGCCACGAAGGGCAGCGCGCGGCGGATGCGGGCGGCCACCTGCTCCGGGGTCTCCACGTTCAGGTCGGACAGGTCGATGCAGCCGACCATGATCTGCTTGTCGTCCAGTTGCGCCAGCACCGAGCAGTCGAGCTTGGATTGCGCGGTCTCGATCGACACCTGCCTGCAGCCGCAGCCGCGCAGTTCGGGCAGGAACGAATAGCCGCTGGGACGCTCGTGGATGATGGCGGCGTAGCCGAAGCAGATGTGCACCGCCGTCGTGCCGGTGATGCCCTCCAGCGCGCGGTTCAGCGCGGCCAGGCCGTACTGGCGGGCTTTCTCAGGCCGCGCCTGCATGTAGGGCTCGTCGATCTGCACCACGTCGGCCCCGGCGGCGAACAGGTCGCGGATCTCGGCATTGACGGCCGCCGCATAGTCCATCGCCGCATCCGCGTCGCTGTCGTAGAAATCGTTCTGCGCCTGGCAACTCATGGTGAACGGCCCGGGCACCGTGATCTTGACCTGGCGGCGCGTGTGGGCCTTCAGGAACACCAGGTCCTCGACCTCCACCGCGTGCTTGCGGCGGATCTTGCCGACGATGCGCGGCACCGGGTTGGGGTGTCCCGAGCGGTCGAGCCCCGTGCCCGGGTTGTCGAGGTCCACGCCCTCGAGCGCGGTGGCAAAGCGGTTGCTGTAGCTCTCGCGCCGGATTTCGCCGTCGGTGATGATGTCCAGGCCCGCATCCTCCTGGGCCCGGATGGCCAGCAGCGTGGCGTCTTCCCAGGCCTGCTGCAGGTAGGGCTCGGCCACGCGCCAGAGCTCGCGGGCGCGCACCCGGGGCGGAAAGCGGCCGGCCAGCTTCTGCCGGTCGATCAACCAATCGGGCTGCGGAAAACTGCCGACGATGGTGGTGGGAAAGAGCATGGCAGCGTCGCTCCTGCGCGTGAGGGAAGGCGCCGATGATGGCACCGGAGCGCCGCACGCACCCAGCGGGGTGCACCGGAGAAAACCGCCCGCGCAGTGGAAAACACTTCTCCAGTTTCGACGAGTCCGGCGACGGCCCGGTCATCCGCGCCGCCATCCAGCACCTGGCGCCACGCCCTCGTGGACGCTTATTTATGGCGTCAATTGGAAGGTGCGGATGCGGCCGGCGGGACGACGATCACCGTGGTGCCGTTGCCGGTCGCACCAGTGGCGCCGGTGTTGCCCTTGGCGCCGTCGTATCCGGTACTTCCGGTGGCGCCGGTGGCGCCTTTGTTTCCATCGTTGCCCTGGGTTCCGGTCGCGCCTTGCGGCCCGGCGGGGCCAGGCACCGCCACGACGGCAGGCGGCGGGACATTGACGACGGTGGGCTTGTCGCAGGCGGCCAATGTCAGGGTGACGAGGAGTGCGGCGAGGAGGGTCGAGTGCTTCATGGAATTTCCTTTGAAGGTGGACAGCGGTGAAGAGGGCGGCTTTATGGCAGCCCTGGCGGCGCCAAGGCGCGCGTTGGCGCCGGGCCGGGGGCCACCGGCAGGCACCGGTTGGCAGGCCACACGGTAGGGTCGAACCGCCAAGCGGTCTGTGCGCTCGCCAACGCAACGGATGGCCGCAGGTGCACCGTGCGTGCCCCCGGGGGTGGCCCCGCGAGCCGGCCTACTCGGGCATCGACAGCCGCTTGACCGCCTTGACGAAGCGCGCCAGCGTGGGCGACAGGACGCCCGGCTCGAGCCGGATGTCCAGCAGCTGGAACCGGCCGCGCGTGGCGTGGGCCTTGGCCAGCGCCGCGGTCAGCTGGCCCTGCGTGGCCACGCTGTGGCCATCGCCGCCCATGCCCGCGGCCATGGCGGCAAAGTCCCAGCGCCCGAGGTCGTTGAAGCGCGCCGCGGGCTCGAAGGCGCGCAGCATTTCCCAGCTGGCGTTGTTGAGCACCAGCACGATCGGGTCGCAGCCGCAGCGCACGGCGTTGCCCAGTTCCCAGCCGGTCATCTGGAACGCGCCGTCGCCCACCAGGATGATGGGCCGCTGACCGGTAGACACCTGCAGGCCCAGGCCCGCGGGCACGCCGTAGCCCATGGTGGCGTAGTAGCCGGGCGCCACCAGGGTGGTCTGCTCGATGTCCATCGCGGTGAACAGGCAGTCGCCGATGTCGCTGGCCAGGGGCATCGCGCCGTGGGTGCGCAACAGGGCATTGACGGCCTCGGCGATGGCGTGGGGCGTGATCGGCGCGTCGTCGGGCATTGCTGCAGGGACGCACGGCGTGGTGTCGGGCAAGGCCGTGGCGGACGCCGGCGCGGCCGCCGCGACGGACAAGGGCGGCACGCGGGCCAGCAGGGCATCGATCAGCGCGGCGATCGGCAGCTCCTGGTAGACGTGGTGGCCCATCTGCACGTTGCCGTCGAAGACCTGGAAGGTGTTGCGCAGGTCGATGCGCCGCGACGACACCGCGAAGTTGGTGTCGGACACGATGACGCCCAGCAGCAGCAGGCCGTCCGAGCGCTCGACCTGCTCGCTCACCCGCGGGTCGCCGGCCAGGCCGATGTAGGTGCCCAGCAATTGCACATCGGCCTGTGCCAGCAGGCCGCGGCCCATGAAGCTGGTGACCACCGGGATCGACAGGCGGCGGGCCAGCTCGGCCACGCGCGATTCGAGCGCGTAGCGGTGCACCTCCACGCCCACCATCAGCACCGGCCGCTCGGCGCCGCGCAGGCGGGCCAGCAACTCGTCGGCGCAGGCGGCCAGGCGCTCGGCATCGGGCACGGCGGCAGGCAACTGCGGCACCGGCCCGCACGGCCGGCCAGGCATGTCGCGCGGGATCTCGAGGTACACCGGCCGCATGCGCTCGAGCGCCGCGTCCAGCACCCTGGCGATCTGCTCGGGCGCGCGCTCGGGGTCGTCCAGGCGGGCCCGGGCCACCGTCAGTTCCTCGAACAGGCGCCACTGCGAGTCGAGCGTCTTGACCTGGTGGTGCAGCAGGTAGCCGCTGCGCGCCTCGTGCGCGGCCGGGGCGCCCGACAACACCACCAGCGGCACGCGCTCGGCATAGGCGCCGGCCACCGCGTTGACCAGGTTGAAGGCGCCAGCGCCATAGGTGACCGCCGCCACGCCCAGGCCGCCGCGGGCGCGCGACGCTGCATCGGCCGCGAAGCCGACGCCGGGCTCGTGCGACAGCGTGAACAGCGGCAGCACGCCGGCCCGCTCGATCTCGCGGAACAGCGGCAGCGCAAAGTCGCCAGGAATGCCGAAGACCTCGGTGGCGCCGCGCGCCTTCAAGGCGTGCAGCAGGCTGCGGGTCAGGTTCATGGCGGCTTCGGGTCGGTCGGGCATCAGGACGTGGCCAGCGCTTCTTCGGCCAGCTCGAGACCCGCCGCCAGTGCGTCCATGTTGAGCTGGACGAAGCTGCGCGGCGTCTCGGCGCGCACCATGTCGGCCAGCGCCTTGCCATCGCACAGGTCGGTGAGCCGCACCAGCGCGCCCAGCGCCACGATGTTGGCCACGCGCTCGCTGCCCAGTTCGATGGCCGTTCGCGTCATCGGCAGGTGCAGCACGCGTGCCTCGCCAGCGGGCACCTCCGGGCACAGGCGGGTGTCGGCCAGCACCAGCGCGCCAGCCTTGAGCATCGGCCACGACGGCGGCACGGCCAGCGCGTCCAGCAGCACCAGCGCATCGAGCGCGGTGGCCAGCGGGTAGTCGAGTTCGCCCTCGGCCACCACCAGGTCGGCATTGCAATAGCCACCGCGCGAGGTGGGCTCGTAGGTCTGCGACTGGGCCACCTTTCGGCCGCTGGCCACCAGGGCCTGGGCCAGCATCTTGGCGGCCAGCAGCAGGCCCTGGCCGCCGGTGCCGGCGATGCGCAGCTCGGTGCGTTGGCGTGGCGTCATTTCGTCGATCCCTTCGCGGCGGCAGCGCGCGCCGCGGCGGCCGCCGCGCGATAGGCACTGCCGTATTCGGCGCGCGTGCTGCGGTGGAGCAGGCCGGTGTGCAGGTCGGTGGAGCGGAACGGCGTGTCCACCGTGTCGCGGTAGGCGCTGGGTCGGATCTCGCTCTTCTGCCGCAGGATCATCTCGGACGACGAGCCCAGCTCGTTCTTGCGGCCAAAGATCTCGGTGCAGTCGGACAGCACCTCGACGAAGGCGAAACCCGGGTGCTGCAGGCCCTGCAGGATCAGCTCCTTCAGCTTGGGCACGTGGTGCGTCACCTCGCGGCCGACGAAGCCGGCGCCGGCCGCGGTGGCCAACGCGCAGGCGTCGAAGGAGGGCTCGGCATTGCCCAGCGGCGTCGTGGTGGTGAGCATGGACTCGGACGTGGTGGGCGACACCTGCCCGCCCGTCATGCCGTAGATCTCGTTGTTGAGCATCAGGCAGGTCATCTTCAGGTTGCGACGGCAGGCATGGATCAGGTGGTTGCCGCCGATGGCCAGGCAGTCGCCGTCGCCGCTGATCACCACCACGTGCAGGTCGGGCCGCGCCAGCGCCAGCCCGGTGGCGAAGGCCAGCGGCCGGCCATGCGTGGTGTGGAAGGTGTTGGCGTCGATGTAGGCCGACAGGCGGCCGGCGCAGCCGATGCCCGACACCACGGCCAGGCGGTCCTTCTCGATGCCGGCCTCGTCCAGCGCCCACAGCAGCGCGCGCAGGGCGATGCCGTGGCCGCAGCCCGGGCACAGGAAGTGCGGCATCATTTCCAGCCGCAGGCGGTCGCGGACGTCGAAGTCCGCGGCATGGTCGAGGATCATTTCGCCACCTCCTGGGCCAATGACTGGACGCGTGCGGCGATCGCCTCGGGCGCGATCGGCTCGCCGTCGTAGCGGTTCAGGCCCACGACGGTGTGGGCGCGCAGCACGCGCTCGACCTCCAGGCGCAGCTGGCCGGCGTTCATCTCGGGCACCAGCACGGCGCGGGCCCGGGCCGCGGCCTGGCGCAGCGCGTCCTCGGGGAAGGGCCACAGCGTGATCGGCCTGAACAGCCCCGCCTTCACGCCGCGCTCGCGCGCCAGCGCCACCGCGCGGCGCGCCGCCCGGGCGCTGATGCCGATGGACACGACCAGCACCTCGGCATCGTCGCAGGCCACGCACTCGAAGGCGTCGATCAGCGCGCGGTTCTTCTGCAGCTTGGTCAGCAGGCGGGTCTGGTTGCGCTCCACCACCTCGGGCTTCTGGGTCGGAAAGCCGCTCTCCGAATGCGTGAGGCCGGTGGTGTGGGTGCGCCGGCCGTCGCCGGGGCGGGCCATCGGCGGCACGCCGTCGTCGGTGGCCGCATACGACTGGAACGCCTCGCGCGGCCGGGAGGCCCACTTGCGCTCGACATGGGGCACCGATCCCGGCTCGGGCAGCTCGACCGTCTCGGTCAACTGCGCGATGGACTGGTCGTACAGCACCACCACCGGCGTGCGCAGCCGCTCGGACAGCGCAAAGGCGCGCACCGTCTCGTCGAACACCTCGCGCACCGAGGCGGGCGCCAGCACGATGATGGGGTAATCGCCATGGCTGCCCCAGCGCGTCTGCATGATGTCGGCCTGGGCCGGGCGCGTGGGCATGCCGGTGGACGGGCCGCCGCGCATCACGTCGATGATGACGCAGGGGATCTCGGCCGCGGCGGCGTAGCCCAGGTTCTCCTGCTTGAGCGAGAAGCCCGGGCCGCTGGTGGCCGTCATGGACTTGACGCCGCCCATCGAGGCGCCGATGACCGCGGCCATGGAGGCGATCTCGTCCTCCATCTGCACGAACACGCCGCCCTCCAGCGGCAGGGCCCGCGACAGCCGTTCGGCCACCTCGGACGAGGGCGTGATCGGGTAGCCGGCAAAGAAGCGGCAGCCCGCCGCCACGGCACCGAGCGCGCAGGCGTGGTTGCCGGACAGCAGGCGGGCCGTACTGACAGGCGCTGCGGGGATTGCTTTGTCGATGACCGAGCTCATGCCACGGCTCCTTCCACGGCGACCGCATCGGGCACGGGATCCAGGTGCACGCGGATCGCAAAGTCCGGACACAGCCATTCGCACAAGCGACAGCCGGTGCAGCGCGCCGGGTCGGCCAGTTCGACCACGCGCTCGCTGTCCAGGCGCAGGCAGCGCTCGGGGCACAGCTTGACGCAGATGTCGCAGCTCTTGCACCAGGCCGGCGTGATCTCGAGGCGGGCGCGGTGCGCGCTCGGGCTGGTCAGGGCGGCAATGGCAGCGGACGAGCCGTCATCGACCTGGCCGCTGCGCGCGCGCGCGATCCACTCGCGGCCCTGGCGGAAGGCCTGCAGGTTCACCTGCACCGTCTTCTTCGGCACGAACTCGGACAGCGTGGCTTCCCACTCGTCGACCGTGAAATCGAGCGCCACCGACAGCGCGCCCAGCAGCACCACGTTGGCGGTGCGATCGTTGCCCAGCGCCTCGGCCATCTCGGTGGCGTTGATGGCATAGCCCTCGGCCACGTGCTCGCGCACCTGCGCCGGCGTTTCGCGCGAGTAGCGCAGCGGCGCACCCGGGCGGCGGTCGAGGCAGGCGAACGGCGGCACGATGCGCTTGGTGTCGCACACCAGTATTCCGGCCTCGGGCTTCAGCCAGGGCAGCCAGCGCATGCCCTCGGCCCATTCCAGCGCCACCAGCACGTCGGCCTCGCCCTGCGCGATGGTGGGCGACCACACCTTGGGCCCGAAGCGCACGTGGCTGAACACCGTGCCGCCGCGCTTGGCCATGCCGTGCACTTCGCTCTGCTTGACCTCGAAGCCGCGCGACTGCGCCAGCGCGGCCAGCACCTTGGACACCAGGATCACGCCCTGCCCACCCACGCCAACAATCAACACATTTGTCGGCGCGTACTCCTTCACCGCATCAACCTGCGTCATCACTGCGTTGCCTCCAGCGGCTTGATGCAGTCCACCGTGCACACCTGCGCGCACAGCGAGCAGCCCACGCACAGCGCGGCGTCGATCTTCACCTGGTGGCGGCCCTCGAAGGTGCCCTCGGACCAGCTCATCGCCGGGCAGCCGAGGTTCATGCACGACTGGCAGGCGTTGCACAGCGCCGGCGAGATGGCCAGCGCCGGGCCCTTGATCCTGACCGGGTCGATCACGCAGGGCCGGTCGGAGATGACCACCGACACGCCGCGGTGCGCGATGGCCTCGCGCAGCGTCTGGTGCATCTGCGCCAGGTCGTACGAGTCGACCTTGCGGATCCACTTGACGCCGATGGCACGCAGCAGGGTCTCGTAGTCGACGCGCGGTGCGGGGTCGCCGCGCAGGGTCTTTCCGGTGCCGGGGTGGTCCTGGCCGCCGGTCATCGCGGTGATGTGGTTGTCCAGCAGCATCACGGTGATGTTGGCGTCGTTGTAGACCGCGTCGATCAGCGCCGGGATGCCGGCATGCAGGAAGGTGGAGTCGCCGATGGTGGCCATCACCGGGCGCGGCTCGCCGGCGCGGGCCATGCCGGCCGCGATGCCGATGGACGAGCCCATCGCCACCGAGGTGTCGATGCCGCGCAGCGGGTCGAGCGCGGCCAGCGTGTAGCAGCCGATGTCGCCGGCCACCCGCGCGCCGGTGGCGCGCACCGCCAGGTAGGTGGACGTGTGCGGGCAGCCCGCGCACAGCACCGGCGGCCGGCCGATGGGCTCGGGCGCCCAGGCCACCACCCGCTGCGCCCGCGGCGGCAGCACGCCGGCCTTCTCGAAACCGGCACGCAGCACCTCGGGCGAGTATTCGCCGGTGCGCGGAAACACCGACTTGCCCTCGACCTTCAGGCCCAGCGCCAGCATCTCGCGCTCGATGAAGGGCTCGAGCTCCTCGACGACGAACACGCGCTCGACCGAGGCGCAGAACTCGCGCAGCAACTCGGCCGGCAAGGGCCACGAGGCGCCGAGCTTGAGCACGCTGGCCTGCGGCAGCACCTCGCGCACATAGGGGTAGCAGGTGCCGGCGGTGACGATGCCGACCTTGGGGTCACCCTTCTCCCAACGCTGGATCGGCGCGTCGCGCAGGTACTGCCGCAGGCGCTCCTCGCGGCCGAGCATGGCCACGTGGGCGCCGCGCGCATGCGCCGGAATCATCACGTTCTTGGGCCGGTTCTCGACGAAGCCCTTGGCCGGGTGCTCGGCGCGCGTGCCCACCTTCACCGTGCTGCGGGTGTGCGACAGGCGCGTGGTGGTGCGCACGATGACGATGGTGTCGAAGCGCTCGGACAGCTCGAACGCGAAGCGCGTGAAGTCGAGCGCCTCCTGCGCGTCGGACGGCTCCAGCACCGGCACGGCAGCGAACTGGCCGTAGAAGCGCGAGTCCTGCTCGTTCTGCGAGCTGTGGATGCCGGGGTCGTCGGCCACCACGATCACCAGCCCGCCATTGGCGCCGATGTAGGCCTGCGACATGTAGGCGTCGGCGGCCACGTTCAGGCCCACGTGCTTCATCGCCGCCAGAGCGCGGCTGCCGGCGAACGAGGCGCCGATGGCCACGTCCAGCGCCACCTTCTCGTTGGTGGACCATTGCGCGTGCAGGTCGGCGGCCGGGTACGTGGCCAGCGCCTCGAGGATCTCGGTGCTGGGGGTGCCCGGGTAGGCCGCCGCCACCTTGACGCCCGCTTCCCATGCGCCGCGCGCAATGGCCTCGTTGCCGGTCATTGGCCGGCGTTCCACGGCCTGTGTCGGCTCGGCGGCCGTCAAAGCTTCACCCATCGAGAACTCTCCGCCTCGCCTCAGATGGCGCATGCTAGGGGCCCGATGAGGCAAGTCGCTTGAGATGCCTCAATGCGGCGGGGGGCCTCGACGCTGGGGCGAACCCCAATGCCCAGGCGCACCGCGAACGCTAGCCGTCGGCCAGCCGCGACAGCAGATGGCGCCGCACGGCCGGTGCCGAGGTCAGGTCCATGGCCCGCTTGATGCAACGCGTGGCCTCGGGCCGGTCGCCGGCCAAACGGGCCATGTGCGCCCTGGCCACCCAGTAGGGCTGGTGAGCGTCGAGCCGCGGGTGGTCGATGGCCTGCAGCAGTTCGCGGGCCCGCGCCAGTTCACCAGCCTGCGCCCAGGCCACGGCATGCGCCACCTGCGCACCGACACTCGGCGCCATCGCCAGCAGTTGTCCATACAGCATCGCCACCGCCCGCCAAGGCGTCTGGCCGTGGAACAGGCGCTGGCAGTGCGCCGACTGGATGGCGGCCTCGATCTGAAACGGGCCCGGCGCGCGGTGCTGCGACGCCTGCCACAGCAGGCGCTCGGCCTGCTCGATGGCGGCACGGTCCCAGCGCGAGGCGTCCTGCTCCTGCAGCGGCACGAAGTCGCCGCGCTCGTCCAGGCGCGCGGCCGTCCGCGCCTCGCAGAACAGCATCAGCGCGAGCAGGCCGGCTGCCTCGGGCTCGCCAGGCAGCAGCCGCTGCACCAGGCCGCCGAGGAACAGGGCTTCCGAACGCAGGCCAACGCTCGGTGTCTCGTCCGCCGAGCCGATCTCGGTGCCGGCCGCGTCCCAGCCCAGGCCGTAGGCGGCGTAGATGGCTTCCAGCACCGCGTGCAGGCGCTCGGGCAGTTGCCCGGACTCGGGCTCCTCGAAGCGCAGGCCGGCATCGCGGATCTTCTGCTTGGCGCGCACCAGGCGTTGCGCCATGGCCGCGGGCGAGGCGAGCATGGCCTGCGCCACGACCTGCGCGTCCAGGCCCAGCACCACCTGCAGCATCAGCGCCGGGCGGATGGACGCATCGATGGCCGGGTGGGCGCAGACGAAGAGCAGCTTCAGGCGGCTGTCGGGCACGGCGGGGGCCGTGTCGTCGAGTTCATCGCGGGCCAGCACCGCCTGCACCTCGGGGCTGTCGTGCAGGCGCTGGTGGCGCGCCGCCTGCAGCAGCTCGCGCCGGGCCACGCTCAGCAGCCAGGCATCGGGCGCGGACGGCACGCCGTCGCCGGGCCAGCGCTCCAGCGCCCGGGCCAGTGCCGTGGCCAGGGCGTCTTCGGCGGCGGCCACGTCGCGCCACTGGTAGGCCAGCCAGGCCACCAGCCGGCCGTAGGATTCGCGGGCGGCGCGCTCGGCGGCGTCCGCAGCCGAAGGCGCGCCGCCCGCCCCGCCGCTCACTTGCGCGCGCCGGCCACCATCACCGGCCGCACTTCCACAGCGCCGGTCGGTGCCGTGGGGCTGCGCGCGGCCCACTCCAGCGCCTCGTCCAGGCTCTCCACCTCGATCACGAAGTAGCCGCCGAGCTGCTCCTTCGAATCGGCGAAGGGGCCGTCCTGCACCTGGCGCTTGCCGTTGCGCACGCGCAGCGTGGTGGCGGTGTGCGGCGGCTTCAGTCCGTCGCCGTTGATGGACACGCCCGCCTCCTTCAGGGCGCCCATGTAGGCGCCCCAGGCGCCGAAATAGGCCTGCGCGGCGGCCGGATCGGTGGGTGGGGTCTGGTTCTCGGCGGTGTTGTAGAACAGCAGCATGAATTGCATGGCGAACTCCTGTGGGGGGGCGTGAGCGGCACCACGCCGCTCACCTCATGCAGATGCGCGGGACGCCGCCCGATCGACAGGCGGCCGCTTTTTTCTTTTCTACCGCGTCAGGGCCGCACGAGCCCGGCACGCAGCTGTTCGGCCTTGCCCCGCACATGGCAACCGTGGACATGGTCGTTCACCAGCCCCATGGCCTGCATGAAGGCGTACACGGTGGTGGGGCCGACGAAGCTCCAGCCGCGCTTCTTCAGGTCCTTGGACATGGCCACCGATTCGGGCGAGGTGGTGAAGCTGCGCAGCAGGTCCCAGGTGAGCCGGTCGGGCCGCGAGCCCTTGGGCGGCTCGAAGCGCCAGGCGTAGGCCGACAGCGAGCCGAAGGCCTCGCGCAGCTCGATCACGCGGCGTGCGTTGTTGATGGTCGATTCGATCTTGCCGCGGTGGCGCACGATGCCGGCATCGGCCAGCAGGCGCGCCACGTCGGCCTCGCCGAAGCGGGCAACACGCTCGGCATCGAAGTTGGCAAAGCCGGCCCGGAAAGCCTCGCGCTTGTTCAGGATCGTCAGCCAGCTCAGGCCGGCCTGGAAGCCTTCGAGGCAGATCTTCTCGAACAGGCGCCGGTCGTCGGTGACCGGGAAGCCCCACTCGTTGTCGTGGTAGTGCCGATAGGCCGGGCTGGCCTGGCACCAGGCGCAACGCGGGGCGCCGTCGTCGTCTGCTGCGAACAGCCCTTCTGCAAGGCCCATGAGCTCACTCCGGCACGATGCCGGCGGCCTTGATCACCCGGCCCCACTTCTGCGATTCGGCGGCCTGGAAGGTGGCCAGGCCCTCGGGCGTGCTGAGCGACAGCTCGCCGCTGGTGTTGGCCTGGAACGTGAGCATGGCTGGCGCGTTCATGCCCTTGGCGAGCAGCTCATTGAGCTTCTTCACCACCACGGGCGCCGCATTGGCGGGCAGGTACACCGCCGTCCAGTAGCTCATGTCGTAGCCCTTGACGCCAGCTTCGTCGACGGTGGGCACGTTGGGCAGGCTGGGCAGGCGCTTGGTGCCGCTGACCGCCAGCGCACGCAGCTTGCCGCCGTTGATCTGCGGCACCGCGGTGGGTGCGTCGGCAAACATGAAATCGATCTGCCCGCCGATCAGGTCGGTGATGGCGAAGGGGTTGCTCTTGTACGGCACGTGCAGCACCTCGATCCCGGCCATCTGGCGCAGCAGTTCGCTGCCGACCCGGCTGGACGAACTGCCGCTGCCGAAGCTCAACTTGCCCGGCCGCTTGCGCGCATCGGCCAGCAGGTCGGCCACGGTCTTGATCGGCGAGGCGGGGTTCACCATCAGCGCCATGTGCCCCTTGGCCAGCAGGATCACCGGGCTGAAGTCCTTGACCGGGTCGTAGGGCAGCTTGGCGTACAGGTGCTCGTTGGCCGCATGCGTGGTGTTGGTGGTCATCAGCATGGTGTAGCCGTCGGGCGCCGCGCGGGCCACGTACTGCGATGCGATGAAGCCGTTGGCACCCGGCTTGTTGTCGACGATCACCGGCAGCTTGGTGGCCTCGGTGAGCGCCTGCCCCATGGCCCGGGCCATCTGGTCGGTGCCGCTGCCGGCCGCGAAGGGCACGACGATGGTGAGCGGCTTGGCAGGGTAGTCCTGGGCGTGGGCGAGCGGGGCGGCCAGCGTGGCCAACATGGCGATGAAGCCCAGCGAGTGAAGCAGACGGCGCATGGTGGGGTTTCCTGTGTGGACGGGACGGGGAGCGCTCGGAAGGACGCAGATGGGTCCGGGCATTCGTTGGCGGGGCGGGCGATCAGGCGGCCGGGCTGGGCAAGCCGGGCAGCCCGTGCTCGGCGTTGTGCTGTCCCAGGCGCGGCGCACCCGTGGCAAAGCCTGGCCGCACGCCGTCGAAGGACAGCGGCAGGCCGGTGAGCGTGAAGTCCTCGCCCGGCACGGGCAGCACCATGCCGAGGGCCTGCACCTGCGGCTCGCGCATCACCTCGGGCACGGTCAGGATGGGCGAGCACGGCACGCCCACGGCCTCGAAGCGCGTCATCCATTGCTGGCGCGGCGTCGCGCGCAGCAGCGGGCACAGCTCAGCGAACAGTTCGTCCTTGTGGCGCAGGCGGGCCTGGTTGGTGGCAAAGCGCGGGTCGGTGCACCACTGCGGCTGGCCCAGCTCGGCGGCCAGCTTGCCGAACAGGCGGTCGTTGCCGCAGCAGATCAGGAAGGGGCCGTCGGCGGCCTCGAAGGCCTCGTAGGGCACGAAGCCGGGGTGGCCCGACGCATGGCGCACCGGCATCAGGCCCTGGTTGATCCAGGCGTCGGCCTTCTGTGCGTTCCAGACCATCGCGGTCTCGAGCAGCGAGGCCTGCACCACGCCGCCGCGGCCGGTGTGGTGGCGCTGCTGCAGCAGGCTGAGCGCGCCGATCACGGCCCACATGCCGGTACCCTGGTCGCACACCGAGGCGCCCATGCGGATGGGCGGATCGTCCGGCCCGCCGTTGGTGCTGGACAGGCCGCTGTAGGCCTGCACCAGCGGTTCGTAGCCGGGCCGCAGGGCCATCGGCCCGATGTGCCCGAAGGCCGAGATCTCGCAGTAGATGAGCCGCGGGTGGCGCGCGCACAGCGCGGGGCCGTCGAGCCCCATCTCGGCCGGCACGCCGGGGCGCAGGTTGTGCACCAGGATGTCGGCGCTGGCGGCCAGCGCCTCGAACGCGGCCCGGCCGTCATCGCTCTTCAGGTCGAGCGCCAGCGACTGCTTGCCGCGGTTGAAGATGTGGAAGGCCAGCGCGTCGCCATGGCGGAACGCGGCGCCCATGCGGCGCGCGTCGTCGCCGCCTTCCACGCGCTCGATCTTCAGCACCTCGGCGCCCAGGTCGGCAAGGATGGCCCCGGCAAACGGCGCGGCGAGCACCTGGCCGAGCTCGAGCACGCGCAGGCCGTGCAGCACCGGCGTGGGTTGGGGAGGCGTGGGCGACATGGACGGGGCTGCGGTAGGGGGGCGCTGCATCGATGCTAGCAGCGCACCAGGCCCGCGCGGCCCAGCGTCTACCCGCGGCCGGGCAGCCTGCCCGCTCGGCTAAAGTGACACGATCACCAGGAGGCACCCACCATGAAGACCCGCATCACCGAACTCTTCGGCATCCAGCATCCCATCATCCAGGGCGGCATGCACTACGTCGGCTTTGCCGAGCTGGCCGCGGCGGTGTCCAACGCGGGCGGCCTGGGCATCATCACCGGCCTGACGCAGCGCACGCCGGAGCTGCTGGCCAACGAGATCCGGCGCTGCCGCGAGATGACCGACAAGCCCTTCGGCGTCAACCTCACCTTCCTGCCCACCGTCACCTCGCCCGACTATCCCGGCTACATCAAGGCCATCATCGACGGCGGCATCAAGGCGGTGGAGACCGCCGGCAACAACCCGCAGAAGTGGCTGCCCGCGCTGCACGAGGCGGGCGTCAAGGTGATCCACAAGTGCACCTCGGTGCGCCACTCGCTCAAGGCGCAATCCATCGGCTGCGACGCGGTGAGCGTGGACGGCTTCGAATGCGGCGGCCACCCGGGCGAGGACGACGTGCCCAACTTCATCCTGCTGCCGCGCGCGGCCGACGAGCTCGAGATCCCGTTCGTGGCCTCGGGCGGCATGGCCGACGGCCGCTCGCTGGTGGCTGCGCTGGCACTGGGCGCCGAGGGCATGAACATGGGCACGCGCTTCATCGCCACGCAGGAGGCGCCGGTGCACGACAACGTCAAGCAGGCCATCGTCGCGGCCAGCGAACTCGACACGCGCCTGGTGATGCGCTCGCTGCGCAACACCGAGCGCGTGCTCAACAACTCGGCGGTGGAGCGCCTGGTCGAGAAGGAGCGCCGGCTCGGTGCATCGCTGAAGTTCGAGGACATCATCGACGAGGTGGCCGGCGTCTACCCGCGCATCATGAAGGACGGCACGATGGACGCCGGCGCGTGGTCCTGCGGCATGGTGGCCGGCCTGATCCACGACGTGCCCACCGTGAAGGAGCTGATCGACCGCATCATGGCCGAGGCCGAGAGCATCATCAGCGGGCGGCTGGCGCGCTTTGTCGCGGCCTGAGGGCCGCGGCGAGTGCCCGGTCCAGGGCGCTCACTTTTCGTAGTAGTAGTAGCAACCGACCAGGGCCTGGCGGCTGCCGGCCTTGTCGGGCGCCATCAGCATCGCCGTCTTCTTCTCGCCCAGCACCAGCTCGCAGTTGCGCATGCCTTCTCCGCGCGAGCAGGCCATGGGCTTGCCCAGCAGCTTCTCGAAACCCTGCCGGGCCTCGTCGAAGCTGGCGGTGATCGCCACCGAAAAACCCAGGCCCATGCCGACGCTTTGCGGGTAGAGCTCGGTGATCGGGAACCCGAGAAGGCTCGACGGCGACTGCGGAATGAACGCCGGCGAACGGTCCTGCCGGGTGAAGCCGCCGAGCACCAGGTCGGCAAAGCGCTTCATCTGCGTTTCGTCCCTGCGCCAGTCGAGCCACGAATCCTGGCAACTGGCCAGGCGCAGCAGCCCTGGGTCGTCGGCCGCCGCCACCGGCGGGGTTGAGGCCAGGGCGATCAGCAGCAGGATGGCGGAGGCAAGGGGTTTCATGGCGTGGGAAGTCGCTCGAGGTGTGAGACCGCAGTGTGCGGGCCCGACGTTTCACCGCCATTTCGGGGCCTGGTTCAGCGCGTATCGATTGTTTCGCAGCGCCGGCAGGCGGTAACCTGGACGGCACCTTAGACTGCGGCGCACGCCGACACTCGATCGGCCCCCAGGAGACTGCCTTGAACCCGTCGACTTCCCGATGCCGCGGCGCGCTGGCCCTCGCCCTGTCCATCACCAGTGCCGCGAGCGCCCTGGCCCAGACGCCCCCTTCCGAGGCCACGATCGCGGCCCACGTGGCGGCGGCCACGCGAGCGGCGGGAGACGACTTTCGCGGGCTGATGAGCCTGTGCAAGCCGGCGCCGGCGGCGCGCGCGTCGGCCGCCGCGGTCGACAAGGTCATCGCCGCCCAGATGGCCCGTCCGGCACCGACGGCCGGCCGTGCCTTCGACAACCTGTCGTACGTGGGCGCCGCATGGGCGGCGGCCTGGGCGCTGCAGACCTCCGACGGCGTGATCCTGCTCGATGCGCTGAACAACGCCGCCGAGGCCGCCACGCTCATCGAGGGCGGCATGAAGCACGTGGGCCTCGACCCCGCATCGATCAAGACCATCGTGGTGTCGCATGCGCACGGCGACCACTACGGCGGGGCACCCTACCTGATCGAGCGCTATCACCCTCGCGTGGTGATGAGCGAGCGCGACTGGACCATGATCGAGACGCGGCTGGAGTTCGCCTCGCCGCTGTGGGGTGCGCCTCCCAAGCGCGACCAGTCCGTCAACGACGGCGACCGCATCACGCTCGGCGACACCATCGTCACCCTGTACCTGACCCCGGGCCACACGATGGGCACCCTGACGCCGGTGTTCGACGTGAAGGACGGCGCGACCACGCACCGCGCCATGCTGTGGGGCGGCACGGCCTTCAACTTCGGCAACGATGTGCCGCGGCTGCAGCTCTACATCGAGGCCACGGCCCGCATGGCCAGGCTGGCCGAGGAGCAGCGGATCGACGTGCTGTTGTCCAACCACCCCGACTACGACGGCACGGCGACCCGGCTGGTGGCGCCGCGCGGCGGCACGCACCCCTTCGTCATCGGTACGCCGGGCGTGGTGCGGGCGCTGACGGTGATGGGCGAATGCGCCCAGGCGCAACGCGACCGGTTCATCCTGAAGCTCTGACCGGCACCCTAGCGGCCGACGCGATCGCGAGGCTGCGGCGCGAAACCCTGACGGGCCACCGCGTCCAGCCCATCCAACGGCGCCCAGGCCCGCAGTTCGAGCGGCGCGGGCTGCAACGCCGAGGGCAGATGCTGGCACTGCTGCCGCGCTGTCAGCATCGAGAGCAGACGCTGCTCGGAGGCCGATAGCTGGACGAGGATTCGATGCTGTGCCATGGGGTACTCCGGTTGCAGGTTGCCCTGTGTATCGGCCCTGCCGGCCACACGCTGAAACCGGCTTGGGCACCCGCTCCACCCGAGCTTGTTCCTTGTCAATCGGAGGTCGATTCCAGTCGGCCGGCGCCAAATCGACCCGGGGTGGAACGAAGCATCGGGTTCAGGCAGAGCTGCGCTGTTGCTCGTGCATGTCGCCGCGAGGCACAGCGGCCTGCCGCTGCACATGGATCTCGGCCGCCACCTCGGGCGCGAGGTCCGATCCTTCGTCGAACATCGAGATCGCCTCGCGCACAGCGTCCAGCGGCCTGCGATCGGGTTCGAGTTGCAGGGCGCGGGTGGCAAAACGCTCGATCCATGCGGCAATGACCTGGGGCATGTCGGCTCCTTTCATCTCCATCGTAGAGCCAGCCCGGCGACGATGGTTCAACGCCTTCTGTAGGGCTTTCTATGCATCTGGGCATTTGGCTCGTACCGCCGCCGACGAAGCGCAAGATGCACCGGTCTGAATCATTTCTTGCCAACGGATGCATGCCCCGGTGGCAACTTCGTCCCGCCTTCCGAATCGAAGGCCAGGGGCCGCCGCCGGGGCGGCCGGAAAGCCAGCATGCCCAGCCTGCACGTCGAACCCGATCTCCCCCACATTCCGCCCGCCCAGGGCCTGGCGGGATGGCGCCGCGAACTCTGCATCGAGCTGCTCGGACAGGGCGCCGCGCGCATCTTCGTGCGCGCGGTGGAGCACAGCTCGTTCAAGGCCGCGGAGCTGCAGCGTGCAATCCTCTTCGTGCGCTTGAGCCCGCACTTCACCGACCTCGAGGGATGGGTGGAGCACATGCGCCCGGACCTCGGCGTGCTGGCCGACACCGCACGCCTGACCCACCCGGACAAGGACAACCTGTTCACCGCCGTCGAGTTCGATCGGGTGATCTGGGAGCGCGTGCAGCAGGGGGCGGATCGGTGGTCGAGAAGGGGGTGATGGCTGCCGTTGCCTAGAGCGCAGACGATTCAGCGTCGGCTACTTTGCCAGAGCGCGGCGAAAGTCTGGGTCGTCGGCCAGTTTGGCAACCAATGCCTTGTACAGCGCGCCGGTCACCAAGGTGTCCTTCCTGCGATGAAGCCCTTGCTCGCGGCGTCATCGGAGAGCGGCACGTTGTTGACGGTTGCCGAAAGCAGCGCCCCGCCAGCAAGAGGCAGCGCAGAACGCCTGCCAATCTCGCCATGTGACTTCTCCTCCCGAACCTACTTCGTCACGACAGGTTCGGTGCCCGCCGTCGGCTGGCCTTCCTTCTCGGCATTGCGATCAAAGAGGAAGGTCTTGCCGAACACCAGCTGCACCCAGGTCGGATAGGTGTAGGCGGTACCTCGGCTGTGGTCGATGACGGCACCGATGCCACCGCCGATGATGATGTTGCCGAACATGCCGCCGTTGACCCGTGAAATGGCACGCCCGTTGGCGTCGCCATTGGTGGGATGCTTGCACGCGATCTCCAGGTCCTTGCTCGAACGATGGACCAGCCCGGAATCACCAGACTTGATGTTGACCGTGCCGTAGTCGTTGGTCAGCCTGCATTCGGCCCCCGTCACCATCTGGCCCGACTCCGTCTTGGTCTCCACCCTGACGGCGTGGTTCGATTCGTTCATCACGGAGGCGCAGCCGGTGCAGGCCACGGACACGACAAGAATGGCATTGGAGAATTTCAAGATGGCTCCCAGGGGTCTTGGTTGTTGGCGCTCAATTCGGCGCCCCGTGCGCCGGCAGCCCGTGGCCCTATTGCCAACGAGATGCCTCAACGGACAGCAATCGGGTCGACAAATGTCGCTGCTTTTTAGAGTTACTTTCATGACCGGCTCATCCTGTTTGATGAGCCGATAGGCACGCCTCATCTGCAATGGATCTATCGCGGCCGAGTCTGTCGCAATCGAGCGACAGGGCAGCCTGCCGCGAAGCAGCCTCTTGTGGTCACCTTCCCAGGCGCACCACCACCAAACCCGCCCCGCCCAGCACCAGCGCAAAGCCGGCCCAATCCAGCAGCGCCGGCCGGTCGCCCACCAGGGCCATGGCGCCGACCACGCCCACCACCGGCACCATCAGCGTGGTGA
>Ga0075163_10003509_pt1 | contig 21076 bp, 16 predicted proteins | sample JI1023141ADNA_FD_71478 | JGI IMG/M metagenome (GOLD analysis project Ga0075163, IMG submission 71478) | Wastewater effluent complex algal communities from Wisconsin, to seasonally profile nutrient transformation and Carbon sequestration -... | ecosystem: Engineered > WWTP > Effluent > Algae... | reverse complement strand
ACACCAACCCCTGCGCAGCCGACAGAAGTCACACTACAACCCGCCACCGCAACACCAACTACGGGCATGGACATACCTGTAGCCGTTAACGTAGCAGAAGCAAAAAATGTGTCAGTACTTGATATGTTCAAGATGGGGACACTGCCAAGCGTCGCAATCTTCAGCATCGGACTCACGCTTGTTGCAGCTCTCGGCTATGCGCTAACCCACCGAGCGCTCATGAAACATGCACTGGCAACAAGCGAACATTTCGTCATCTCCCATCCAACATTTGACGTTATCGCGCTCACTCTTGCACTCGCATTGATTCTTAGCACCACCGCAGCCCGTTTACAGTAGGTGTAGATCGAACGCACTTATCGATATTTTATATTGTCATTGCCATAGATCTCACCGACACGTGACAGCAACTCATCATTTGCCTCAGCGGTAAACGGCAACCGTATCGCGGACTCTTTTTTCTCACCAAGAACCAGTATTATCTCACTCTGACCCCGAAAGTCATTAAATGTCTTTTTCAGACGTCGTAATTTGTCCTGGTCATTTGGATCAGGTACTTTCACATAAATTTTCGGCAGCTTCTCCTCGATAGGAATATAAGTGTAGCTCGGCTCGGCCGGTTTTTCTTCTTTGACAACTGGTTTTTTGGGCTTCGGTACTTTCATCTTTTTGCCAGTACTTTCGTAGGCATCAAGTTCCTCGTTGGTAACAAACGTTATCTCATCAGCGATCACTTTTGCTGACCCGAGTGGCTTGCCTTCACGGTCGGTACTGCTGACTTTACCGCTGACCTTGATAACGGCATCTTGTACGAGTTGCTCTGAAACTTCCTCGTATGTCTTCGGAAAAACGATCACCTCGCCCTCTCCAGACTTATCCTCGATCGCGACAAATGCCATCTTACTACCACTCTTGGTGAGGATCGTGCGAATACTCGATATGACGCCGCCGATCACGACAGCTTTCTTGTCGTGCTCTTCCAGGACACTACCGATCGGAATCGTTTGTTCTTCGAAATATGCGTCGTAGCGATCCAGTGGATGCGCACTCAGATAGAGTCCGAGAAGTTCGCGCTCCCACTGCAGCATCTCGCGCTCGTGATGCTGCGTAGGCGCCGTCTCAAGTTTGATATCGGGTACACTAACTGCATCGCCCATACCACCGAAGAGATCGGCTTGATTACTCGCAGCATCGCGCTGTACCTTGCTAGCATAGCCGGTGATCGTATCGAGGTTGAAAAGTAAGTCTGAGCGCGTGCCAAAGCTATCATAGGCACCTGATTTGATGAGTGATTCCCAGGCACGACGGTTGAATTTACCGGTACTCACCCGTCTGGCAAAATCACCGATACTTTTGAACGCACCGTCTTCATCGCGGGTGCGGATCAGCTCTTCGACGGCGTTTTCTCCGACACCTTTGACGGCCGTCATGCCGAAACGAATCTCATTTTTCCCCGGGACGATCGCGAATTCTTTGTAACTGAGATTGACATCCGGCGGCAAGACTTTGAGCCCCATGTGTCGACACTCCGATATCTCGATGGCTAGGCGGTCGATGTCGTCACGATCACTGGTCATAAGCGCAGCCATGAAGGCATCCGGATAGTGAGCTTTGAGATAAGCGGTCCAGTAGGCGATCAGCCCGTAACACGCCGAGTGGGATTTGTTGAACGCGTAGTCCGCAAATCCAAGGATGTCATGCCAAATCTTTTCGACAGTTTGACGTGGCACGCCATTATTGACCGCGCCCTCGATAAACTGCGTACCCATCTTCTTCATGACTTCTGGGATCTTTTTACCGATACCTTTACGCAGCGTATCCGCCTCACCGCCAGTAAAGCCGGACATTTCTTTACTCATCTGCATGACCTGTTCCTGATAGACGATGACACCATAGGTTGATTCAAGCGCGTTCCTCGTCAGCTCATGTTCGTAGGTGACTTTTTCGAGACCGTTTTTGCGCTTCACGAAAGAGTCGGTCAGACCGGCGCCAAGTGGACCCGGTCGATACAAGGCACACATCGCGATGATGTCGCTAAATTCTGTCGGCTTCAGTTCCTTCAAATAACGTTTCATACCGGACGATTCCAGCTGAAATACCCCTGTCGTGTCACCACGTTGCAAGAGCTCATAGGTCGCCGGATCGTCCAGCGGCATCTCACTCAAAAGAATTGTTTCTTTATAGACCTTTTTGATGATACGAAGAGCGTTGTTAATAATCGTGAGGTTACTAAGACCAAGGAAATCCATTTTGAGCAGTCCCAACTCTTCGATCGGGCCCATCGGATACTGGGTCGCGACGACGCCTTTTTGGGCCATCTCGAGTGGTGCAAATTTGACGATATCATCAGGTGCGATCACCACGCCGGCAGCATGCACACCATGGCTACGGATGGTGCCTTCGAGTCGGACAGCATAGTCGATGACTTGCTTGCTCGTCGGATTCGACTCGTACTCTTTCTTGAGATCAGGGTCAGTCACGATACTTTTACCAAGGGGAATGTGTCGTCCCTGGACTGGCGGTGGGATCATCTTGCTGAGCTTATCAGCATCGGCATACGGCACTTGCAAGACACGGGCGACATCGCGCACTGCGGCGCGGGCGGCCATCTTACCAAACGTCGCGATATTGGCGACACGTTCGGTGCCGTATTTTTCGACGCAGTATTGGATGACTTCATCGCGACGCGTATCCTGGATATCGATATCGATATCAGGCATCGAGATACGATCAGGGTTCAAAAACCTCTCAAACAGTAACTCATAGCGCAGTGGATCAAGCTCGGTGATATTCAGCCCGTAAGCAATGATCGAACCGGCCGCACTACCGCGCCCGGGACCAAAGATGATGCCTTGGTTCTTGCCCCAGTTGATAAAATCATGAATGATCAGAAAGTAGCCGTTGAAGCCCATCCGATCGATGATATCAAGCTCAAAATCAGCCCGCTTGGTGACGTCTTCACCAAGCAACTTCCGAGCGGCCTCGATAGTGAGGTCACGCGAGTCAGCGATAGCGACGCCGCTATAGCGCCAGGCGAGGCCTTGCCAGACGAGCATATCGAGATGAGTTTTTTCGGTCTCACCCTCAGGCACCGGAAAGCGCGGGATCAAGATCTTGCCAAACTCAAGCGACACATCACAGCGATCGGCGATTGCTTTGGTGTTGGTGATGATATCAGGATGCTCGCTCCCCCACCGCTCGATGACATCAGTCGGGTCAGTCACGTGGAGATGATAATCCTTGAGGCTCATCCGGCCTTCATCGCTAAGATATGCCCCCGTACCGACGCAGAGCAATATCTCATGTGACTCGGTATCTTCAGGGCGGACATAGTGTGCATCGCTTGTCACGACGCAAGGGATATCAAGCTCTTGGCTCAATTTGAAAATTGCGCGGTTTACCTTCTGTTGTAGCTCACTTTCGGTGTGATCTTGAATCTCGAGATAATAGCGATCACCGAAGACTGATCTGTACCACGTGGCGGCTTTTTTGGCACCATCATAATCATCATGCTGGAGTCGGTCACCGACCTCACCACCGAGACAAGCGCTCAGGGCTATGATGCCTTCATTGTATTTTTCGAGCAGGTCATGATCAACACGTGGTTTGTAGTACACCCCTTCGAGGTTGGCCGTGGTACTCAGCTGCATGAGGTTTTGATAGCCGGTATTGTTCATGGCGAGCAAGATCAAATGATAGCGAGCCTTGTCTTTGGCCGGATCGCGATCATGAATCGTCCGAGCCGCCACATAGGTCTCGATGCCGATAATCGGCTTGATATCATTGGCTTTGCAGGCTTTATAAAACTCAATCGCCCCCGAAAGCGTCCCGTGATCGGTCATCGCAACAGCACTCATACCAAGCTCTTTGACGCGATCGACGAGCTCACCAACCTTAGTCAACCCGTCTAGCAGGCTGTGATGGGTGTGATTGTGCAGGTGCACAAAATCACTCGATTGTAGCTTCGTGGCTACCGGCTGGCTCCCCTTTGTCATATATATCTAGTATACCGTATTTGGAGGCCGAGACGGTCGTACTTACGCGAGAGGTTCATTAAACTAAAACGGAACACCTCGTATACTTAGAGATGTAAAGCAACTAAGTGAAGAAAGGTGTTCCGTATGTCTACCATACCAAAATTCGCTAGCAACAAGAAGTGCTGGCAGCTCATTAACAGATTAGTGTTTAAGGATAGCTTAAACTGTCCAGAGTGCGGGTACACGCTCCAAGAGAACTACCCTTTGCGGTATCTATGGTGTAGGTCATGCCGCAAAAAATATCGGGCAACCAGTTACAGGAGTTCATGGCTCTATGGAATGAAGATTAGCTACCGTCAACTATTCATCTTGCTGTATTGCTGGCAAACAAAACGGTATACCGAAACAGCAACGCTCCTTGCAGGAGTGAGTTACACGACCGCTCAGCGCTGGATGGTGCGCTTTAGGGAGCAGCTTCCTACGGAGATGCTCTCGGGTGGTCTTGTACCGATCTTAGAGGGTGCCGTACAGATGGATGAGAGCTATTTTGGTAAGAAAAGGTATAAACAAGCTCAGCGTATTGTTGTGGGGGCAAAAGACCCAGTTTCCGGCAATGTAGCCCTTCGCATTACCGACAGTCGGGGACAAGAATGTATTGAGCAGTTCGTCGAGGATTACATTAAACAAGGTAGCCTTGTGGTAAGTGACAAGTGGTGGGCGTATGATGAGCTACCACTCCTTGGCTACCACCACCAAAGCTGGAACCACTCTAAAGGCCACTTCTCTGGCACGAACCAAGGTGAAAATATCTGGAGTGTCAGTAAACGACACGCCAGAAAGCTCTTCGGCGGCAGAGTCCTTACAAAGAATCTAGAGATTCTCTGCAAGGAGTGGATGGCAAGAGCCAACCATTCCTACCTGTTTAACAGCCCATTAACATTTCTACGGTTTACACTTGTTCCGTGTTAGTTGACTGAACCGTGACTCACAGGCTTGATTCTGACGCTCATTTCTGTTAAAGTACCTCAGTATGATTACCAAACAAGACAAGTTAAAAGCTATCGAAGTCGGCGCGGTTCACAAGACCGATGTTGGCTCTCCTCAGGCACAGGTCGCCATCTTGACGGCTCGTATCAAAGAGGTGACGGCTCACTTGAAGGCGAACAAGCATGACAACATGGCTCGCCGCGGTTTGATTCAGATGGTCGGCCGACGCAAACGTCTGCTCAAATACCTCGAGTCAAAAGATTTCGCCGCATATCAAGCGATCATCACCAAACTCGGCCTGCGCAAATAATTTGCGAACAGCTTTGCATCATCACCCCGAACGAGGGGTGATTTTGATGTGCGCTATATAGTGAAGAACATTTTTCAGATCAAAGCATAAGGAATTTTTTCCTCGTGACCACTGTGCTATAGTCTTGCATATCATGAGCAAACGGCAAGGCATAGGATCAGAAACGAGCATACCAGGAGAGATGGACCGGTTTCGGCGCGAGAGTGATGATAGGCGTATTATGAACGCTATCGGTGAGATCTTCATGTCGGCATACGGTGATCGCGTCGCTGAGGTATGCGATACGCACGAACGTCTCGCAGCACGGTACTTAGGAGAGGTAGTCGATCCTCTGCGCAAAGTATGGATACTGCGTCAAATCGAGCCGGTCGATGAGGGTGAGCAGCAGGGGGTAGTATCGAATGGTGATCACGGCAGCATCGTCCTTGAGTTTCCCATCGACGTAGGAGAGACGACCGAGGTATTGGCCCCTGTACGGCTATTGTTATCGGGCGGAGACAGAGACTATGGTACTGGCAAAGTTGCGGAGTTTCATGATGCCATGGATAAATTAGGTCGTGTTTTAAGCTCTGACGCAACATCCTTGGGGGATATTCCTCGATATAGATCGCATGAGACAGGTATTCCAAGGGCTCTTGTGTACTTCGATATGTATAGTGAAACAGGTAATGGGTTGATTTCAATCAGTGATATCAAAGCAACCGTGAAAGCTCATGGAGGCAGATTGAAGGATTACACGACAGTAGACCGGGTAGGGCTGTCTATCGGAGAAAGCAGACCTCTCACTCTCATGCTTCGCCCAGGTGTATTTCGGGGGTCGTTCGCTCCACTTATCGAGCAAGAGGTCATTGCCGCCGTCATGGGCATATTGTCAGCCTATAAGAAGCAGGAGCTGCTCGATGATAGTCATAATCCCGAGTACATTGCCGCGGTGATGAGAGAGTCTGTTGACAAGACGCTCGCTCCCCTTATCGACAGCCTCGGAGTTGTCGACTATCTCTTGCGGCGGATTAAAGACACTGATTTTTTCAAGCGTAATGCCTCGTCGCATGCTGTTCAGGATGCCTGTAGCGGTCCACAGGATGCTGTTACAGGGCTACAGGATCCAGATTCAGTTCCGGACGAATCAGACCGCCCGGCGGTGCCGCCTGCTCGGAATGTCATGCGAAACAACGATTTCCCCCCAAATTATTAGCTACATATTCGGTATCGTACCACGGATGTTGTCGCGCAGTGTCCATAGCGCGATCAGCAGGATGCAGCCAAACTGCCACCAGGCGAGGGGCGAGACGAACTGGCCGACGATTGTGAGCGTGGCGAGTGCCATGATCGCTGCGCGACCAGACTCGATCTTGAAACCGAGGTAGGGCAGCAGATAGATGCCGAGCCCGATGACTGCCGCGAGTGGTGCGAGAACGAGCATGACGCCAAATGCCGTCGCGATACCTTTGCCACCACGAAAATTCAGCCAGATCGGAAATATATGCGCCAGCACTGCCGTGATCCCGGCCCAGTATGCTAGCTCAGGCGTCAGGTAGTGCAGTGCGAGCCATGTCGCGAGGGCGCCTTTGCTGACATCACCGAGCAGTGTCGGGATGGCTGCTTTCCACCCGAGATGCGTCAGGACGTTGGCGAAGCCGATGTTGCCACTGCCGCGTTTTTGGATATCGATACCGTAAAATTTCAGCCCGATGATCTTGCCAAAAGGGATTGATCCGAGCAGGTAAGCGATCAGAAAGATGAGGATAATCGTAAGCATCGTTGTCTATCGTACCGTAGGTTGCCGCTGATCACAACCCGTCTTAGAGTTCGTTGTAGAGTCTGATCGGTGCGGTCTGGTCCGCGAAAGAGCCGAAGTCAATTTCTTGCAAAAACCCCGGCAGGAGATCGACATCGCGCGGCGCGACGAAGCCGTAGGCAGCCAGCTCGGCCTCGCCATGCGACGTGCCGGTGAGGCTGACCTTTGCAAAATCTTCAGGGTTGTCGATCACAAAGAAAAACTCCAGGAATTCATCATACGGATAGTTCTCGTCTGGTGATTTTTTGAACTGCTGGATGACAGCCAGGCGACCGATCACTGCATCGACACCGGTCTCTTCGCGTAGCTCACGACGCAGCCCATCCTCGAGCGATTCGCCGTCATCCAGCCCGCCACCAGGCGTACACCAAAAGCTCGCCGACCCTTCGGGTCGCTTGTGCCGCACGGCAAATAGTGTGCCGTCCTGATGGATAATCCCGCGTACGTTGATGCGTCGACTCATGCATCTAGTGTAACAGATAGTAGACATTGACAAAAGCATCATAGTGTGCTAATATTATAAAGTAATATGAGCACCGTTATGACACCAGAACGAAGCTATCCCGAACAGTACACAAACACTGCAGAAATTATTTATCTTGACGAGGAGCGACGCAAGCGTCGTCTTGGCCACGACGTGATGGCCGTTGATGTCATCGCCCAATCCGTGCCTACGGAGGAGAGAGTCGGTGTCGACGTGCATGGCACAGCGGATAAGATTGATCCTAGTATTGTATCGTCAGAAACTACCGCAGAGACAGCCGATGCGCTGGCCACAGTGACCCAACTTCATGACCCAGAGTCAGCTCAGGCGCATGAGTTTGATCACGAGGTACAGGTCGTCACCGATACTGCGACCGAGCAGCTCGAGGATGCCGGGCTTGATGTGGATGCTAGCAAGGTGCAGGACGATGCCAAAGAGCGCCTTGTCGCTGATGCCGTCGAAGAAGGCGCCAAAGACACACTTGCCGTTGAAGCCGACGAGATGACGTCAGACAAAGGCCAAGAGATCGTTGCTGATGCGGTTGTCGCTGAGCAGATCGCTACATCGCTAGAAGAAAACGGTGATGCCGTCGTCGGCTTGTCCGAGCATACCAAGGTAGAGCTGGAGGCACAGCTTGGCGACCAAGACCCAGGCAAGATGACCAGTCGTGAACTTGCCGAGGATGGCGCCAAAGCCGTCGAAGAATTGCGCGGTGAAGGCGTCGATGAGACGATCACCGTCGTCGATGAGGATGGCAACCGCATCGTGCTAAAGCACAACACCGAGACGGCACGACGGACCGCCAAGCTGCTACGTGGTGATTTCAAGGGCGCGACAGAGGGTATCGATGCCGAGGGCAAAGATCACGTTTGGTTCAAGCTTGAATATCTGCATGAAAAATACGGCAAAGATCTATCCAAAGCGCCACTTACTGAGCTAGAATTCCATCGCTTGGAGCGTACTATCGCCCGCGAGCTACCCCGTGAAACCGATACTACAGAGTTCGTTCGCGAAGCCGCATAGACAAAGCTCATTGTTCCGTTGCAACCGTACTGACGCGTGGTCTATACTGAGGCCATGGATACAACGTCTCAACCCACACCCAAACCAAAACGGTCACTTCGAAAACTACTCAAAATTGTCAGTCTCGTGCTCCTACTCGTAGTCTATACCGTCGGTGTCAGTCTCGGGAGTATCTGGTGGCGTGACAAATCAGTGCAAGACGCACACAACGCGATCGACCCGAGGCGAGTCGTACAGGATTCACTGGTCAAATTTCTTGATCTCAAGACAGTCAAACGACACATTACTTACCGGGACAATGCCGACCGTGGTATGCTTGTCGACTGGGATCTGACGAGTGATTTTAGTAATCCTCGTAGTGCGAAGACCACTGGATTTTTGACTCTCACGTGGCTGCGCGACAAGACGGAGTACAAGCAAAAACTTGAGATGGTGCTGATGAAGGGTGGTAGCTATGAAGGAACGGGGTATTTTCGAGTCGTCGATGGCGCAGACCTGACAGGGGCGCCCAAAGACTGGTTCAAGGCGTATTACCAGTCGTTGTCGTTTGGCCCGTATAGTTCGTCCGGAAAATTGTATGACCGCCACGGTAGCTACAGTAACGGCACGCAATCGTTTGGTAGCATATTTTCTAACACTCCCTACAAAGATCAGATGAAAAATTTCAGTGGTTTTGATTTTGAGAAATTCAACTCAGCCGAGTTTTATATCATCGCCGGTAATATGCGCGAAGGCAATGATAAAACCAGCCTCGCAGAGATGATCCGTGCCAACAGGCCCTATGCCATGCAAAACTGCGACAAAGATCAGACGACAGCCTGGTGCAGCGGTCAGTCAAACTCTAGTGAGATGCAAGCGGTCAGCGGTAAATACTACGAGTCAGAGGGCTTCGGTGGTAACAGTTTGACGTTTGGCCCTATACAATACTGGATGATCGCCGACCTCAAAACTGGCTGGTTGACCAAATTCCAGATCGATGAATACGGCAGCGACTCGTTTGTGACCGAATTTAGTGCTCACAACGAACCGGTCGAGATCAAAGCTCCGATCTAAACTGGATGTTGCGCTGATCTGCAACAAAAAACTGACCATCTGGTCAGCGGTATGCATAAAAGTGGGGTCCCGCGGCAGGGACGGACGGGCCAGTGGCCACGCGTCCGTCCCTGCGTTGGGTGTGTGTCGCCTCTACTTCGGAAACAGAATCTCCGTGAGCAGGACGATGTCAGCATTGCTGGCTGAGCCAGCAATGCGATGATGACGCTTCTGCCGCTTGCCCGTCAGGTACGCCATCTGCCAGACGACCATCGCCAACCGTAAGCGGAGGGCTGCGTTCTTGATGAATTTCATCGTGTCTTAGCTCCTTAACAGAGGTGTAGCGCAACGTCATTATTCATTATACCATCACTGGTAAGATAAGTCAATTTGGGCTATACTTTATATCTGTAAACATGCAGAGTGTGATAGATACAAATGCCCGCTATAGACAGTTGTACCTGTTACCCTCTGCGATTAAGCAATAGGAGGCTTATATGCCAACAATCAACCCGACGGGAAAAGATATTATTTCCGTATCGACCGACTTTTGCGGTCAAAAACTAACTCTTGAAGTCAACCGCGTCGGTTTCCGCACGACGGCCAGCGTCCTGGTTCGCTACGGCGACACCGTGGTGCTCGGTACGGCTATGGTCGGCTCACGACCAGTGGTGCTGGATTATTTCCCACTGAGCATCGACTACGAAGAAAAATTTTATGCAGCTGGCAAGATCAGCGGCAGCCGCTTCATCAAACGTGAAGGCCGCCCTAGCGATGAAGCAATCCTGATCGGTCGCCTCATCGACCGTCCGATCCGCCCACTCTTTCCAAAAGGCTATCGCCAAGAAGTCCAGGTCGTGGCGAGCGTACTCAGCATGGATCCACGCTTCCGACCCGATGTCATCGGTATGATCGCCGCGAGCTCAGCCCTGATGCTGACCGGCACACCGTTTGATGGTCCAGTCGCTGGTGTCCGCGTCGGTCGTATCAATGGCAAATTTGCGGCATTTTTGACACCCGAACAGCGCGAACAAAGCGACATCGACCTCGTCGTCGCCGGTATCGAGAGCGGCATCACGATGGTGGAAGCCGCAGCGAACGAAGTTCCCGAAGAAGACCTCCTCGCCGCGATGGAATGGGCTATCGATGCTCTCCAGCCAGCCGTCACCCTGCAGCGCGAGCTCGCCAAAAAAGTCGGTGTCACCGAGCAAGAATTCACCCTCGTCCTGCCAGACGAGGCTATCCAGAAGTCAGTTGATGCATGGGTCAAAGACAAATTTGGCGCTGCTCTCCGCAAACCATACCCAGAGCGCAACGAGATGATCAACGACATTCGTTGGGCGTTTCACGAAGAGATGGCCGCCAGCGTCGGCGATGACTATGCTGACCAGCGCGACGAATACGACGAAGCCTTCACGATGGCGCTACACCATGATGTACGCGACGGTATCGTCAAAGACAAGACTCGTCCTGACGGTCGCAAACTCGACGAAGTTCGTCCACTCAGCTCCGAAGTAGGCATCTTGCCTCGTACTCACGGCTCCAGCATCTTTACCCGCGGTATGACACAGGCGATGAATATCGTCACCCTAGCGCCACTGAGCTACGCCCAGATGGTCGACACTATGGAGCACAACGATTACGAACGCCGCTACATGCACCACTACAATGCGCCTGGTTACACCGTCGGTGAAGTTCGCCGTCTCGGTAGCCCCGGTCGCCGCGAGATCGGTCACGGCTACCTCGCTGAGCGCGCCCTCGTACCAGTGCTCCCAGATCCTGAAGACTTCCCATACGCTATCCGTAGCGTCACCGAGATCATGAGCCAAAACGGTTCGACCAGCATGGCCGCGACCTGTTCAAGCTGTCTCGCACTGATGGACGCTGGTGTCCCTCTCAAAGCTCCAGTCGCTGGAGTTGCTATGGGCCTCATGATGGACGGCGACAGGCCATATGTCCTGACCGATATTGCTGACGCTGAAGATTTCGCCGGTGACATGGACTTCAAGGTAACCGGTACGGCTAGTGGTGTCACCGCTATGCAGATGGACATGAAAGTTCACGGACTACCTGTTGACGTCCTCAGCCAAGCGGTTATGGCGGCGAAGCCAGGTCGGGCACATATCCTCGAGCACATGCTGACGACGCTCACGGCCTCGCGCTCAGCCCTCAGCCCATACGCACCACGCATCGAAAAGCTGATGGTCAACCCTGACAAGATCGGTGCGATCATCGGCAAGGGCGGGGAAACGATCAACAAGATCACCAAAGAAACTGGTGCCGAAATCGACATCAAAGACTCTGGTCTCGTCACGGTCTCGGCCGTCGACACTGCTGCGATCGAGCGAGCCCTTGAGTGGATTAAAGGCCTGGTCGAAGAGCCAGAAGTCGGCAAGATCTACGAAGGCAAAGTCGTCAAGATCATGGAATTCGGTGCCTTCATCAACATCATGCCTGGCATCGATGGCATGTGCCACATCTCCGCCATGAGCGAAGGCCGTGTCGAAAAAGTCACCGACGTCGTCAAAGAAGGCGATATGGTCAAAGTCCGCCTCGTCTCTATCGACGACCGTGGCCGACTCAGCCTCAGCATGCGCCCAAGCGACCTATCCTTGTAGTTCGGTAGATTTTATACAAGATGGGGTGCTTTGTTTTGCCACGGCTGTTAAATTGCAACAGCAGCCCTCGAAAATCAAGGGTTATTGTCACAGGTGGAAGCTGCATAGTTCAAAAATATGGCCCGAGAGAGCAAAGATATCAATGAAATGTATGGGCTAGTGTATAATAAAAACAACGCTTAAAAAGGGGAGCTATGGGTCCAAACGAACAACCAGTACCACAACCACAACCACAGCCGGTACCAGCACCGGTACTACAACCACAACCAGTACCACAACCGCAGTCAGTACCAGTGCAGTTTGGCGGGCCGAACAATTCTAGCCCAATACCAGTATCACCGATGCCCAAGGATAACAAGCTCATAATAATTGTCTCCAGTGTTATCTTTGCCTTATTCGTGGCGGTGGTGGTTGCAGTTGCGCTGATGTCTGGGGTTACCAAAGATGATTACTCCAAATCGTCCGAGGTTGTAGACGATATAGCGACATCGTATAGCATGATGGGTTCGCTATATCTCGGTACGGGTAGTGACCTCAGTGATATAAAAAGGGATGTTGATAGCCTGAAAAGTGAGCGCTTGAAGTTTAACACAGACTTGAAGACACTCGGCGAAACGAAGGCCATCAAGAATGATAGCGAAATGAACAAGTTGTACAAGGCGATAACTAGCAGAAAGGTAGCGTTTGACTCTGCCCTTGACGCGACCATAGAGGCATATGAAAAGATCGCTCCTGCAGTTGCCGAATCGACCATAGATTATTCAGATGATGGGGAGGCAGTATTTAGTAGTATAAAAAGCAAATTACAAGATATTTCTGGGCTGAAAGACTATGATAATCAAAAGTTGGTCGAAGATCTCATCACTAAACTTGATGAGCTCGAAACGTTGTATGCAAAAATTGCCGCCGGTCAGACCGATTATAGAAAGTATGACGCGAATGCGACTACTGACTATTACGATGCATCGACTGAGTACTCCGAAATCATCCTCGATTGGCAAACTACATTACGTGATAGGATGAGCGCCGGTGAGCTTACAGACCAAATTAATGATCTCGGTAACGCGTTGACCGACAAAGAGAACGAGTAGATTATCAGCAAGGTGTCAGCATATGACTGCCAAGCAAGCTGCACTTGACCAACTACAGATCGAGATACTAGCAAGCAACACATGTGAAACTCTGGCGCAGCAAGCGACGCAGCTGGTCATGGGCGCTGGCAATCCCGATGCTGACATCGTCTTCATCGGTGAAGCGCCAGGCAAGGCCGAGGATGAGCAGGGACTGCCGTTTGTCGGTGCTAGCGGCAGGTTTCTGAACGAAATGCTGGCCGCCGCTGGCATGCAGCGTGACGATGTCTATATCACCAATATCGTGAAATACCGCCCACCGAATAATCGTGATCCTGAGCCTGACGAAAAACAAGCTTTCTGGCCGTATCTGATGCGCCAGCTCGAGATCATCGATCCGCGGGTCGTTATCACCCTCGGCCGCCATAGTGGGGCATGCTTCATCCCTGATCTGCGCATCTCGCGTGATCATGGGCAGGCTCGCACGGTCAACTATCACGACCACAAATTTTTAGTCATTCCTCTATACCATCCGGCAGCAGCCTTGTATAACGGCTCCATGCGCCAGATCCTGATCGACGATTTCCTCGCCACCGCTGAGTATGTACAGACGGCGACGGAGAATTCTAAAGGAGTATAATGAAGCTATGATCAACCCTGAGATCAGCGCAGTCTACGATTCGCTCACGCCGCTGGAGAACCAAAACGGCAAAAACGACCGCTTTGCCTATGCTCGCGCGACCAAAGGGCCTCATGAATACTTCGTGAAGACGGCCATCCGACCGGATATGCAGTCACATATACAGCGGGAGCTAGTGTGGTATGAATTTATGCGCCGCGTCGAGGCGTTTTATCCAGATCGACACTTTCGGGGGATGCGCGTCGAGCGACGAATCGGCCGCGATACGCTGGTGTATGATTATGTCGATGCACCGGTCGTCGCTGCGGCGGGGGAGCCTGATCAGTGGCGTATGTCCATGCCGCGCTATGCACTGATGCTGGAGACATTTGATAGCGTCGCGATGGGGTGGAAATCCGAAGACCTTCCCGATGAGCCGTCACGGTCCGTGGATACGTATGGTATCTGGCTCGAGTGGCTGGGGGACAATGCCGACAAGGTCAAATACCTCCCCGCGGCGCGCAAATACGTCGACCTGACCAAATGGACGCTCAAACACATGATGCAGCACGGTGACTTGTCTCCGTGGCAGGTCTTTGTGCAGGGTGAGGACTGGATCGTCTATGATGGCGAACGCTGTGGCACGGATCTATTTCGCTTCTACGACCTAGCGTATGGCTTCACCAGGCTCTACGCCACTCTCCACGCACCAGATGCAGCCGCTGAGCTACTGCGTCAATTCCTGGCAGTTCATACCAGTGAATCCCGCGACGACTTCATCCGCCAATTTATGCCAGTGCTCACTCACCGCACCATCGGTGTTATCGCTGACGCCTACCATGACCAGGCGACGAATGATTACCTCCACGAAGCTACCGAGCTGCTCAACCTCTGTCTCGGCAAGAAGTTCGACGAGCTGATCAGCTAGCATTATCCGATATTGCCGTTTTGTTCGTGATCTGCTATACTAGTCACAACTTCAGAGAGGGAATTGCCGTATGAGACTTTACCTCTCACCTCTGAATTATTATTTTGAAATTACTTATTACTATCTAAAAGAAAAAGGAGAAAAGTAATTATGGGTCAACGACGACTCGTGACGCCCCAGGGTGACAACCCTGAGAAGCGTCAAAATCAACCAAACCAAAAACGCAAGACCGACACGACAGTGATGGCAAACACCAACACGCGTCGCGGTGAGGTGCAACGCGCCCAGCGACGGATGAGCGAAAACGTGAACGTACGGGCTTCACAGCACGTCATCAACGTACCGGTCAACAAATCGATCTACAACGGCTACGAAGGCCGCCAATTCACCATGCTCGACATGAAGAAACAGCGTCCAAGTACCCGCCCAAGCCTCAAAGTCATCCCTATCGGTGGTGTCGGCGAGATGGGCATCGGCAAAAACATGACTGCGCTGCAGTATGACAACGATATCATCATCGTCGACATGGGCTTCCTGTTCCCAGGGCCAGACTACCCAGGCATCAACTACATCACGCCGGACATTAGCTGGCTAGTGGAGCGCAAAGATCAGATCCGCGGTGTCGTGTTTACGCACGCTCACCTCGACCACATCGGGGCATTTCGCCATCTGATACCGCAGCTACAGATACCGGTCTACGCGACCAAATTTACCATCGGCATGCTCCAGAAAAACATGGAAGAAGCCACTGATGACTACGAGCCACAGTACATCGAGATCAACCCTGAAGCTCACGAGCGGGTGCAAGTCGGCGACAGCTTCAATATCGAGCTGATTCGCGTCAACCACTCCATCCCTGATGCTGCCGCAGTCGTCATCCGTACCCCTGTCGGCAACGTCTTGAGCTCAGGTGACTGGCGCATCGAAGACACACCAGTCGACGGCAAAGCGTTTGATTTCTCACGCCTGTCAGAAATCCAGCAAAAAGAAGGCTTCATGCTCTTCATGAACGAGTCAACCGACTGTGAAAGCGAAGGCTCCAGTACCGTTCATAGCGAGCAAGATGTCGCGCACAACATCGGTGAAGTCATGGACATGTTCCATGGTAGCCGTATGATCGTCAGCTGTTTCTCGTCAAATCTCCACCGTATGCAGCTCATCCTCGAAGAGGCCAAATTGCACGATCGCAAGGTAGCATTTGCCGGCTATAGTATGCTGCAAAACCTCGAGGTCGCGCTCCGCGCCGGCTCGATCAAAGTACCGAAAGACGTCGTCATGAAGATGGAAGACATCACCAAGCTGCCTGACAGCAAAGTCACTATCGTCTGTACTGGTTCGCAGGGTGAGTTCAACGCCGTCTTAAACCGCATGGCAACAGGGGCGCACAAGCACGTCAAGATCAAACCAAGCGACGTCATCGTCTTTAGCTCGAGTATGATCCCGGGCAACGACAAATACATCATCCATACTGTCGACGGCCTGATGCGCGAGGGTTCAGAAGTATTGCAAGACCGCCGCGTGAATCTCAAAGGTATCGGCCGACTCCACTTGACCGGTCACGCCTACCACGATGATCACGTCCGACTGATCGGCGTCGTCAACCCGACGTTTTATCTGCCAAACCACGGTGAATTCCACATGCTCGTGCACAACGCCGAGCTGGCCGAAAAAGAATGTAACATCCCACGCAGCAATATATTTGTCTGTGATGCCGGTGATATCGTCGAGTTTTATCACGACGGTACTGCCAAAAAGAGCGGTCGCATCCCGGTCGGCGGCATCATGTATGACGACAGCGGGGCAGAGGTCAGCGAAGTGGTACTCAAAGACCGCATCCACATGGCAAACGAAGGTATCTTTGTCGTCGTCTTGACGGTCAGCAAATCGAGCGGTCGATTGCTCACCAGCCCAGACATCATCTCGCGCGGCTTCATCTACCTGCGCGACAGTGAAGAGCTGATGAATCTCATCCGCCAGTACTTGAAGCAAAAAGTTGCTCGACTTTTCTCGGGGCGGAAGCTTGATATGGACGCTGCCAAGAAAGAGTTGCGCGACGAGCTGACGCACCTACTCTACGACCAGACACATCGCACTCCGATCGTGATTCCGGTTATCAACGAGATCGGTGGCGGCTCGACACCACCTCAGACGTCGAACGGTAACCGTCTTGGTCAGCCGCCACGTCCGCAAGGTCCGAAGCCACCATTTGTGCCGAAGACTGACTGGTCGCAGCCCGTGCCTGCTGACGCCGAGGTCCCACACCTGGCCGGCCGTAGCCCCCGCGACATCTAGATCGTACATTGCAGCATAAGAAAACGAGCCTCATGAGGAGGCTCGTTTTGTTTGTAGGTCAAAAGTTGTGAGCAAGGGAGGGCGCGCGGGGCGCGGACGGTCTCGTCGAGACCAGCCCGCGCCCCATCGGACGTCAGTAGTGGCCGGTGATGGCCTTGATCCGCCGAAGGCAGCGCTGCACTGGCTCGACGAGCCAGACGATGATCGTGACGACGAGCAATACTGCCGTCACGACGCAGGACCCCTGCATGTAGACGCGTGACATCTCGCTCGGCTGATAACCGTCGGTGGCAGTGGCGAGTGCCAGCGTCACAAAACACATACCGCTGAAGGCCCAGAGGGCGGTCCACCTGATCGGTCCATCGATCCACGCCGATCGCAGCATCATCCCGAAGACCAAGATGCAGCAAACGAAGAAGCTGATGGAGAGGAACATCATGTCGTACTCCCTTGCTCGAGGTACCGCGAAGGTACCGGGTTCTCACGGATCCATGCGACACTGAAATATCGAGGTTCGTGCTATCAGATATATTAACATAAACGATTAGTAAAGTCAACATTTATCCATAAGCTAATTATCTTTGTCAAGTAATAATCAGAATTCTAGCATCATATTGACTTATCACAAAACTTATGCTAACATCATCTTAAGTACAAAAACAAACATGCCAGAATCTCAGACACCCACCACCGAACGACAACCCGCTACTCATCACGAGCCGGGTTATTACAGAGGCAAGCATAGATATCCACGGCGAGGCGGAGATGGAGCGTTAGATAAATTAGTCCGGCACGGGACAAGTATGATAATAGGTGTCACGATCGGTACTCCCGCTGGGATTACGGCAGGTAATCTCGGACATGAAGCCGTGACGCCCCGGCCAGTTGCGGGCGCGCTACCTGCCGGGGGTATACCGAAGTCAAGCTCTGATGCAGCTCCTCGATCTCGCCCAGAAGCCTTGCCAGGGGTGCCTCAGGTACCGGAGGAGACGAAGGGCCTCTGTGGTATACCAGAGCACATGCAATATCTGCTGGTTACAGATTGCAATCTGCTATCTCCGATTACAAGCGGGCCAGATATGCCACGACTTGATATCCACCGTGATCAAGTCGGTTCGGTCATCAACGATAAGGGCGAATCTACAACGATTGGTTCGATCCACGCCGATGGTACACTCGATGCTGACGTGCTACCTGATGACTACAAGCTAGCGCTGCGTACAGCAATGACCGATCCCTACGTCGCATCTCTTGTCAGTAAGTATCCAGTTACACTTGATCTTGCCCCTAACAATCAAAATGGATATTTTATTCCAGGTAAAGACCTGGACTCGCTCGGCTCGATTCGCCTGATATTTAACGGTAACCCTGATGTGCCGTCTAGTGACTCACTCTATCCTACGTGGGGGAGCATTCGTCTTGTGCTGATACATGAAGGGACGCATGGTGACTATAATACCTGGGAGAAGATGTCTTATCATGATACGGAGGCCGGGCAATTTGCGGCATATACGATACAACAGCTTGAGTCGCTTCACGCAGAAGAAGTCAGCGCGAACTATCACGATACGCTTGAGGAAAATGCGGATTTTTATCGTATGCAGCTCAACGATTTTGCAAATGCCCTTACTCCAGAGGCAACAGTAAACATTGATCCGGCAGTAGTACAGATCATTCGCCAAAACGTCGGAGAAATGATTAGTCTCATCGATGATGGACGTATCGAAGATACCATTGCGAATCCGGATCAGACAAATCAATCTGCCATATATGATCGTATCGTCCGCGGTTCGGGGATATCATATGGGAAGTTAAGTCTACTCCTCAAAGGTGCATCCTCGGATCTATTGATCAACACGGGCTTTTGGTATGCCATGCACGTGGCCGACCAATATAGGTTCATGAGAGACGGTAGCACGACTCCTGGAGTAAGTGATGAGCATGCTGGGCATCCTGGCGATGCGACGACCGAGATGATGGCATCAATCATGGTCGCCGTCCAAGGCGCACCGGACAAGTTTTTAGACAGGGTGACAGTGATGTCGTCTACGCATCGTGAGCGAATCACCAAATTTCTCGAGACGATTGAGGCCATGTATGTCTATAATTCTCCTGAGCTAAACGGTGCGACAAACTTACGCTATGTGATCACTCATCTCCGCGCGGTAGATACTCCAGGCACGGCGCAGCCATAAGCCTATTGCATTTTGTGGTAAATTATGCTACAATTAAAACATAAACAGATATCGACGGTATCTCGTCGAAGAAGTATAATAAAATCGATATGGCAAAACGCAAAAAACGCTCCAGCAAGAAGGTAGACAAGCCACAGCACCAAGTGCCGGATGGTTTTTGGCGCCAAGTGTGGGCGATCGGTTTTGTCGTCCTGGCGCTGCTGCTGATCGTCGCGATGTTTGGCTCGGGTGGCCCGCTGCTTGATTTTATCCTCGGGGCGTTCCGTGCGCTCTTTGGTCTGGCAGTGTATATCTTGCCGCTTTTCTTTATCTTCATCGCTGTCAGTACCTTTCGCGCAGAGGAAAACCGTCTCGCGACCGTCATGAAATTTGCTTCGCTCCTGGTCGTCGTCTGGATATCCGGGCTCTTCGGAGTCTTCTCCGGTGACCCTGGCAACAGCGAGATCGCGCAGGAAGGGGCCGGCGGCGGTCTGATCGGCTGGCTGGTGAACCAAGCGATGCTCAGCCTGGTCGACGAATCGGTAGCGAGCTTTATCTATATCGTGCTGATCGTCGTGACGTTGCTGTTTGTGCTGGCGATCCCGCCGCAGTCTATCATCGATTTCTTCCGCAGCCTTTTCCGTCGTGATGGTGACCCAAGCCTCGAGGGCAATGCAGCGGTTGCCGAGCGGGCAAATGCTATCGATAGCAAACCAATCAGTGAGTTCAAACTCAACGAAGGCGTACCGACGGTGACGAGCAGCGACAAAGGTGGCCTCAGCTCACTGCGCAACAGCTATAAACAAGACAAAGCCGCCGAAGAGCGCGCTGCGCTTACTAGCACCAGCGACCCTGACTGGGAAGCACCAAGTGTCGACTTACTCGAGAAGAAACAGTCCCCAGCCGATGCTGGTGATGTCAAACACAACGCTCAGATCATCAAAGACACACTGAGCGAATTTAGCATCGAAGTCGAGATGGAAGGGGCCAATATCGGTCCGAAAGTCACGCAGTACACGCTCAAACCACCGAGTGGCGTCAAACTCAACCGCATCTCAGCCCTCGAGACCAATATTGCGCTCAATCTTGCCGCGCAGGCCCTGCGTATCGAAGCGCCGATCCCTGGCCAGCGTGCTGTCGGTATCGAAGTGCCGAACCGCAAAGCCGCTGACGTGCGTCTCTACGGTATCCTGACGGCCAAGCAGTGGGGGAGCGCCACTGAACCGCTGAGCTTTGCTATCGGTAAAGATATCGCCGGTGATGCTGTCGTCGGCGAGCTCAACAAGATGCCGCATCTGCTGATCGCTGGTCAGACTGGCTCTGGTAAATCCGTCATGATCAACACACTGCTCTCGAGCCTGCTGTACCGCAACAGTCCGGCTGACATGCGCCTCATCCTCGTCGACCCAAAGCAAGTCGAGATGACGCCGTATCAGGATATCCCGCACCTTCTGACGCCGATTATCACTGAGCCCGAGAAGACGATTAGCGCTCTCAAATGGGCGGTCAACGAGATGGAGCGTCGCTATACCTTGCTCGCTGAGGTCAAAGTCCGTGATATCAAGAGCTACAACAGCAAAAAACCCGAAGAACCGATGCCATATATCGTCATCGTCATCGACGAGCTGGCCGACCTGATGATGATCGCTGCGCGCGACGTCGAGGCCCTGATCGTCCGCCTGGCCCAAAAAGCCCGTGCCGTCGGTGTCCATCTGGTGCTCGCGACTCAGCGACCAAGTGTCGATGTCATCACCGGCCTCATCA
>Ga0075163_10003508_pt1 | contig 21076 bp, 17 predicted proteins | sample JI1023141ADNA_FD_71478 | JGI IMG/M metagenome (GOLD analysis project Ga0075163, IMG submission 71478) | Wastewater effluent complex algal communities from Wisconsin, to seasonally profile nutrient transformation and Carbon sequestration -... | ecosystem: Engineered > WWTP > Effluent > Algae... | reverse complement strand
CTCTCTCCCTCTCTCCCTCTCTCCCTCTCTCCCTCTCTCCCTCTCCCTCTCCCTCTCCCTCCCCCCGCTAGCTGATCTTCCGCTCGCGCCCGGCCCAGAACGGCTCGCGCAGCCGGAACTTCTGCAGCTTGCCGGTGGCGGTGCGCGGCAGCGCGTCCCGGAGCTCGACGCCGGTCGGGCACTTGAAGTGCGACAGGAGGCTGCGGCAGTGGGCGATCAGCTCGGCCGGCGTCGGGCTGAACCCCGGGCGCAGCACCACGAACGCGTGCACCGTCTCGCCCCACTTGTCGCTGGGGATGCCGATCACCGCGGCCTCGGCGACCGCCGGGTGCTGGTACAGGCAGTCCTCGACCTCGATCGACGAGACGTTCTCGCCGCCGGTGATGATCACGTCCTTCTTGCGATCGGTGATCACCGCGTAGGCGCCCTCGAGGTGGCCGCCGTCGCCGGTCGAGAACCAGCCGTCGCTGATCGCGCGCGCGGTCTCCTCGGGCTGGTTGTAGTAGCCGTCGAAGACGTGGTTCGAGCGGGCGCGCAGCTCGCCGCCGGGGCTGACGTCGAGGCGCACGCCGACCGCCGGCACGCCGGCCCGGCTGAGCAGCCGCGCACGCTCGGCCGGCGACAGCGGGTCCCACTCGGCCCGCGCGCGGTTGACCGTCAGGAGCGGCGAGGTCTCGGTGAGCCCGTAGATCTGCATGAACTCCCAGCCCAGCTCGGTCTCGACGCGCTCGATCGTCCGCGACGGCGGCGGCGCGCCCGCCACCACGACCCGCGCCGTGCCGTGGCCCGGCACCGGCTCGCCGCGCGCGACCCGGGCGGCGGCGGCGTCGAGGATCGCCGCGACCACCGCCGGCGCGCAGCACAGGAGCGTCACGCCCTCGCGCTCGACCCGTCGCAGGATCTCGGCGCCGTCGATCTTGCGCTGGATGACCTGGCGCACGCCCATCGCGGTGGCGGCGTACGGCATGCCCCAGCCGTTGGCGTGGAACGTCGGCAGCGTGTGCAGGTACACGTCGCGATCGCGGACGCCGGCGTGCCAGCCGAAGGTGACCGCGTTGAGCCAGCAGCTGCGGTGCGACAGCTGCACGCCCTTGGGTCGCGCGGTCGTGCCCGAGGTGTAGTTGATCGACACCGGCGCGGCCTCGTCGGTGACCGCGTGGGCCGGCGCCGCGTCGCCCTGCCCGAACAGCTCGTCGTCGGTGGCGTGGCCGAGGATCAGCCGGTGGGCCACCGCGTCGGGGGGCACGACGTCCGCGCAGTCGGGATCGACCAGCGCGACGGTCGCGCCGGAGTGCTCGAGGATGTAGCGGATCTCGTGATCGTTGAGCCGGAAGTTGACCGGCACCAGCACCCGGCCGTAGGCGCTGACGCCGAACAGCGCGGCGAGAAACCGCGCGCTGTTGGGCGCGATGATCGCCACCCGCGCGCCCGCTGGCACGCCGCGCCGGTCGAGCGCGACCGCCAGGCTCCGGGCCATGGCGGCCAGCGCCGCGTAGGTGACCTGGCCCAGGCCGCCGCCCGGCGGATCCGGCTCGTCGACGATCGCCACCCGATCGCCGTACACCAGGGCCGCGCGCTCCAGGAAATCGACCAGCGTCAGCGGGACGTGCATGGGCGGGAGCGTACACGTCCGCCGCGCCGGATCGCGGCGCCTTGACATGTGCATTTACATGCACACATCATCGCCATGGTGAACCCGTCGCTGGCCCTCGCCGCGGTCGTCGCGCTGCAGCTGTTCGCGGTGCTGTCGACGATCGACGGCCTGTACATCCACCTGTGGCGGCTGCGGCTCCACCGCCGCCCGGCGTCGTACCGCGAGCACCTGTGGCACACCGCCCGGGCGCTCTTGTTCGCGCCGGTGGTGGTGCTGCTGTTCGCGACGCCGAGCGCCGGGCCGCTCCTGTGGCTCGGCGTCGGGCTCGCGCTCGTCGATCAGGTGGCCGGCCTGGCCGACGCGCTGTCCGAGCGCGCCAGCCGCGCCGAGCTCGGCGGGCTCGGCCGCGGCGAGTACGCGCTGCACGTCGCGCTGGTCGCGGTGCACGCGACCGCGCTGACCCTGGCGCTGGCGGCGCGGCCGGCCGCCGCGTGGTCACCGTCAGCGCCGACGACGCTCGGGGCGTGGCCGGCGGTCGACCTGCTGGTGGCCGGGCCGCTGCTCGGCGGGCTCGCAGTCGCGGCGCTGCACGTCGCGCTGGCCTGGCGCCACCGCCCGACCTTCGGCTGCTGCGCCGTCGGAGCCGCGTGAGCGCCGAGCGGATCCTGGTCGTCGCGCTCGCGCTGACGTCGACCCTGGCCGCCGGGCTGGCGGCCGACGCCCGCGGCGGGCCGCGACTCGCGCCGGGCCGGCTGGCGTTGATCGTCCTCGCCAATGTCGCGCTCTTGCCCGCGCTCACCTACGCGGCGCTGCGGCTGGGCGCGATCGACGCCGGCCGCGGGCTGCTCCTCGCGGCGGCCGCGCCGGGCGGCAGCACCGGTCCGTTGCTCGCGGTGCTGGGCGGCGGCGACGCCCCGATCGCCGCGCGCACGTTCGTCGCGCTCAGCCTCGCCGGCGTCGCCGCGGCGCTGATCGCCACCGCCGCGCTCGACGTCGCCGGCGTCGGCAAGGTGCTCGCGGCGTCGGCGATCGTCGTCGCCAGCACCGTCGGCCCGCTGCTGGTCGGGCTGGCGCTGCGGGCCCGCCGGCCGCGGCGCGCGGCGGCGTGGCAGCCGTGGCTATCGCGGCTGAGCCTCGCGCTCCTGGTCGCGACGATCGCGCTCTTGGCCGCGCGCCACGGCGGCGCGGCGCGCACGCTCGACGTGGCGGTCGGCGCCGCGGTCACGTTGCTGGCGCTGGCGATCGGCGCCGCGATCGACGGACGCGCCGCGCGGATCGCGGTCGCGCAGGTGTCGGCGGTGCGCAACCTGACGCTGGTGCTCTTGGTGCTGGCGGTGGTCGGCGCGCCGCCCGCCGAGACCATGGCCGCGCTCGGCTACGGCCTGGCGATGTACGTGATCGCGCTGGCCGCCGCGGCGTGGACCCGCCGGAGCGGGCGATGACCGGCCGCGATCGCGCCGCGGCGCGCATCGTCGAGCTGCTCGACGCGCCGCTCCTGCGCGCGCTCACCGAGCCGGCCCGCCTCGAGGTGCTGCGGACGCTCTTGGTCAGCGGCCCGGCCGACGTCGGCGCGATCGCGGCGACCTTGCCCCAGCACCGCTCCGTCATCACCCGCCACCTGCAGACGCTCGAGGCCGCCGGCGTGGTGCGCGGCGTGCGCGACGGACGCCGCCACGTCTACGCCATCGACGGCGCCGCGCTGGTCGGCAACCTCGAGCGCCTGCTCGGCGAGGTGCGCGCGCTGACCGCGGCCTGCTGCCCGCCGACCGACCTGGTCCCCGCGCCCCGCCTGCGCCGCCGGTCGTGATCGCGCCGCGCGTTCAGCGCACCGGCTCGGTGGCGTCGCGCCACGCCGCCGGGATCGCCTCGACGCCGCCCGGCGACGCCAGGATCGTGATGCCGCCGACGATGGCCGCGTTGGTGTCGCGGTCGCCGACCGGCGCCGCGGCCTGCCACACCGCGTCCTCGTAGCGATCGAGCGCCCGCGCCGCGCACCACACGCACCACGGCACCGTGTCCTGGGCGCTCACCTGCCGGCCGGTGCCGAGCGCGTCGGCCGCGGTGGCGGCGTCGGCGCCGAGCAGCGCGCCGGCCGCGACGATCCCGTCGCGCACCGCCGAGGCCGGCGTGTGCGCGGCGACCTCGGCCACGAACGCCGCCGGCGCCAGCGCCGCGCCCTGCCCCGCCCGCCACGCCAGCGCCGCCGCCACCGCGACGGCGACCGCGCCCGCGACCGCCTCGGGGTGCGCGTGGGTCGGCTCCGCCGAGCGCGCCGCCTCGACCACGACCCGCGGCAGGTCGTCGGCGAAGTACGCGCCGAGCGGCGCCACCCGCATGGCCGCGCCGTTGCCGAACGAGCCCTGGCCGCCGAACATCGCCCGCGCCTCGACGCGCCAATCCGCGCCCCACCCGACCCGCGTGAGCAGGTTGTACGCGCCCGCGCCGTAGCCGCGGTCGGGCTCGGCGCAGAACCGCCGCACCAGCGCCGCCATGAGCGCGTCGGTGTCGATCGTGCCGTGCGCGGTCAGCACGTCGACCACCGCCAGCGCCATCGCGGTGTCGTCGGTCCAGCGCCACGGCCGCCGCGCCACCAGCGCCCGCGTCGCGACCCGCCGCGCCGCCTCTGCCGGCGGCCCGAACAGCGTCTCGCCGAACGCGTCGCCGTGGGCCAGGCCGAGCAACGCCAGCTTCATCCTCGCCAGGGGTCTCATATTGTCAATTATACACCATAAAACTCCGCGCGCAATCACCCCGGGACGCGCACCGCCGCCGCGGCGCCCGCTCAGCGCCGGCGGGCGCGCACGACCAGCCGACCGCCGTCGTCGACCAGCGCGACCGCGAGGCGGAAGCGGCCGCGCTGCAGCGCCACGCCGGCGAGCGCGTTCACCGCGTCGGCGAACGCCGCGCGGCGCTCGGCGCCGGACGCGCCGGCCATGCGCACGTGGCGCGCCAGGAAGTCGTCGACGCCGACGTCGTACGCCGCGCGGGTCGCCAGCATGTGGTCGAGCTCGGCGAACAGCGGCTCGGCGATCGGCGCGGGCTCGCGCTGCGCGGGCGGCGGCGGGTCGAAGCGCTGGTTCGAGCGCAGCGCGCCGGTGGCCGCGTCGCGCACCTCGATCCACCGCTTCGCCTCGCTGCCGAACACCGTCGGGTGGCCGTCGATCAGCCGCAGCTGCGCGCGCATGCTGTACTTGCTGTGGGCGATCGGCCCCATGCCGTCGAGCCGCACCGCCCACGCGGCCGCGCCGTCGCCCACCGCGTACGCCGCCAGCGCGACGCCGCTCTGGATGCGCCCGTAGGTCGCGACGTACACGCGCTCCGCATCCGCCGCGACCAGCGCGCCGCTCAGGTGGCCGCCGCGGCCGACCTCGACCGTCCAGCCGGCCGGTCCAACCCGCGTCAGCGTGATCGCCCGCTGCCAGTCGTCGTCGTCCCCCGGCGCCAGCGCCACCACGTAGCGCGCGCTGCCCTGCGCGATCGCCAGGTCGACCGCCGGGAACAGATCCGGCGCGCGGCTCCACGCCCACGCCGGCGGCCCCGCCTGCCCTGCGTCCACCGCCGTCACCGCCGCATCCTCGACGGCCGCCCGCGCGTCCGCCGGCCCCGCCGGCCGCGTCTCGCGCCCACCGCACGCCACCGCCCCCATCATCACGACGACCACGATCGCGCTGCGCTTGCCGCGGCCCATGCCCTCCATGTCATCGACCGCGCCGCGGGTGTCGCGACACGCCCAGGCCGCGATCATGCGTCGACGCCCACGATGCTACGCTGTGGCTGCATGCGACGCGTCTGGCTGACCGGTCTTCTGTTCGCCTGTGGGAGTGAGCGCGACCCGTGGCCGGAGCATCGTCCGCGCGCGCGTGAAGACGCCGGGGTACGCCTGCTCGATGCGTCAATGGCCATCGACGCCGGCTTGCCCGTCGACACCACCGGGATGGTGTTGGTCCCGGGCGGCCCGTACCTGAAGGGGTGTCCGCTCGGCGCGCGCACGTGCAGCGGCGCAGGCGAATGGAACGTCAAGGCGTTCTACATGGACCAGACCGAGGTGACCGTGGCCGCCTACGGCGCGTGTGTCACAGCCGGCGTGTGTACCGCACCGCGCGTGGGCGAGTACTGCGACGAGAACGAACTCAACTGGGGGCACGCCGCTCGCGGCAGCCATCCCATCAACTGCGTGACGTTCGAGCATGCGCTCACCTACTGCAACTGGCTGGGCAAGCGCTTGCCCGCCGCCGACGAGTGGGAGAAGGCAGCCCGCGGCACCGACGGTCGGATCTATCCGTGGGGCGATCAGCGTCCGAGCTGTAGCCGGGCCGTCGTCGCAGGCTGCACCAAGGGAATCACGGCGCCCGTCGGCTCACGACCGTTGGGCGCCAGCCCTTACGGTCTCCTCGATATGGCCGGCAACGTCAGCGAGATCGCCTTGGACGACAACTGGATCCGGTACGAGCTGGACCGGCGCCAGATCACGCTGCCGGGGCTGCGCCCGTTCGGCCAGGATCGCGGCTCCGCACGCGGCGGCGGCTTCGCATTCAAGGCGACCTCGTACGCGTTCAAGACGTGGCAAGCGACGCTCGCCCTCGCAGCCCCCTACGTCGGCTTTCGCTGTGCACTCCTCGCCCCGAACCGCCGGCCACCAGCGCCGTAACCTCCGCGCCGGTCGGAGTCGTCAGAACGCCCGCAGCGGCTTGCCTTCCATGGTGTGCCACAGCGCGGCCACGCCCCCGACTTCCTCGACGCGGCCGTCGGAGCTTCGCGCCGTCCGGGTGCCCGCCGCATCCTGGCGAAGCACGACCTCCTCGCTGTTATGCGCGAGCACCAGCCGGATCTCGACGTCCCACCCGTGGAGTTCGGCCAGCGTCTTGCCATCCGCGTGCTCCAACATGGTCGCGGACATCTCGTTCACGTCGTAGCGGCCGAATGCGACTCGCGAGAACACGATGTTCATCGGATCGCCATGGCGGCTCCGCGTGTCGAGGTTGACATGTCCGCTCACCCGAACCCTGCGGCGCTCCGCCTGCAGGTCGCGCCCGCGCACTTCCTCCCCATCCGAGACTCCGGTGGCGCGAAAGCGCAGGTACGCGTCGAGCATCCGGCGGAATCCTACGTCGACGCCGTTCTGCGCCGAGATCCCGGCAGCCGCGATCGACCGCACCGACTCGGCGAGACGGTCGTGGGCAGCGCGGTACTGGCGAACAGTGCCTTTCGATAACTCGTAAAACGCCTGGCTGTCCGCTTCCGTTGCAGCAGCGAGTCCGGTCTGCACGTCGTATGACGCCACACGGGTCAACGCTTCTCGTGCCGCGCCGTACTCCTGCAGCAGCGCGCCGTATTGCTTCATCAAGGCACGTGTCGCCACGTCGCCACCGCGCCCGGCGATCCCGCTGACCGCACCCACGTTGGCGATGTGGCCGTCAGCCTCTGCGACCGCTTGCTCCGCCTCGTAGGCGGTCAAGCCTAGCTGGAGCACCTTCGACACCGCCATCGAGATCGGGTGCTGGTCGGCCACGGCGTCGACCGCCTCGGCCGTCAAGAACTTGGCGACCTCGGCATCGCGATCTGCCCGCAACGACCCCAACGCCGACAGGCCCTCCTGGGTCAGCCAGGTCACGATTCGCTGATTGAGCGTCGACCCGGCGCGCACGATCTGCTCGCCGAAGTGTTCGACCGCGGCATCGGCATGGGGCACCAGGGACTGATAGTTCATCGGCAGCGTCGACACCGCGTCGGCGGCGCGGTCACGCAGTGCCCGCTTCTGGGCAGCGGTCCGCGACGCGTTGGCATCTGGCAGGTCCTCGATCGGGACCGGCCCCGAAGGATCGCGTGCCGCGTCCTCGGCCGCGGTTCCGGGTACTTGGATCGCTTCGCCCTCGAGTTCGACCCGTTGTTCGTGCTGTCCGTACCGCAGCACCAGGTGCCCGCGGACAGTCCCTGGACGCAGTGGCATGAAGGCGATCGGGAGCTGCGCCCTAGGCGCGTTCTTGGACTCGGGCTCGACGCTCAAGTCACTCGGGGCCGTGAACGAACCATCCCCGCCTTCGATCGACACGTCGACTGCCACTCGACTTTCGTTGGGACTCGCGACTCCCAGCCACTGGGGCAGCAAGGGTCGGCCAACCACGCCATTGAAATGGAGCTTGTCACTCAGGATGCGGAGCGGTTGTGCGACGGGCGCGACGGGTGCGGGGGTCGGTTCGATGACCGGGGCGGGCACCGGCGAGGGCGCTCGCTCCGGGACGGCCGGCGCAGCAGGCGGCTCAGCAGCGTGTGTGGGATCGGCCGCCGGCGCTGGCGGTGCCCATGGCGTACCAGAGGCGCGTACGACGATGTCGAAGGTCTCGCCCGTGTCCGTGGTGATCTTGACCAGGCCGGCGTCGACCCCCAGGGTGCGCGCGGTGAATTCAAGGCGCACGACCGCATAGTCCCCAGGCTCAATGTCGCCTTGCTCCTTGTCGTCGATCGAGGCGCGGTAGTTGTTCGACACGGTGGTTGCCACGCGCGCGATGTGAACGGGCTGCAGCCCTCGATTGTAGACGTAGATCGGTAGCACGCGCTGCGCGAGCAACTCGACATCCCCGAGGTCAACCAACGATTCAAACTCGAGCCGCGTGGGCGCCGAGACCTCGTCGGCGACTGCGGTCCCTGCTGTCCCGCCGCTCGGGTCGTCCAGCGCGGCGAGCACATTCCCAGTGAACGCATTGCCCCGCTGGGACTGAAGCGCGCCGATCTCGGCCTCTCGTTCATGCGGCGACAGGCCGCGCAACCGTGCGGCGGCCTGGTGCACCGATCCCAGTGCACCGTGTGTCGCCACGGAGGGCGCGCCCGCATCTACCGGGCTCCCTCCGGTGTCCACCGTCGCCTCGCTCCTCGCCCGTTCCGTCAGTTGCTCGCTGGCCATGCCCGTATATACGTCAGAACTCGGTCCGGCCTCCCCTTCATTCGACAATCTGTCCAACCTCGAAACGAAAGCCGCCTTACGGTAATCTCAGGGCACGGAGCCCGCCCTCGGGGCCTTCGGTACGACCGCGCCGCGTGTCGCGCTCCCCCATCGGTCAGTACCACACCCGGGTCACAGCCAAGCGGCCTGCGGAATAGCCACCCAGGTACCAACTGCGTTGGCTCGGATCAGCGTACGCGAAGCCGGCCGGCAGGAACGGGAAGTCGACGTCGACCGCACCGGCGGGGCCAAAGTCCAGAATCGGCTGACCACTCGCGCTGAGGTGGTAGAGCCTGCCGCTCAGCTGCCCTCCAAGTGCTGGAGCGGTGCCGCCGGCCACCAGAAGCGAGCCATCACCCAGCTCAACCACCGACATAATCGTGTCGGCGTCGCCCCGCATGACGGACCAGACACCGTTCGTCCCAAACGCCGGGTCCAAGGCTCCGTTCGAAGTCGCACGGACAAGCACTCCCTCTGCGTTCAACGGTGCGGACAGTGTGTACATCCCGGCGATCCATATGTCGGCGCCATTCCGAGCGCTGAGATACTCGAGGCTGGGGAAGGTCTGTTGGGGCGACAGCATGTCATTCACCAGCACTTCGCCAGCCGAGCCGAACGAGGTCACCGGCGCACCAGCGGCGGTCCAGCGCGACAGGTGCACCAAGGAACTCGAGTCCATCGCCGCTACGATGATCCCGCCATCCGCCGCAACAGCCACCGTCGGAGGATTGTGGGACGTCCCATAGTCGAGCGAGATGGCGCCGGCTTGACCGAATGACGCATCGAGTTGACCTCGGTCGTCGAACTTCCGAACCACGACGGCGTTCTCGCCCGCCTGCCAGGCCAATCCTGCCACGAAGATCGAGTCGCCTGGCCCGACGGCGACGGCGGATACGGTGAAGGTGTCAACGGCCTGCACATCGAACGACTCGATGTAGGTCGGATCGAGTTGGCCGTCCATTGTGACCCGCTGGAGAAACACATCAGACCGACCGGCGACCTCGCCGATCCCGTTGCCAACAAGCAGCAGCCGCCCGGTCGCCAACCCCGCGACAAACACACGCCCTGTTGCGGACATCCGATTGAACACAGGCACCAGCTCGCCAGCCGATCCGAACGACGAATCGAGGGCGCCCTCGCTGGTCCAGCGCCACAGACGGTCGCCACCCGCAACCACGAGTCGATCACCCTGCCGAACAAATCCGCCGGCGTCGGCGACCGGCATCGCGACGACCCCAACCACGCCATACCGTTCGTCAACCATGCCCGGTCGTCCGGCGACCAGGATGTCCATCTTCGCGGTTGTCGTCCCCTGACTCGTTGTCGCGACGACCCAAAGATCAGCCTGCGGCCCCAGCTGAGCGCCCGCGGCACTCCCCGCGCGGAGAACCAGCTCGCCGTTGGCCTGGCCCGGCGGGACGATGACCGGATCTGCCGTCAGCCCCGTCGGCACGGGCGCACCGAGCGACAGCGTGACCGGCCCGTCGAACGCTGGGTCGCGTTCGAACGACACCACGATCGTCGTGGCCTCGTCGATTCGAACCCAACCACCAGCGAGCGGACCGATCCGGACCCCGGACAGATTCGCGTCGCCGTCGGCGGCATCGACGGGCAACACGTCGGTGGGACGCTCGAACTGACAGGCCATGACGAGCCAGGCGAAGGCACAAGCGAAGGCGACGCACCCCGCGGACCGCATACTAGTTGTCCACCCAGGTGACCCGCGGCGCGGTGAAGTTCAGGTAGAACCACCAGCCGCGGTCCGCGCCGTTCATGTCGCGGTCGTCCCGCGGAGAGCAGTTGCCTGTACCTCCGGGCAAGAGCGACGACAGCGTGCGTGTGCCGAGCACGGGGAGGGTCAACATCGTGTTGTCGGCGACCATCTCCGAGATGAACCCCATCAACAGCCCGTTCACCGTCGTGGCAGCGGGGTTGCCGCTGTAGGTGGCAGCGATGCGCGCGTCGGTCAGCGTAACCGGCGTTCCCGCCAGGCTGAGGGTGACCGTGACTGGCCCGGCCGAATAGCACGGGCCGGTCGTCGAGGTGATACCTGGCGAGTACGCCGGCGTCGAGGTCGTGCCGGCCATCGGCGCAAGGCAAATGCCCGAGGCCAGGTTGGACGCGGTGGTGGGAATCATCGCCGCCGACGGCGGGGTGCGGCGGCAGGTGGTTGTGCCGACCGGCGTCGAGCAGCCGGGGAAGTGGATCTCCAGCGGGGTCGTGGCGCCGGCGGTCTGGTTCAGCGGCCGGAACACCGTGGCGATCGACAAGTCGAGGTTCATGTCCGCGTCGGTACCGTCGGTCTGGATGGACGTCTGGATCTGACCGTTGACCGAGAACCCAAACGGGTTTGGATCGGTGACGTCATTGCATCCGAAAACCGTGACGAACACATGGGGATCCCGCAAGTCCAGGTCGAACATCCGGAACGCGGTCGGCACTATCGTCGTCAGGGTGCAGGTGTTGCTGCAGGCGTCGGTGTTGTTGCTGTTGCCGTCGTCGCACTGCTCGCCCATCTCGACGACGCCGTTGCGGCACACCGGGGCGCAGTCGCTGTCGGTGTTGTTGTTGCCGCCGGGCAGGCAGCAGCCGTCGCCGGCGGTCATCGTGGTGATCGCCGGGAAGCTGCAGGTCGCTGTGCAGGTGCCGGCGTTGGTCAGGACGTCGCGCGTGCAGGCCATGCCGTCGCTGCAGGAGGTCGGGCAGCTACCCGGGCCCACGAGGATGGCGCGATCGCAGGTCTCGCCGGGGTCGACCACGCCGTTGCCGCAGGCGGGCATGGGCGGGGGGCAGTCGTTGTCGGTGACCGACGTCGCGCCCGCCGGGCAGCAACCGTCGCCGTTCATCGGTGTCGTGATGGTGGTGTGGCCGCAGGTCGCCGCGCAGGTGCCGGCGCCGGTCAGCGTGTCGGTCGTGCAGGCCATCAGGTCGTTGCAGGTCAGCGCGGTCGGGCACGCGCCGGTGCCGGCGACGATGCCGGTGTCGCACACCTCGCCGCTCTCGACGACCATGTTGCCGCACACCGCTGGGCAGTCGCTGTCGGTGGTGGCGTTGGCCCCGGCCGGGCAGCAGCCGTCGCCGGCCGCCGGGACGGTGATCGGCGAGTTCAGACATTGCGCCTGGCAACCCGACCCAGCCAGCACGTCAGAGGTACAAGCCATGCCGTCCTCGCACGTGGACGGGCACGCGCCGGGGCCCGACGCGATGCCTGTATCGCACAACTCGCCGAAGCCTTCGTCGACCACGCCGTTGCCGCAGGTGAACCGGCAGGTTGCGGTGCAGACCGCGTCCTCGACCTGGTTGCCGTCGTCGCACTCCTCTGCGCCCTCGACCGTGCCGTTGCCGCAGATCGTCGGCGGCGCGTCGATCGGCGGCGGCGCGGCGTCCTCGGCCGGCGGCTTGAGGTTGTCGCCGCAGGCGGCGGTGAGCGTGAGCGCGAAGGCGGCGAGGCCACCGAGGTTGCGAATGAAGGCCATGTGGGCGTCTCCCCCGAGACGTTGAATTGCGACGAGCCTACGCCCGCCTGCCGCCCTGCGACAACCCGCCGCTGGTAGGCTCACGGACATGCGTGCGCGAGATCGCTCGCCCCGGAACTGGCCGCTGCTCGTCGCGGCCGCCCTGGCGATCACGTTGACGATCGGCGTGCTCGGCCACCGCCGCGCGTACCACCTGCCGGGCGTCGACGGCCTCGAGCAGCGCACGCTCGACTGGCGGTTCCGCACCCGCGGCCCGCGGCCGCTGCGCGACGCGCGGATCGTGATCGTCGGCATCGACGACGACACCCGGCGGCTCGCCGGCGACGTGATCCAGACCCGCCACGGCTGGGCCCGGTTGATCCGCGCGCTGGCCGCGACCCGCCCCCAGGCGATCGCGCTCGATCTGTTCTTCACGGCGCCCGAGTACCTGCTGCCGCCGGCGCTGGCCGCCGAGATCGAGCAGGCCTACGCCGGCGCCAAGGCCGATCCGGCGCCGAGCCCGGCGCTGGCCGCGGCCACCTCGGCGCTGGCCGCGGTGGTGACCGCGCTCCACGGCGACGACGATCTGGTCGCCGCGATCGCCGAGGCCAAGGTGGTGGTGCTCGGGGCGATGTTCCGGCTGATCCGCAGCGCCGCCGATCGCCCCGCGGTCGCGCCCCCCGAGCCCAGCGGCCTGGCCAAGGCGCAGCTCGGCGAGTCGGTCGGCGGCGCCGCCACCGTGCCCAGCGCCTACACCGTCGCGTTCACGCTGCCGGCGATGGCGGCCGGCGCGATCGCCGCCGGCGCGGTCAACCACTACCGCGACGACGACGGCGTCGCGCGCCGGATGCCGCTGGTGATCGAGTTCGGCGGCCGCTACTACCAGTCGCTCGGCCTCACGCTGGCCGGGCTGGTCACCCAGCAGCCGACGCGGTTCATCGCCGCCGACCGCCGGGTGACGCTCGGCGAGCGCGACCTGCCGACCACCGCCCGGCTCGACTTCCTGGGCCGGCCGTTCCCGCGGGTGTCGGCGGCGGCGATCCTCGACGGCCGGGTCGGCGCCGCCGAGCTCGAGGGCAAGATCCTGATCGTCGGCATGACCTACGCGGCGTACGACAAGGTGCCGACGCCGTTCGAGCCCACCAGCGACGGCGTCGAGCTGCACGCGACGCTCCTGCACAACCTGCTCTACGACGAGCTGTTGCGCGACGCCGGCCCGGCGGCCCAGGCGCTGGCGCTGGCGGCGTTCGCCGCGCTGGCGATCGCGCTCCAGGCCCGGCGGCTGCGCCGGCGGCTGTGGCTGCCGCTGGTGATCGCGGTCGCCGCGATCGCCGGCTGGGTGGCGATCGGCCAGGCGCTGTTCGCCCGCGGCGTGGTGATCGAGCTGGTGACCCCGGCGGTGATGTTCGCGCTGACGATCCTCGGCGCGACCGTGGCGACGCTGGCCACCGAGGGCCGCGAGAAGGCCCACCTGCGCGCGGCGTTCGCGCAGTACGTGTCGCGGTCGCTGGTCGAGCGGATCGTCGCCAACCCGGCCGCGGCCCGGCTGGGCGGCGAGCGCCGCGAGATGACCGTGATGTTCTCGGACATCCGCGGCTTCTCGCGCATCGCCGAGAGCCTGCCGCCCGAGCAGCTGGCCGACTTCCTGAACGAGTACCTCACGCCGATGACCGCGATCGTGCTCGAGCGCGACGGCACGCTCGACAAGTACATCGGCGACGCGGTGATGGCGATGTGGAACGCGCCGGTCGACGTCGGCGATCACGCGGCGCGCGCGTGCGACGCGGCGCTGGCGATGCAGGCGGCGCTGTGGCCGCTCAACCGCGCCTGGGCGGCGCGCGGCAAGCCGACGATCCACATCGGCGTCGGCATCAACACCGGGCCGATGTCGGTCGGCAACATGGGCAGCGAGGCGCGCTTCGACTACACCGTGCTCGGCGACGCGGTGAACCTGGCGGCGCGGCTCGAGCCGCTGACCAAGGAGTACGGCGTCGACATCCTGTGCGGCGAGGCCACCGCCGCCGCCGCCAAGGGCTTCGTGTTCCGCGAGCTGGGCCGGGTGCGGACCAAGGGCAAGGATCAGGCGGCGCGGATCTTCGAGCTGTGCGGCAAGGCCGGCGCCAAGGGCGTGCCCGAGGGCGCCGCGGTCGCGGCCTGGGAGAACGCGATGGCCGCGTACCACGAGCGGCGCTTCGCCGACGCGGCGGCGCGGTTCGCCGGGATCGCCGCCGCCGACCCCGCGGACGGCGCGGCCCGGGTGCTGGCCGAGCGCGCCCGGGTGCTGGCCGACGCGCCGCCGCCGCCCGACTGGGACGGCGTCTACGAGCAGCGCTCGAAGTAGCCACCCACGTTTTGCGCGCGGCCCTGGTGACGCCGCGACCGCGGTCGTGGAAACCTGCGCCCATGACTGCTGCACGCCGCGTCGTGGTCCTGGACTTCGACGGCACGATGACCAACGCCGAGGCCGAGGGCGAGCGGTTCTTCGACGGCTACGTCGCCGACCTCGCGACCCTGACCGGCGGCGCGGCGGCGACGGTGCGGACGCGGGCCGAGGCGCTGCGCGACGCGATGTTCGCGAACCCGACCGCCTACGCGGCGGAGATGGGGCGCCCGCCCGAGAAGGTGGCGCCGGCGGTGGTCGATCCGTACCTGCGGATGACGCCGATCGCGCGCCAGCTCTACGACGAGTACGAGGTGCTCAAGGACGCCGGCGATCGCGACCGCGTCGGCACGCTGCTCTACAACCGTCACTACCTGACCACCGTCGAGCGCCCGGTGTTCCGCAAGGGCGCCGGCGACCTCTTGCGCGCGCTCGGCCAGCGCGCCGACCTCGACGTCTGGGTGGTCACCAACTCGGGCACCGATCACGTCGCGTCGAAGATCGATCGGCTCGACGCGCTCGAGGGCGGCGTGGCCTGGCTGCGGCCGCGGGTGCGCGGCTTCGCCGGCAAGTTCAAGATCGATCGAGCCTGGGCCGAGGCGCCCGCCGACCTCACCCTGCCCGGCCTGCCGCGGCCGATCCTCCGCCAGCGCCACCACTACCACGGCATCCTGGCCGGGCTGTGCGACGGCGACTTCGCGCGGATGACCGTGATCGGCGACATCTTCGAGCTCGACCTCAGCCTGCCCGAGGCGATGGGCGCCCGGGTCGGGCTGGTCAAGGGCCCGTACACGCCGGCCTACGAGCTGGCCTACCTGCGCGAGCGCGGGCCGCGCGCGGCGATCTTCGACGAGCTCGACGCGGTGATGGATTTCATCGACTTACCGCTCGACGCGGCGGCTTGATGCGCCGCCGCGCGGCTGGCACGCTCGGCCGCGATGAGCACGTCTGACAAGGTGATCGTGTCGTGCGCGCTGACCGGCGCGGTGACCACCAAGAAGCACTGCCCGGCGATCCCGTACACGCCGGTCGAGATCGCCGAGGAGGCGCGCCGGGCCTACGAGGCCGGCGCGACGATCGTCCACATCCACGCCCGCACCGACGACGGCGCCCCGAGCTGGGACGCCGCGGTGTTCGCGCGGATCATGGAGGAGACCAAGGCCCGGTGCCCGGTGCTCATCAACTGGTCGACCGGCGGCGCCGGGCCGATGACCAGCCGCATCGCCCACCTGGCGCAGCGGCCGGCGATCGCCGCGCTCAACATGGGCTCGATGAACTACGCCAAGTGGAGCGAGACCAAGCGCGACTTCGCGTTCAAGTTCGTCTTCGCCAACCCGTTCGAGGACATCATCGGCTTCGCGAAGACGATGAAGGAGCACGGCATCAAGCCGGAGATGGAGTGCTTCGACACCGGCCACGCCTACTCGCACACCGTGCTCGAGAGCCTCGGCCTGATCGAGCGCCCGTACCACTTCTCGTTCATCATGGGCGTGCTCGGCGGCATCCCGGCCACGGCGCGCCACCTGGCGTTCCAGGCCCAGAACATCCCGGCCGACGCGCGGTGGAAGGTGATCGGCATCAGCCGCGAGCAGTGGCCGCTGGCGATGGCGGCGCTGTGCCTGGGCGGCGACGTCCGGGTCGGCCTCGAGGACAACTTCTACCTGCCCGACGGGACGATGGCCGGCAGCAACGGCGACCTGGTGGCGGCGGCGGTGCAGATGGCCAAGCTGTCGGGGCGCAGCGTGGCGACGCTCGAGGAGACCAAGGCGCTGCTCTGGCCGAACGGCGGCATGAACGCCTGACCGGTTGTGGGGTAAGGTCGCGGCGTGAGCTACGACCGCGAGATCGAGATCGCCAGCCAGCTCGCGCGAGCGGCCGGCGCCCTGGCGGTGGACATCCGCGATCGCGGGCCGGCGGCGCTGGGCGTCGAGCACAAGGCCGGCGACGAGCCGGTGACCGTCGCCGACCGCGCCGCCTCGGACCTGATCGTCGCCGGGCTGCGCGCGGCGTTCCCGGACGACTGCGTGGTCAGCGAGGAGTCGACCGACGACCTGGCACGGCTGACCGCGGCTCGGGTCTGGTACGTCGATCCGATCGACGGCACCAAGGACTTCATCCGCGGCAGCGACGGCTTCGCGGTGATGATCGGGCTGTGCGTCGCGCAGCGCCCGCTCGTCGGCGTGGTGTTCCAGCCGACCAGCGGCCGGCTGTTCGCGGCGGCGCCGGCGCGCGGCGCGTGGATGCAGCGCCCCGATGGCGCGATCGCGCCGCTGGCGGTGTCGGCGGTGGCCGACGTCGCCGCGATCCGGCTGGTGGCGTCGAAGTCGCACCGCAGCGAGGTGATCGACGAGGTCAAGAGCGCGCTCGGCATCGCCGACGAGCTGAACATCGGCTCGGTCGGCCTCAAGCTGGCGCTGATCGCGCTGGGCGAGCGCGACCTGTACGTGAACCCGTTCCCCAAGTGCAAGGCGTGGGACACCTGCGCGCCCGAGGCGATCCTCCACGCCGCGGGCGGGCGGTTGACCGACACGCTGGGCGATCCGGTGCGCTACGACCAGGCCGACCTGTCGCGGCCGCGCGGCCTGGTCGCCTCCAACGGCCACGTCCACGCCGCCTCGCTGGCGCGGCTGGCCTCGCTGTTTCCGCGCCGTTAGGCGGCGGCGACGGGTTTTCGCGCCGATCGTGGAACCAACCGCGGGGTCGCGGGTGGAACCTCCCGTGATGACCGCCGAGGCGCCCGCCCGCCGCCGCGCTCGCCCCGCCGAGCTCGACGACGTGACGTTGCGGCGCGCCCAGGCCGGCGACCCCGCCGCGTTCCGCGCGCTGGTCGAGCGCTACCAGCGGCCGATCTGGGAGCTGTGCTGGCGGATGGCGGCGCCGGTCGGGCTCGGCGATCGCGCCGACGATCTGACCCAGGACGCCTTCGTCCGCGTGTACCGCGCGCTGCCGGGGTTCGATCCGCGCGGCCCGGCGCGGCTGTCGACGTGGATCTCCACGATCGCCGCGCGGCTGACGCTCAACGAGCTGCGTCGCGCGCGGCCCGAGCCGGCCGACGACGACGCGTGGGTGGCGGCCGAGCCGTCGCCGGCGCGCAGCCACGAGCGCCGCCAGGCCGGCGAGCGGATCGCCGCGGCGATCGCGGCGCTGCCCGCCGGGGCGCGCGCGGTGCTGCTGCTCCGCGACGTGTTCGAGCTCGAGTACGACGAGCTCGCGGCGACGCTGGGGATCGATCTGGGCACCGTGAAGTCCCGGCTGTCGCGGGCGCGCGCCGCGGTGCGCGCCCGGCTGACCGCCGAGGGAGTGACGCCATGACCGACGACGACGACGACCGCCTCGAGTTCGACGCCTGGACCGCGCCGCCGCCGCCGGCGGGGCTCGCCGATCGCGTGCTGGCGGCCGTCAGCGGCCGCGCCCGGGCGACCGCCGTCGACGACGACGCCGCGCGCCCGACGCCGCGGCGCCGCTGGGCCTACGCCGCGGTCGGCGGCGCGCTGGTGGCCGCCGCGGTGGCCGCGGTCGCGCTGCGGCCGTCGACGCCGCCACCCGATCACGGCCAGCTCGCGGCCACCGCGCCGACCACGGTGCGGCTGGGGCCCGACCTCGAGGCGCTGGCCGAGCCCGGCGCCGCCTTGACCTGGACCACCGTCGACGGCGTCGCGCGGGTCGCGCACACCGCCGGCGTCGTCACCTACCGCCAGCGCGGCTCGCGGGGCCTGGTGGTCGAGACCCCCGTCGCGGCGCTCACCAGCGAGCGCGCGACCTTCCGCGTGGAGGCTCCGATGAATCGCACCGTCGCCGTGGGCGCAGCCAGCGCCGCGATCGCCGCCGTCGTGGTGATCGCCGTGTACGAGGGCCGGGTGTCGGCCAAGCGGCACGAGCCGCCCGACCAGCCGGCGCGCCCGGCGCAGGTCGTGAGCGCCGGCGAACAGGTCGCGCTCGCGGCCCCGCCGCCGGTGACGCCGCCGCCGGTGGTCGCGGTGGCGAAGGCGGCGATCGATCGCGATCGTCGCGCCGCGGTCGCGGCGGCGATCGCCCGCGCGCGCAGCCAGGCCCAGCCGGCGACCGCCGCGCCGCGGGTCGGCGGCGCCGGCGATCCGACGCCCGCCGTCGTCGACACCACGCCCGGTGAGCTGACCAAGGACGAGATCCGCGCCGGCGTGAAGGAGGTCATCCCCCTCCTGACCGAGTGCTTCGAGGCCGAGCTCGATCGCGATCCCGCGGTCGGGCGGATCAACGCCACCGCGCACCTGACGATCGACAGCGCCGCCGACATCGGCACGGTGGTGGCGATGGGCGACCTCGAGGTCGACGGCGCGCTCGGCAAGTCGCCCGACTTCCACGACTGCCTGACCGCGACGCTCGAGGCGATGGTGTTGCCGCCGATGGGCGACGGCGGGCACGTCGACGTGACCTACCCGTTCGTGTTCGCGCCCACCGACGACGCGGCACCGACGACGACGGCCGCCGCACCGCCCCCGCCCCCGCCGGCGCCGCGCAAGCCGGTGCCGGTGCGCCCGCTCAAGCCGGTGCCGCCGAGCGACCCGGCTGACCTCGCGAGCGACGCCTCCAACGCGGCGATGAACGGCGAGTACGCGCGCGCGCTGGCGATCGCCGAGCGCGCCCTGGCGATGACACCGGACGCTTACCTCCGCCGCAAGCTGACCCACGTCGCCGCGCTGAGCGCGTGCAAGCTCCGCGACGTCAAGCGCGCGCGCCGCTACTACGCGCAGTCGTCGTCGGGCGCCCAACCCGGCATCCGGCAGACCTGCCTGCGCGATGTCGGCGTCGATCTGGCGGCGGAGTAGCGCCGTGACCGCGGCGCTCGTCGCGATCGCCGGGCCGCCGCTGGCCGCGCTGACCGTCGCGTGCGCGAGCGGAGCCCCCGGCGCCCCCGCCGGGCCGACCGCCGCGCCGACCGCGGCGCCGACCGCCGCGCCGACCGCGGCGCTGACCAAGGCCGAGCTGCGCCCGGTGCTGAAGGCGGTCGTGCCGGCGCTGGCCGCGTGCGTCGACGCCGACGCGCCGGCCGGCGTGGTCGAGCTGGCGCTCACGATCACCAGCGACGCGGGCGGCACGACGATCGCTGTCGACGACGTGCTGGTCACCGGCCCGCTCGCGGCCGCGCCGCGGTTTCGCGGCTGCGCGGCGACGGCGCTGGCGACCGCGCCGGCGCCCCGCCTCGATCGCCCCGGCCGCGCGACGATCCGCTACCCGGTCACCTTCGACCCGCGGCCGCCCGACAACCGCGACGCGGCGCAGGTCGACGCCGCCGACCGCGCCGCCGCCGCCGGCCGCTGGGCCGAGGCCCGGGCCCACGCCGAGGCCGGCCTCACCCGCACGTCGCTCGACGGGCCGCACCGCCGACGGCTGATCGAGCTGGCCGGCGTCGCCGCGTGCGCGCTCGGCGATCGCGCGGCCGCCGCCCACTACCAGGCGCTCGCCGCGCCGGCCGCCGAGGCCGCCATCGCCGCGGCCTGCGCGCGCTGACCGCGCCGCGCCGGGCGCTACGCCGCGCTGCCGGCGATCGTCATGTGCGAGACCCGCACGGTCGGCGCCGCGGTCGAGCTGCGCATGTCGAGGTCGTCGCCGACGCAGTCGATCCGCTGCAGCAGCTGATCGAAGTTGCACGACACGGTGATCTCGCTGACCGGGAACGTCAGCTCGCCGTTCTCGATCCAGAAGCCCGAGGCGCCGCGCGAGAAGTCGCCGGTGACCGGGTTGAAGCCGAAGCCCATCATCGACGTGACGTAGAGGCCGCGGCCGGTCGAGCGCAGGAGCTCGGCCCGCGGCGTCGCGCCGGCTTCGAGGATCAGGTTCGACGTGGTCGGCCCGGGGTTGCCGCCGATGCCGCGCCCCGACGAGCCGGTCGACTTCCGGCCGAGCTTGCGCGCGGCGTAGGTGTCGCACAGCACGGTCTCGAGCACGCCGGCGCGCACCAGCGTGTTGTCGCGGGTCGGCAGGCCGTCGCCGTCGAACGGCCGCGAGCCCGGCGCCCGCGGGATGTGCGGGCGGTCGACGATCGTCACCAGCGGCGACGCGATCAGCGTGCCCTCGCGCCCGAGCAGGTAGGTCGACTTGCGCCAGAACGACGAGCCGTTGGCCACCGAGAACACCGTGCCCACCAGCGAGCGCGCGACCTCGGGGTCGAACACCACCGGGCACTCCTGGGTCGGGATCTTGCGCGAGCCGAGCTGCGCCACCGTGCGGCGCGCGGCCTCGCGGCCCACCGCCTCGGGATCGTCGAGCCGCGCCAGGAACCGGTCCGCGGTCCACCAGTAGCCGTTGCGCTTCTTCGGCGTCGCCTCGCTGGCGTCGTCGCAGATCGGCTCGACGTAGAAGCTCGCGTAGGTGCCGCGGTAGCCGCCGACGAACCCGCCCGAGGTGGCGAACGCGGTCGCGCCCACCACCCGCGACCAGGTGGCGCCGTCGGAGTTGGAGATGCGCGGATCGGCGCCGCGCGCGGCGGCCTCGCCGAGCTGGCACTGCTTGAGCGCCCACGCCGCGTCGACCTCGCCGACCCGCTCGTCGTAGAGATCGAGGTCGGGCACGTCGGTGGCCAGCTCCGACGGATCGGGCGCCAGCGCGAACTCGTCGGGCTCGGACAGCGCCGCCAGCGCGACGCTCTCCTTGACGAACGCCTCGAGCGGCTTGTCGCGCAGATCGCTGGTGTACGTGACGGCGCGGCGGCCGTCCTTGAACACCCGCAGGCC
>Ga0075163_10003505_pt1 | contig 21088 bp, 19 predicted proteins | sample JI1023141ADNA_FD_71478 | JGI IMG/M metagenome (GOLD analysis project Ga0075163, IMG submission 71478) | Wastewater effluent complex algal communities from Wisconsin, to seasonally profile nutrient transformation and Carbon sequestration -... | ecosystem: Engineered > WWTP > Effluent > Algae... | reverse complement strand
GGGCCCGGAGCTCGCGCCGCCGTCGGTGCTGGTGCTGCTCCCGGTGGCGGTGACGGTCGAGACTTCGCCGACGTCGCTCGGGTTGAAGGTCTCGTTGCCGTAGGTCACCGGCACCGTGACCGACCCGCCGGTCGTGGGCTCTGCGTCCTGTCCGCAGCCGGTCGGCATCGCCAGCAGGATAGCCACGAGGTGCATCATCCTTGTTCGGTCGCTCTGCATGCGGTGCATTGGACCATAGTGTTCGCGGCTTTTGTGGCCGGGTCGCCGCGACGTCTCGCGCTCGCCCGCGAACGACAGCGGCGCGCCCGCGTCGAAGGGCGTGCTCCTCACTGCTCGAAGCAGTACAGGTGCAGCGCCTTGGTGCAGCTGATCTCCGGGCAGCCCTCGGTCCACGCGGGGCCGCCTTGATTGACGATGCCGGCCGCGCCGACGCCGGTGTTGAACTTCCAGCCGCCGCAGTCGGCGTCGCCCGGGAGCGGGCCGGCGGTCGCGTGGGTGTGGGTCCAGGCCAGCGAGTCCGGGGCCTGGCACGAGCCGCCGGGGGCGACGAGCTCGCCCTTCTCTGTCACCTGGATCGGGTGGACGAGGGTGCCGTCGACGAGGTCGAGCCAGCTGCCGGCGACTTTGACGCTGAGGCCGAGCTGGCTCGGGCGCAGGATGTAGGGGAGGTCGCCCTTGGTGAAGCGGCTGGCGGGGCTGGCGGAGCCGTCGCTGAGCCACGCGCGGTAGGTGCCGATCAGCGAGGCGGCGTCGGCGAGCTCCTGACAGTGGTCGTCGGCGCCTTGCAGCCCCCCGATCGCGGCGCCCTGGAACGCCGCGCTGGTGACGAACACGAAGCGGGCGTCGCGGGTGCACTCGGGGGTGCAGCCGTCGCCGAGGTCGTTGTTCATGTCGTCGCAGGGCTCGTCGCTGGCGACCACGCCGTCGCCGCAGATCGACGGCTGGCAGTCGGGGGTGCAGTCGTCGCCGGACAGCGCGTTGCCGTCGTCGCAGCCCTCGCCCGGGCTCTTGTAGCCGTCGCCGCACTGCGGCTTGGTGCAGAAGTCGGTGCACTTCTCGCCGGCGCCGTCGCAGGCCTCGCCGGCCTGGACCATGCCGTCGTTGCAGGTGGTCCAGCGGCACTTCCCGTTGCAGTCGGCCGCGTCCTCGCAGGCCTCGCCGGGCTGGACGAGCTTGTCGCCGCACACCGCGTTGCGGCACGCGCTGGTGCAGTGGCCGGTGTCGCTGTTGAGCGGGCCGAGGTCGCACTCCTCGTCGGTGCTGACCACGCCGTCGCCGCAGACCGGGGCGGCGCACTTCGTGGTGCAGCCGTTGCTCTCGTCGAGGTCGCCGTCGTCGCAGTCCTCGTTGCTCTGGACCACGGCGTCGCCGCAGCGGGCGGGGATGCAGTCGCTGCGGCAGGTGTCGTCGTCGAGGTTGCCGTCGTCACACAGCTCGGTCGGGCCGCGCAGGCCGTCGCCGCAGTAGTTCGGCAGGCACAGCGGGCCGCAGGCGGCGTAGAGGGCGTTGAGCTCGCCGTCGTCGCAGGCCTCGGCGCCCTCCTGGACGCCGTCGCCGCAGATCGCGGGGCCGGTGGTCGGGTCGGTGGTCGGCTCGGCGGTGGTCGAGCCGGTCGAGCTGCTGGTGCCGGCGGGGTCTCGCTGACCCTCGTCGGTGAAGCAGCCCATGAGGAGTATGAAGTGGAGGAGGAGGAGCGAGCGCATGGGGGAGGGTCTTCAGGCGCCTTGCTCGAAGCAGTACAGGTGGAGGGCGTTGGCGCAGTTGACGGCGCAGTCGTTGGACCACTGCGAGTCGAGCGCGTCGAGGCGGCCGGCGCGGCCGGAGACCCCCGCGGACGCGGTGGTCCACGCGTTGCAGTGCGTCTCGCTGATCGGCACGGCGTTGGACTTGGTGTTGGACCACGCGATGTTGAGCGGGTCGCAGCCGCCGGCCGAGACCGACTTCGAGCCGTCCTCGTGGAGGTCGATCGGGCGCAGCAGCGTGCCGTCGATCAGGTCGGCCCAGCTCGCGGCGATCGGGGAGCCGTCGGGCAGCACGTACGGGAGCAGCGCCGGCTTGAAGCGCTGCTGCGGGCCCGAGAACGAGGTGCTCAGCCACGCGGCGTAGGTGCCCGGCAGGCCGGCCGCGGCCGCGAGGTCGTTGCAGATCTGATCGCCGCCCGCGAGCCCGCCGAGGGCGCCCTTGTACAGCTTGCTGGTCGCGAACACGAACGCCGCGTCGCGCTGGCACGCGCCGTCGCAGCCGTCGCCGGCGATGAGGTCGCCGTCGTCGCAGGCCTCGCCGGCCTGGATCACGCCGTCGCCGCAGACCTCGAGCAGGCACGCCGCGCTGCAGCCGTCGCCGTCGTCGCCGTTGCCGTCGTCGCACTCCTCGTGCGCGACCTGCACGACGCCGTCGCCGCAGATCGGCAGCTTGCACAGGTTGGTGCAGTCGTCGCCGGGCTCGCCGTTGCCGTCGTCGCACTCCTCGCCCCGCTGCACGAGGCCGTCGCCGCAGCCCTCGGTCGCGCAGGTCGGGCCGCAGCCGTCGCCCGGCTCGAGGTCGCCGTCGTCGCAGCCCTCGACGCTGGCGAGGTAGCCGTCGCCGCAGACGTTGAGCGTGCAGTCGGCCTTGCACATGCTGCCGTTCTGGCCGTTGTTGGCCGCGCCGTTGTCGCAGTCCTCGCCGGGGTCCAGCGCGGCGTCGCCACACACGCCGCCGTCCGTGTCGGGGTCGGTGGTCGGCGCGGTGGTGGTCGGTGTGAAGGACGTCGTCGTGACGGTGGGCTCGGTGGCGGCGTCGGTCGAGGCCTCGGTGGCGGCGTCGCCGGTGGACTGGAACGCGGCGGTGCCGGTGTTGCCGGGGTCGACGAAGCAGGCGGCGAGCGGTCCCGCCGCGGCGGCGAGGAGCAGGGCGTGGAGGCGGGTCGGGGGCATCGGCGGGCCCTGCCAGGCAATCATCGCTGGCCGCGAAACGCAAGGGCCGGGGCGGGGCTCAAAAACCGCAGGTGCCGGCGTTGCACTTGTCCTTGGGGAAGGAGCAGTCGTTGTCGCAGTTGCCGCAGTGATCCGCGTCGGTCTTGAGGTCGACCTCGCAGCCGGTCGCGACCATGCCGTCGCAGTCGCCGCGGCCCATCGCACACGCGAGCTGCTTGCAGGTCTCCGAGCAGCTGCCGCCCGGGACCGCGAGCGCCGTGTCGCACAGCTCGTCGGGCGGGCTGACGACGCCGTCGCCGCACGACAGGCCCGGGCCCTCGCAGTCGCCGGCGCAGCCGCTGTCGTAGACCCCGTTCTTGGCGACGCCGAGGTCGCAGGTCTCGCCTGCGGTCTTGTTCACCTTCATGTCGCCGCAGGTGGCCGCCGAGCAGTCGGCGTTGCAGGTCGCGCTCTCTTTGCCGTCGTCGCAGCTCTCGACGTTGGCGCGCACGAAGCCGTCGCCGCACGCCGCGGCCTGGCACCCGACGCAATCGTCGGTGTTGACCGCGTTGCCGTCGTCGCAGACCTCGCCCGGGTCGACCATGCCGTCGCCGCAGCCGGGCGGCAGGGCGCAGGCGTTGCTGCAGCCGTCGTCGTCGTCGTCGTTGCCGTCGTCGCAGGCCTCGCCCGGCGTCAGCGGGTAGCCGTCGCCGCAGACGTTGACGGTGCACGCGGGCGTGCACGGCTGGTCGGCGCCGTTGTCGTTGCCGTTGTCGCAGGCCTCGCCGACCTGGATCTTGCCGTCGCCGCACGCGCCGGGCGGCTCGTCGGTGGTGGTCGGGTCGGTGGTGGTCAGGCCGGCGGTGCCGTCGCCGGAGCCGGCCTCCGAGCCGGTGCCCGACGCGCCGCTCGAAGTCGCGTCGGGGCCGGTGGTCGTGGACGCGCCGGTCGAGCCCGCGCCGGTCGAGCCCGCGCTCGAGGTTGCGTCCGGGGGGTCGTCGCCGGCCTCGCCGAGCCCGTGCGCGTCGAACGAGCAGGCCAGCAGGGCCAGGATGGAGAGCGAGCAGAGGCGTATACGCGTGGTCATGGCGCGCTTGTCCCGTGGGCCGGTGGCGCGCTCGTCGGCGCGCCGGGCGATTCAGATCAGCGGCGCGGCGGCGCTGCTACACGCAGATCGTGAAGCAGTTCTTGCCCTGCGGGCACTTGTTCCCGCACTCGCCACAATGGTTGTTATCGAACAGTAACCAGGCCTCGCAGCCGTCGCCGGGGCTGTCGTTGCAGTCGCCGTAGTCGTCGTCGCAGGCGACCTGACAGGCGGCGCACTGGGTGTGGTTGGCCGCCGGATCGCCGTCGCAGGTCTCGTGCATCGGGTCGACGACGCCGTCGCCGCAGCGCGGGCCGGGGCCGTTGCAGGTGACGTTGCACAGGCTGCCGTAGGTGCCGTTGACCGCGCCGAGGTCGCAGGTCTCGACGTTGAGCTGCAGGTAGCCGTCGCCGCAGGTCGCGGGCTCGCACATGTCGACGCAGGCGTCGTCGTTCTTGTTGTTGGCGTCGTCGCAGGCCTCGCCGGGACCGATCAGCCCGTCGCCGCAGCGCGCGACCATGCAGGTGTGGGTGCACGCGCCGTGGTCGGAGTTGGCGGGGCCCTCGTCGCACTGCTCGGCGTCGCCGACGAAGCCGTCGCCGCAGAGGTTCTTCGTGCACGCCGGCGTGCACGTCGCGCCGTCGACCGCCGCGCCGTCGCACTGCTCGCCGGCGCCGACGTAGCCGTCGCCGCACTCGTTCTGCGCGCACCCGGGCGTGCACGCGAGGCCGCCGACGTTGCCCGGCCCGGCGTCGCAGGCCTCGCCGGGGTCGAGGTCGCCGTCGCCGCAGTCGGGGAGGACCGGGCCGGTCGTGCCGGAGTCGCTGGCGCTGGCCTCGCTGGCGCTGACAGAGTTGGTGTCGCCCGAGGAGCCGCCGCCGAGCGTCGTGGCCTGCGAGGTCGCGCCGTCGCCGTCGCCGTCGCCGTCGCCGGCCTCGCCGAGGCCGGTGGCGTCGAAGCGGCACGCGAGCACCGCTGCGACGAGCAGCGCGGCGCGGCGGGCGTGGCGGGGGCGGAGGACCATGGCCGGGCCTTCAGGGCGGGGGCTGCTCGAAGCAGTACAGGCGGGCCGAGGTGTCGCACTTGCTGGAGCAGTCCTGCGTCCAGGTCTTGTCCTTCTTGTTGAGCAGGCCGGTGCTGCCGGTCTGGCCCATGTCGACCATCTCGGACATCCAGTCGTCGCAGGTCTCGCCGAGCTTCAAGGCGTCGCTGGCCGTGGCGGTCCACACCTGTCCGGTGCCGGCGTTGCAGTTGGCGGGGTTGTCGGCGACCATCGCGTTGGCCTGGTTGCGGTTGATCGCGCTGTCGAGGGTGCCGTCGGTCAGGTCCATCCAGTCGTCGGCGACCTTGGCCTTGTTGAGCAGGATGTAGGCCTTGTCCGAGTGGACCAGCCGCAGGTCCGGGGTGTCCCCGGGGTCCGCGCCGCTGATCCACGCCTTGTAGTTGCCCGCGCCGGGGATCTTGGCCGCCGTCGCCAGCTCGTTGCACTTCGCGTCGGCCGCGTCCGGGCCGCCGAAGCCGGCCTTGATCGGGTCGGTGGTGACGAACACGTAGAAGCGCAGGCGGTTGCACATCGGGTCGCAGGAGTCGCCGATGTCGGCGTTGGCCTTGTCGTCGCACTCCTCGCCGGGGTCGATGATGCCGTTGCCGCACTCCTTGGTGCAGGTCGGCGAGCAGCCGTCGCCCGCGTCGGTGTTGCCGTCGTCGCAGCCCTCCTTCGGCACCTGGTTGACCACGCCGTCGCCGCACTTGGTCAGCTTGCAGTCGTTCTTGCAGTTGTCGGTGTCGACGGCGTTGCCGTCGTCGCACTCGTCGACGTCCTCCTGCACCAGGCCGTCGCCGCACTCGGCCTTGACGCACATGCTCGTGCACGCCTTGGTGTCGCCGTTGTCCGCGCCCGCGTCGCACTCCTCGAGCTTGGTCCCGGCGGTGTTCTGGATGCCGTCGCCGCAGGTCGCCAGCTTGCACGCGATGCAGTCGTCGTCGTCGGCCTCGTTGTTGTCGTCGCACTCCTCGTCGGCGGTCTTGATGCCGTCGCCGCAGCCGGGCAGCGTGCAGTCGTTGGTGCACTCGTCGTCGTCGACGTCGTTGCCGTCGTCGCAGCCCTCGACGCCCATCTGGGTGAGGCCGTCGCCGCAGAACGCCGTCGCGCAGGCGTTGGTGCAGGCGTCGGTGTCGTCCTTGTTGCCGTCGTCGCACTGCTCGCCGACGTGCTTGATGCCGTCGCCGCAGATCGCCAGCTTGCACATGTTGTTACACATGTCGTCGTCGATCATGTTCATGTCGTCGCACTGCTCGGTCTCCGGGTCGACCTTGCCGTCGCCGCAGCCCTCGCCGACGCACAGCGAGCTGCAGCCGTCGCCGTCCGCGGTGTTGCCGTCGTCGCAGCCCTCGATCGACGCGACGTAGCCGTCGCCGCACACGTTCTTCTTGCAGTCCTCGCGGCAGATGCTGCCGAACTTGCCGTTGTTGTCGACCCCGTTGTCACACTCCTCGCCCGGGTTCGGCTGCGCGTTGCCGCAGAGCTCGCCCGGGACCTCGCCGGTGGTCGGCTCGGTGCTGGCGGTGGTCGTGTCGCCCGCGGAGCTGGTGGACGCGTCGCCGCTGGTGGACGGCTCGGACGTCGAGCTCTGGTTGCCGGCCTCGCCCAGCCCGATGCCGCTAAAGCTGCACTGGGTGAGAGAGAGGCCCGCCGCGACGGCTGCGAGGAGGTGAAGGCGCATGATGCGTGCTCCGGACATCTTGTGTAAGGGAGGGGACAAGGCAGGACGCGCGGGCGCGAACAGAAGCGGGCCCACGCGCAGGAAACACGATACGGGAGCGGCTGCACGGCTGTCCACATGGTCCGTGGCTTGGGGGCCTGTGCCGACATCGCGCGGGCGGATCTGCACGGACGATCCGGCGGTCACCTGTCCCGTGGGTCAGGCGATGCGGACGTCGGATCTGCCGCGTCCATCGTCGATCGCGGGCGCCTCAGCCGGGGTAGGTCATCAGGCCCTGGGGCTGCCGGGCGATCCAGCGCGCGCCGCGGAGCAACACGATCCCGCCGAGCGCCACGGGGATCGCGGTGACCCCGACGGCGACGCTCAGGCCCGCGGCGGCGCTGCCGAGCAGCGGCGTCGCCGCGTCGCTGATCACCCCGAGCAGCAGGTTCGAGAGCGCGTCGCCGAAGGCGTGGATGCACAGGATGTTGACCGCGAACGCCGAGCCGCGCATCTGCACCGGCACGCAGCCGACGAGCGCCGCGTTGAGCGGGCCGGTGTTGAGGAACAGCAGCAGCTCCGCGACGAACACGACGATGAACACGCCCGGCAGCCAGCCGAGCAGGGTCATCAGCACGACGAAGGGGCTGCACGCCAGCAGGCCGATGCCGCTCAGCTTGAAGTAGCCGCCGGCCGAGCGCGCCTGCATGCGGTCGCCGAGCGCCCCGCCGACCAGCGTGCCGCAGATGCCGGCGACCACGGTGATGCCGCCGAACAGCAGGTTGGCCGGGCCCTGCTCCATGCCGTGCACGCGCTCGAGGTAGCTCGGCATCCACAGGGCCAGGCCGCCGACCGTGAAGGTCATCATCGCCAGGCCGATCGTGTTGATGCGCCACGCGGGGGTCTGCAACAGCCGCTTGATCGTCGCCGGCAGCGACAGGCCCGGCGCCGCGGGGCCCTCGCTGTGGTCGTACCGCCCGCGTTCGGGCTCGATCATCAGGAAGGCGAGCAGCGCGAACAGCAGGCCCGGGAGCCCGCCGCACAGGAACACGGCCCGCCAGCCGTAGTACTGGCCGATGTAGCCGCCGATGATGTAGCCGAGCGCCGAGCCGACCGGGGTGGCGAGGTAGAAGTACGCGAGCTTGCGGCTGCGGCGGTCGGGGCTGTAGAGGTCGGCGATGATCGACGGGGCGATCGTGGCGTAGCAGGCCTCGCCGACGCCGAGCAGCGCCCGCGCGAGCAGCAGCTCGTGGTAGTTGCGGGCGAACGCGGCGCCGACGGTCGCCAGGCTCCACAGCAGCACGCCGCCGGCGATCAGGTTCTTGCGGCGCAGGCGGTCGCCGAGGTACCCGACCGGCGCGGCCATCGTGTAGACGATCACGAACACGCTGCCGAGCAGGCCGCCCTGCGCGTCGCTCAGCGTCCACTCGGCCTTGATGCTCTCGAGCACCGCGCTCAGCAGGCGCTGGTCGATGTAATTTAAAAAGTTGATCGTCGTCAGGACGATCATGATGTAGACCGGCCAGCTGCGGACGCCGCTCACAGGCTCACCCCCAGCGCGGCCGTCAGCGCGGCCTGTCGGCGCTCGTGCTCGTCGTCGGCGACGACCGCCGCGGCCGCGCCTCCGACCGGCCGGTCGAGGTGGACCCACGACACGCAGCCGGCGTAACCTGGCCGATCGGGCAGGTCGACCGGGGCGCTCAGCCGGTGGACCCGCAGGTGCAGCGCCCACAGGCCCGGGCCGCGGTAGTTGAAGCGGTCGGTCACGCAGGCGTCGCTGAGCGCGTGCCGGCCGGCGAGCGCGCGGGCCTGGGCGAGCTCGCGCAGGTGCCACAGACCTGTGACCTCGGCGTACAGGTCGACGCGCAGCGCGCCCGCGGGCGGGCCCTGTTCAGCGAGGCCGGCGTGCAGCTCGGGGATCAGGTCGCGCTCGCGGCCCGCGTCGCGCGCGTGGAAGTAGGTCGGCAGCAGCGCGAAGGCGCGGTGCTCGGCGTGGAACGTGCGCTCCGCGTTGGCCTCGCGGATCCCGCCCTTGCGCAGCAGCAGGCCGTGTCGACCGTCGCGCAGCGCGCCGCAAACCACTGCCCACTCCTTGAGCGCGACCTCGGCCTCCACATGCATGGCGGGGCCCAGGCTATCACGCCTCATCGAGCCTCATCATGCCGTATCATGCCGTATCATGCCGCGGTGTCCGGCGGCGCGACGTGGCTGCGATGGGCGAGCGCCTCGGCGCTCGCGCTGGGCTGCGCGCACGGGCGCGGCGCGAGCGAGGGCTCGTTCGGCTGGGACTACGTGGTCTCGGCCGGTGCGGCGCTCGAGCGCCTCGACGTCGAGCTGTGCTTTCGCGACCGCCTGCCCGCGCGCCTGGTCGCCGACGACGCCGACGCGGCGGGCTACATCACGGACGTGCGGGCGCTGCCCGGCGGCAAGGCGCTGCGGGTCGACGTCGCCGGCGGGTACATCGACACGGCGGGGGCGACCGGGAGGTGCGTCGCGTACGCGGTGGATGTCGCGCGGCTGGTCGACGAGGTCGAGGAGCGGCCGACGGTCCGCGTCGGCGGAGTTGTGGCCTCGAGCCCGCACCTGTGGTTGTGGCGCCCCGCGAAGTTGTTTCGTGAGTCGGAGGTGACGCTGCGCTTTCGTCTACCGGAGGGCGTGCGGGCGTCGGTGCCGTGGCCCGAGGAGGATGAGAAGGGCGGTGAGGGCGGGGGCAGCGGGCGCTATCGGCTGTCGTCGACCGCGTTCACGTGGGCCTCGCAGGTGGTGCTGGGGCGCTTTCACGAGGACAGGGTCGAGGCCGCGGGCGCCGAGTTTCGCGTCGCGGTGATGGACTTGCAGCGCGAGATCTCCGATGAGGGCGTGCGGCGCTGGATCTCGACCGCCGCGGAGACCGTCGCCGGGCTGTACGGCGGCGTGTTCCCGGTGCCGCACATGCAAGTGCTGGTGGTCCCGTACCCGGGCGGGGGAGATCCCGTGTATTTCGGCATGGCGCTGCGCGGGGGGGGTCCGGGCGTGATGTTGTTGATCTCGAACGCCGCGGCCGACGCGGCGTTTCCGGGCGAGTGGGTGGCGATCCACGAGTTTCTCCACCACGGCATGCCGTTCGTCGATCACGACGACGCGTGGCTGTCGGAGGGCTTCGTCACCTACTACACCGAGGTCCTGCGCACGCGCGCGGGCTTTCGCGGCGAGGCGGCCGCGTGGCGGGCGATCCTCGCCGGCTTCGGGCGCGGTCAGGGTGCCGCGGGCGCTCTGGCGCTCGCCGACGAGAGCCGGCAAATGCACGAGAACCACGCGTATCAGCGGGTCTACTGGGGCGGGGCCGCGATCGCTCTGCTCGCCGACGTCGCCCTGCGCGAGGCCGGCGGCTCGCTCGACGCGGCGATGCAGGAGCTGCGCAGGTGCTGCGCCGCGGCCCCGCGGATCTGGCCGGCGCAGCAGGTCCTCGGCGAGATGGACCGCTGGCTCGCGTCCCCGCACGGCGGCGTGCATCGGCCCGCGCCGCAGTTGCAGGCGCTGGCGGGACCGATCTTGCGCAGCGCGGCGTTCCCCGAGCTCGCGTCGATCTATAGGAAGCTCGGCGTGAGTGTGGTAAACGGGGAGCCAACGCTGGATGAGTCCGCTCCCCTCGCCCATCTTCGTCGCGCGATCTTCACACCCCCTGCGCCCTGACGCCGGGTCCGTCGTGACGTCCGCGCGCCGACAGCCTGGCGCGCGCTCCCCTGGCAACGACACCGCGTGACCGCTCTCCAGGCGTCACGTCCACCAAGCAGCAAAAGGAGAAACCATCATGAACGTCAAGCACATCGCCGCCACCCTCGCCATCCTCGGCTCGGCCTCGTTCGCCCTCACCGGCTGCAAGAAGGAGGGCACCGAGGTGCCCGCCGCCGACGGCGCGAAGAAGGAAGGCAGCTGCGGTGAGAAGAAGGACGGCAGCTGCGGCGCCGCCAAGACCGACGCCCCCGGTGGTGATGCCCCCGCGGACGCCCCCGGTGGTGACGCGCCCGCCGACGCCGCCGCCGACCCGGCCTGAGCCATCACTCCGCGGCGTCCCCGGGCGCCGCGAATTTCTCGGAGCCTCCCCATGCCTGTCATGCGGAGGCTCTGACTTTTTTCGTACACTCCACCCGCATGTTCCAACGTCCCCCAGACGCGCCGACCGGCGTCGGCCTCGGGCTGCGTGGCAGCTTCGCCGAGGAGGTCGACGCGGGCGCGGCCGACGGTCGCGTGCCGTTCTTCGAGGTCTCTCCGGAGAACCACATGCGCCGCGGCGGCAGCGGCCCGGCCCGGCTCGCGCGCATCGCCGCCCGGTTCCCGATGTTGACCCACGGCCTGGCGATGTCGCTCGGCGGGCCGGAGCCGTACGACCCCGAGTACTTCGCGGCGCTGCGCGAGTTCCTGGCCGCGCTGCCGGCGAGCTTCGGGCCGCGCTGGCACTCGGACCACCTGTGCTTCTGCGGCGTCGACGGCAAGGCGCTGCACGACCTGCTGCCGCTGCCGTTCACCGGCGCCTCGGCGCGGCGCGTCGCCGGCCGCGTGCGCGAGGCCGCCGACCGGCTCGAGCGGCCGATGCTGATCGAGAACATCTCGTATTACATGCCGCTCGGGGCCGCGACGCTCGACGAGCCGGAGTTCGTCGCCGAAGTGGCAGAGCGGGCCGACTGCGGGCTCCTTCTCGACGTCAACAACGTGTTCGTCAACGCCAAGAACCACGGCTTCGACCCGCGCGAGTGGCTGTCGCGGGTGCCGCTGGGGCGCGTCGCGCAGCTGCACGTCGCCGGCCACGAGATGTGGGAGGGCAAGGAGGAGCTGATCATCGACACCCACGGGGCGCCGGTCCGCAGCGAGGTCGACGAGCTGCTCGCCTGGGTCGTCGAGCGCGTCGGTCCAGTGCCGGTGCTGCTCGAGCGCGACAACAACATCCCCGAGCTCGCCGAGCTGCTCGCCGAGCGCGACCGCCTGCAGGGCGTGTACGACGCGGCGCTGGCCCGCTGGAGGGCCGGCCGTGGCTGAGCCGTCGGCGGAGGACCCGTCGGTCCAGGGCGCCGAGGAGGCGGCCGAGGTGGCGGCGTTGCGGGCCTTCGACGCCGCCATGTGCGCCGCGGAGGCCCCCACCCGCGTCGCGGCAGATCTCGCCGGCTTCCTCGCGGAGTACGGCGTCGACCCGGCCGACCGGCGCGCCCTCGAGCGCCACGCCGGGCGCCTGCTCATGTACCGCGGCATGGTCCACAGCCGCCTGCGCGGGGTCGTCGAGGACTTCTTGCCGCGGACGGCCGGGTACCTCGGCGAGCCGCGGCTGCGCGCCGAGATGGCCGCGTTCATGGCCGAACGCGCGCCGCGCTCGGTGTACTTCCGCGGCGTACCCGGCGAGTTCCTGGCCTGGGCCGCGCCGCGCTGGCGCGCCGACCCGACGCTCCCGGCCTTCCTCGTCGACCTCGCCACCCACGAGTGGCTCGACGGCGAGGTCAGCAACGGCGAGGCCGGCGGCGAGGCGGCCGGCGGCGACCCGATCGCGCTCGACCGCCCGGTCCAGCTCGACGGCAGCGTCCAGCTGCGCCGCTACGCGTTCGCGGTCCACCGCCCCGACGACCCCCCGGTCGCCGAGCCGACCGCGATCCTCGCCTACCGCGACCGCGAGGCGCTGCGTGTCCGTCTGCTCGAGCTGACCCCACGCGCGGCCGCGCTGTGCGAGCACCTGCTGGCGGGCGAGTCGCTCCAGGCCGCCCTCACCGGCGCCTGCGCGGCCGTGGGTGAGGCGCTGGACGACGAATTCCTGGCGGCGATGGCCAGCTTCCTCGCCGACCTCGGCGAGCGCGGCGTGCTGCTCGGCGCGCGTCCGTGACCTGGTCGCGGCCGCTGATCTCACGAGCTGTATCGAGAACTTCGTTTCTTGACCCTTGCGTCGTGAAACACGCGGTGGGATAGCTGCACCACGATGTCCTGGCGAGAGCGGTGCGTACGCCTGCTCGGGGTCCTGCTGCTCGTCCCGATCCTGGGCGTGCTGGGCCTCGATCTGCCGCGCCTGCATCGGACGCCCGACGAGGCCATCGACCGCGCCCCCGCGCAGCCGATGCCCGCCTCGCGCCGTGAGACCAGCGAGGCCAAGCCCGCCAGCGTCGCCAAGTCGTGCCCGGTCCGCAAACCGGGCGGGTTGCCCCTGAACCTCGATCCCGGGTTCCTCGGCCCGGACCGTCGCTTGCTCCGCGGCCCCCGCCTCGACGCGTCCACGGACTGGCGCAGCGCGACCTTGCCGGCATGGCACGCCCGCGGCCCGCCGACGCCGCCGACGGTGTGAGTCCCTCGTGTCCTCGCGGTCGCGTGCCGCGGTCGTCCTGTCGCGGACGAGACCCTGGCGCGGCGGCCCTGTGCCCCGTGTATCGCCACATTGGAGCTGCCAGCCATGGCTCCCCGTCCCTCGCCCCGGGCGCGCCTCCCGGGCGCGACGCTCCTCGTCGCGCTGGCGTCGCCATTGGTTTCATCCCCCGCGCGTGCGGCCCCGACCGCGCCCGCGACCTCCTCCATCCCTCCACCCCCCGCCGAGGCCGACGCGCCCGGGCCGCTGCTGCGCGGCCCCGGCCGGACCGTGCCGCCGCCGGCGAGCGTGCCGGCGAGTCTGCCGTCGTCGGCCGAGCCGTCGGCCGAGCCGTCGGCCGAGCCCCCCGGACCCGCGCCGCAGCCCGCCCATCCGCCCGTGGCAGCGCACCACCCCGAGCCGAAGTACTGGGCGCCGCTCTCGGGCGCCAAGCCCGACGACTTCCCGGCCTACCCGGTCAACCACGAGGACGAGCCCTTCGACCCGAGCGAGCGACAGAACATCTTCAACCAGAAGATCTCCCGCGAGTGGGACCCGGAGCGGATCATCAACACCGACCGCCCGGACTTCACGGATGTGCTGCCGACCGTCGGCAAGCACGTGTGGCAGACCGAGTCGGGCGCCGCGTTTCGCCACCGCGTCGGCGAGAACTACACGCTCAACCGCGTGTCCGTGCCGGAGACCACGATCCGCCTCGGCCTCACCGAGCGCTTCGAGCTGCGCCTCAAGTGGGACAGCTTTCTGTTCTCGCAGCGCACCGGCACCGCGGCCGAGGGCTCGCCGGCCGGCAAGAGCGCGTACGGCTCGGACTTCCTGGTCGGCTTCAAGTGGATGGCCGTGCCCCAGGCCGGCTGGCTCCCGGGCCACACCGTGCTCGGGACCCTGACGACCCGCATCGGCAACGGCGGCCCCGCGCAGACCCTGATCCAGCCCGGCATCAACTGGGTCTACGGCTGGCAGATGAACAAGTGGCTGGTGCTGCGCGGCAGCACCGGCGTCGAGTTCATCATCGTCGAGCCGCAGCGCCGCCTCGACAAGCCGGCCCCCAACTTCGAGCCGAGCTCGCCGAGCACGATCTTCGACCTCCATCAGTCGGTCGTGACGTACCTGCAGGTCGTCAAGCGCCTCGGCATGTACCTCGAGTGGTTCAGCTTCTACGACTTCGGCGCCGAGCGACTGCACCAGCACAACGGCGGCGTCGGCTTCTACATCTACCTGACGCCCAACATCCAGATCGACCTGCGCGGCGGCGGGACCCTCGCTGGAAGCGTCAGCGAGGTGTTCACCGGCGCGGGTATCTCGTTCCGCGGCAAATATCGCTACAAGCAGCCCCACAAGTAGCCGCCCGGCCGGACGCCCGCGGCCCGCGGACGTCCGGCCGCCGACCCCCGATCGGCGGTCGGTTGCGTTTATAGACTGTCGTATCACGACATTTTTTTCACACATCGCTGCAAAACCGCCGCAACCATCGTTCTGAAACAGGTTGCTGGCTTATACGCCCTCGTGTAGAGTCCGCCGCAGGCCATGATATATCGCCTCGGACTCGTCGCGCGGAGGACAGCATTCATGCTGATCGTTCTGCTCGCGTCCCTGGTTGTGTTCAATGCGCCGGCGACGGGTCCGTCGCTCGAGCGCTTCACGGTCGAGATCTGCGACGCACCCGACGCGCAGGACGTCCAGATGCGTTCGCGTCAGCAGTCCGACGACGACCGCACCCGCTCGTCGCATTGCCCGCACGGCACCGCGATGCTCGGCCCGCCGCAGGCCCGCCGGGACCTCGTGTCCTTCGGCGAGACGCCCGCGGTCGGCTTCCTGGACCCGCCCAGCCTCAAATCTGGGACGCACACCGACCCCACCGCGCGCGGGCCTCCGGCGGCCTGACGTGAGCCCCGCCGTGCGGCGGTCGACGACCGTCGGCGGCTCCGAGTCGGGCGTCCTGCGCCCGTGAATCACCGCTCCACCTGGCATCGGACCGCTGCGGCGACCGGATGTCCAGCCGCGCTTTGGCGTCGACGACCCACGGGTCTCCGCCCACGCGTCGCGCACCCGCCCGAACGGCGCGGTGTGGCGGAGCCATTTCCAATATCCGCGCACCTCCTCCGCTCCGTGACCCGCCAATGACTACACTTTGCAGACGATCGCTGCTGGCGCTGCTGGTCGGCCTCTGTGCGAGCACGGCCGCGGCCGCGCCCGCGCCGGGCGCGGCCCCGACGAGCCTCGCCGCCCCGGCGCCCGCGCGCCCGCAGGTCGACGCGCGCGACCTGCTGACCCTGCCGCAGCTCTTCGACCTGCTCAAGCGCGACAGCCCGCGCTTTCGCGCGCTGCAGACGGACATCGACGTCGCCCGCGCCGAGGGCCGCGCCGCCAGGGTGCTGCCCAACCCCGTGATGAACCTGGCCATCCTCTACCTCAACAGCGGCTTCAACCAGAACGGCGTGGCGACGTACTACGCCAACTTCACGCTGCCGCTGCTGGTCGGCGGTCAGCGCCGGTTCCGCGTCAAGTCGGCGAACGCCTGGAGCCGCGCCGCCGAGGCCGAGGTCCTCAGCGGCTACCACGACCTCGCCCACGCCGCCCGCACGCTGTTCGTCGAGCTGCAGGCCGCGCAGGAGCGCGTCGTCACCTACGACCGCGCGCTCGCCGAGCTCGCCGCGCTCGAGGCCTTCGTCGCCGGGCGGCGCCAGGCCGGCTTCGAGTCGGAGGTCGAGGTCCTGCGGGTGGCGATGGCCGCCGCGAGCTGGCAGGTCCGCCGCATCGAGGCCGTGACCGCCGGCGAGGAGCTGTCGGCGCGGCTCGCCGGGCTGGTCGGACGTCCGACCTGGCGGCCGCGCGCGGCCGGCGAGTTCGCGCCGCTGGGCGTGCAGCCGGACACGGCGGCGCTGTGGGCCGAGGCCCGGCGGACCCAGCCGGCGATCGAGGCGGCGCGGCTGCGCGAGGCCCACGCGGTCCAGGGCGTGGCGCTGGCGCGGCGCGAGGCGGTGCCGGTGCCGGCGCTGACGGCGGGCACGGTCGTGATCCAGAACTATTACAGCGTCTCGACCACGGTCGGCGTCACCGTCCCGATCCCGATGTTCGACTGGGGGCAGGGCCTGCGCGCCCGCGCCGAGGCGCGATCGATCGCCAGCAGGCGCGAGCGCGAGGCCGTCTCCGCCGAGGTCGAGGCCGAGCTGACCCGCGGCGCCCAGCTCCTGACGCTGCGCCGCGACGCCCTCGCCAGCTATGAGCGCGAGGTCCTCGGCAAGGCCGACCGCATGCACGCGCTCGTCGACGACGCGTTTCGCACCGGCAAGGCCGTGCCCGACGACCTGCTCGAGGCCGCGGAGATCCGCTTCGACGCGCTGCTGACCCACGTCGACATGAAGGCCGCCGTCATGCAGGCCGAGGTCGACGTGCTCGCGGCCGCCGGCCGCGTCGAGGAGCAGGTGCGATGACGACGAACCGCCGCCCCCGCCTCCTCCCGCTGCTCGTCGCGTTCGCCGCCCTGCCGGCGACGATGGGCCCCGGCCGCTGCGGCTTCGCGCTCGACTACACCGAGACGTACCTGATCACCGACGAGATCGACCGCGTCGTCCTCGCGATCGACGACGGCTCGGTGATCAGCACCAGCTACGAGCGCGACGCGCTGCTGCTCAAGCGCCACGTCTTCGCGTTCGAGCCGAGCCTCGAGACCGCCGAGCACGAGGTCGACGGCCGCGACCTGAAGCTCGAGGCCCGCTGCAAGTACGACGGCAACTGCAGCTTCGACCACATGTTCGAGACGCCGCCCGCGGTCGGCTTCGACATCACGCTCGATGAGGGCTGGATCGACCTCGGCTACACCCGCGGCGACATCGTCGTGGACGGACGCAGCGTATGGTTTCGCGGCGTCCAGCTCGGCTCGCGGACCGTCGAGGTCGCGCTCGAGGAGGGCGACGTCGACGTCGAGCTGATCTCGCCGCCCGCGCTCGTCGACGTCGCCGTGACCACCGGCGACGTGACCCTCACCGTGCCCGCCGGCGCCTACCGCTGCGACTTCACGGCCGGCGGCGCGGTCCGCAACGACGGCGTCACCTGCGACGAGACGGCCGCCGAGAGCCTGCGGATCACGGTCGGCGCGGGGACCATCACCGTGACGGGGGAGCCGTAGACGCCGATGCGCGCGCTCCGACGCCTGATGCCCGCGGCGCTCGCGGCCCTCTCGCTCCCGCTGCTCGCCGGCGCCGGGACCTGCGGGATCATCTACGAGATCTCCCAGCGGGCGCTGGTGCTCGACCCGATCGTCCGCCTCGACTTCGAATCCGACAGCGGCGGCCTCGAGGTCTTCGCGTTCGACCGCAACGGCACCGTCGTCAGCTACGCGCTCAAGGGCTTCGACGCGAGCCTCGAGGACATCGGCCACGCGCTCGACGGCGACGTGCTGCGCGCGTTCATCCTCCGCGGCGGCCCGGCCGAGATCTCCGCCGACTTCTACTTCGAGGTCGCCCGCGGCACCGAGCTGACGCTGCGCGTCGAGTCCGGCCCGGTCACGCTCACCGCCCTCGACGCGCCCGTCTCCGGCGCCGTCAACGAGGGCGACGTCGTCGGCGTCGCCCTGACGACGCCGACCTTCGATCTCGAGGTCGCGGCCGGCGACGTCGACCTCGAGTGGGCCGCGCCGCCGGTCGCGCTGCGCCTCGAGGTCGCGGCCGGCGACGTGACGCTCGCGCTGCCGGCGGGCGCGTACCGCTGCGCGCTCGACGACGCCGACGGCGCGCCGCAGCTCGACGGCGTCACCTGCGACCCCGCCGCGGCCGGCGAGCTCGCCGTGTCCGCGCCCGGCGGCCACATCCGCGTGCAAGGGAAGTGATCACATGCGCCTCGTCCGACTCGCCGCCTCCTCCGCGCTCCTCGCCTGCCTCGCGCCCGGGCTCGCGCGCGCCGACGCCGACCTGCTGCTCGCGCGCGCGCTCGGCGACGAGCTGACGCCGACGCCGCGCGCGCTGGCCGTCGGCCCCGACGACGCGCTGGTGATCGCCGGGCGCGGGGCGCAGCGCTGGAGCGCCGCCGGTGAGCCGCTCGCCACCGTCGCCTCCGGCGCCCTCGACGACGTCGCGGCGACCGCGGACGGCTGGGCGATCGTCGGCGCCGACGGCCTGGTCCGCCTCGACGCGCTCGGCGAGCCACTCTGGCACGTCCCCGCGGCCCAGCTCGGGCCCCACGCCGCGCGCTGGCGGGTCGCGCTCGGCGGCGCAGGCACCGTCGCGGCGCTCGCCGACGGGCGCGTGCACGTGTTCTCGGCCGCCGGCGCGCGCCTCGCCAGCGTCGACGCGGGCGACGTCGCCCTCGCGGCGCTCGCCGTCGACGACGCGCGCGCGACGGTGCTCGCCGTCGGCACCGCGACGCGCGCGGGCTGCGACGCCGCGCCCGCGCAGGTCGCGACGCTGCTCGCCTTCGACCTGCGCGGCGCGCCCCGCTGGCGCGCGTACGGGCACGCGGCGGCGGACATGTGCGCCGTCGAGCGCGACCTCTCGGCGGCGACGCGCGGCGTCGACGTGACGGTCGGCGGCGACGGCCTGGTGTACTTCCTCGGCGAGGCCGACGGCGCGGCCAGCGTGTTCCGGGCGCACGCGCAGCACCCCGGCGCGGCCGCCCCGAACGTGGTCTTCGACCGCTACTCGGACCCCGACGAGGCGCGCTCGACGACCGCCTACTTCGCCCGCCTCGACGGCGACGGCGAGCCGCTCGCCGGCCAGTTCCTCGGCCTGCCCGCCGCCGACGGCCCGCCCGCGCGCCTGTCCGTGCGCGCGATCGCGGCCGACCGCCGCGGCGTGGTCGTCATCGCCGGCGCCACCGACCGCTCGCCGTACGCGCCCGACGAGCGCCCGACCAGCGAGGCGCTCGGCCAGCCCGTCGGCTTCATCCACGTCGCCGACCCCGACCTCGGGGGCCGCCGCTGGCACCTCGTCGAGGACCTCCCCGGCGAGCACGCGGTCGTCGACCTCGCGCTCGCCGACGACATCGCCCTCGCCCTCCTCGCCGGCGCCGGCGGCGACGCGGTGCTCGCCGTCCCGCTCGGCGACGCGAGCGACCCGGCCAGCGAGGTCGAGAAGCGGCCCAATCCCGACACCCAGGGCACCTTCGGCTATGAGAGCGGCATCTCCGGCTCCGACCCGACCTGCTATTGCGACGCCGACGCGCCCCGTCCGGCCGCGCCGCTCGCCGTCTGCGTCCTCGTGCTGGCCGGCCTGCCGCGCCCGGGGCGGCGCAAGTGAACCCTCCGCGCCGCTCGCCCGCGCCGGCCGCCGCGTCAGCCCGCGGCGATGCTCTGGATCGGGCTGCCGAGGATCGACTCGAGCGTGTACACGGCGTCGTAGTACGCCTGGTAGGCGTCGAGCGCCTCGCTCTGAATGCGCAGGAAGTTCTCGCGGGCGACGAACACCTCGATGATGTCGACCTCGCCGAGCTCGAAGGCCCGCTGCAGCAGGTTCAGGTTCTCCTCGAAGCGCGGCACGACCTCGCTCGAGTAGGTCCGCACGCGCTCGGCGGCGGTGTTGACGGCGTCGACGGCCCGCCGCGCGCTGAGGGCGAGGGTGTAGCGCGTGGCCTCCAGCTCCTGCCCGGCGACCGACAGCTCGGCCCGGCTCTGGGCGCGCGGCGCCTGGTTGCGCTTCCACAGCGGCAGCGGCAGCGTGAACATGATGAGCCCGATCTTCGACGCGCCGGTGGTCGCGCCCGGCTCGTACTCGCGGCCGAGGTAGATGCCGAGCTGCGGCTCGGGCAGGCGGTCGCGGTTCGCCGAGGTCACGCGCGCCTCGCCGAGGTCGACCGCCGCCTCGCGGGCCTTGATCGCCGGGTGCTCGGCCTGGATCTTGACCAGCACGTCGGCCTCGCTGCGCACGCGCACCGGCGCCGCGAGGTTGCCGGCCGGCGCGATCAACTGCGGCGGCGGCCACCCGGCCATCTCGCTCAGGTGAATGCACGCGAGCCGGTACTCGAGGTCCGCGTTGAGCTTGTTCTGCCGCGCCTGCGCCAGCTCGCCGGTGGCGACCCGCACCCGCAAGCTCGAGATCTCGCCGGCCTGCGAGCGCCGCTGCGCGACCTCGAGGAGCCGGCTCGAGAACCCGAGCGTCCGCTCCGCCGTGATCGCCCGGGCCCTCGCCAGCAGCGCCATGTTGTACGCGTAATGCACCTGCGCGTACGTCTCCCACTGGATCTGCGCCAGCTCGCGGTCGAGGTATTCGCGGTAGCGCTTGCCCGCCTTGATCCGCAGGCCGCGCTCGCCGCCGAACTCGAACGGCTGATTCAGCGTGCTCTGCAGCTCGAAGCGCGAGCCGTTGTTGTTGTAACGGACGCCCATGCCGACGTACAGCTGGGGGTTGTCGACCATCAGGGGCCGGGCGCCCTCGACCGCCGCGTCGCCGAGCTCGAGCCGCGAACGCGCGACCCGGACCCGCATCGCGCTGTCCCTGGCGTGACGCACGATCGCGTCGAACGGCAACAACTCCGCCCCGGGCATCAGGTCCTTCTCCGCAGAGGTCACCGCCGCCGCGAGGCCCTGCGGGACCGGCGTCACCAGCGGCCCCGCTGCCGGCGTCGCACCGTGAGGTTTGGCAGCCTGAGGGGGGGCCGAAGCAGCGGCCGAAGCAGCGGCCTGGACCCGCGCGGACGGACCGAGCGCTGCGAGCAGCGCGAGCGGTCGCGCAAAAGTGACCAGACGAGACGAGTGCTGCATAACAGGACGGGCGCTCCGACGCGTCGAGCCGTCCTGGACCGACGCGGAAGCGGCGAGGAGTGTAACATGCGAGCTTTGGCGAACACGTCATGAAACAATCACCAACCGGTCGCAAACATGATTCCTGGCGTGAGGGTCATCTCTTGACTTCCAGGCTTGCTGGAGTATTGCTTGTTCACGCCAATGCCCTGCATATCCGCAAAGATCGGCGTTCTCGACGATGTGCGGATCTCAGGAAACGAGCCCCCGACGCGCCGCCAACCGAGGCCGATTTGCCGGTGAATCCTTCACTCATGACGTCCGACGTACAATCTCTTCCCGGCGGCGCGGCGCGGCGCGTGCTGTTCACGCGGATGCCGGCGCTGGCGATCACGATGAGCATGTCGCTCATGCTGAGCATGCTGA
>Ga0075163_10003504_pt1 | contig 21101 bp, 25 predicted proteins | sample JI1023141ADNA_FD_71478 | JGI IMG/M metagenome (GOLD analysis project Ga0075163, IMG submission 71478) | Wastewater effluent complex algal communities from Wisconsin, to seasonally profile nutrient transformation and Carbon sequestration -... | ecosystem: Engineered > WWTP > Effluent > Algae... | reverse complement strand
CTTCGTGGGCTTCTTCTTCCAAGCCTGAATCTTATCTTCGAGTTGACTGGTTTCGGCCTTGGCGGGGTTCGAGAAGTGATACCAGTTATCTCCCTCCTCGATACCGAGATCCTTAGTTAGACGGTCCTCTGATTGTTCGCGCAAATTCTTCTTTGTGCCTGCGAACACGATCACCACGCCGTATCCGTTATCTCGGGCAAGTGAAATGACAGTCTCGTACGACATGGTCTTGCCGCTTTGCACGTAGCCAACGACTAGACCGGTTTCGCGGCCTTCGGACTCCGTGGGGGGCAAGCACCGGCCTAGGATTCGCTGTGCTTCTTGCAGCACGGAGTCGTCACCCGTAGCTAGGTCGTCATAGCTGGGCCCGTTGGGGTCGTTCGACTTGCTTCGCAGAAATTCCTCGGTGAACTCGCCTCGCTCAGGTTCCCAACGAAGGGGGGGTTTGATCTTGCTGAGAATCGTGATGGAGGTTGTCATTGTTTAGACCCTTGCGCGTGAGCGCTCCTCGAAGCAGGTAGTTGAAGTGGTAGAGGAAGTTCTGGGGTGGGTCCCCCGTTAGATCTTCCGTCAGAACTAGAGAGATGCAGACAGCAGAGGCCACCCGAAGCAAAAGTTCTACGTTTTCATTATTGGCGCCGATGAACTGCACGGAGAACGGGTGAGCAAGAGACAAGTCGAGACTTAAACGCCGAACTCGCTTCGAGTCGCCTTCCTCTTGCTCCTTCTTCGCAAGGGAGATCCATTCATCTTTGGCCGGATCCACCGATGTGCGCAGATTGATAATCCATCGCCATGAGCCATCATCAATATCTACCGTGCGTTCTGACGCCTGAAGAAAGCTGTGCGCAATGTCAGATGGCAGTTGATCCGGTTCGGCTGGATGCTCCCTCGCTTCAACCAATAGCGGCGCCACTTCATTTTCAAGATGCTCAGCGACTGACGCCGTAGCGGCTATGGCTCGCGCCTCGATCGACTTCTTGGATGGGAGCGCGCGGTAGTTCTCTGCTTGTGCCAGTAAGTCGAGCGGAGGATCTTCAATTGCCTTCTTTAGATATTCAAGAAAGATGTCTTCGTACTCTTCCCAACGAAAGCCGTCCTTAGTGTGGCTGACCTCAAATCCCTCGACATGCAACTCTCCGAAGAGTCTCTGGTATGGATAACTATTCGTTTGTCTAAAAATATAATTAGGACGATAGGTATCGTCGTGGCTTCCGACAATCAGTCGGTCCCGTCGGAAGAGTGCAAATCCTGCGAGCGGCGTGGACCCGACCTCGCGTAGAGCTGCGAACCCGGTCACTCGCTGACCGTCGCCAAAATCAAGCTGAATATCCTTCCGCCAAGCGAGAGGTAAGACCCCTTCACCTTGTTCGGCAATTCCGGGACTAACGTACCGGACCGCGTTAAGAACTTTGGGCGACTGGTAACTCAGGGGTTGACCATCAAACTTGAGAACAAGACGACCGTCGCGAAGGAAGACGCGATAGATACTTGCGAGGTGGTCTTTTATTTTGGTTACTGTCCGCCCTTGCGGGCGATGGTGGAGCCCACGCAGCGAAACAACCGTGTAGTGTTCCTCGGGCCGCGCGCTATGAGTCTCCGTGTTCAGACTCTCGATCTTGTTTTCGACAATGTGTTTGACATCGAAGTGGATTGTTCGCTCAATCGTTTCGCCAATGGCCTTGCTTCTTACATCCCACGTTTCAGCAAACCAGCATGCAGCACTTTTCATACCCATACCAAACTCAGAGAGCCCATTTTGGTCAGTCGGCACTTGGGCAGCGCGAAAGGCGCGGGGGAAATCCGATATTGCGATCCCGGCAGCATTGTCAGTAATCGTAATATATCCTGGCTCGCTGGCATCTAAGTGAACATCCACGACAAGCTGATAATTATCTCCATGAATCGCCTTTAATTGTTCTCTATTGGCGATGGCACTCTGGAGTGAGTTATCGATGAATTCGGCGATGGCAAACCAGGCTTTATAGTTCAAATGTCTCAATACTGAGAGAACAGTGACTTCGGGGCGAATCTCGATCGGTGCGAGGACCATATCTGTTCGCGTCATATCAGTGCCTCCAAAAAAAAAGTGCTACTTGCACCCTGTTGTTTAGCGGCTTCAAAGGGCAACGTACAGTCAGGGCCCAAAAGAAGGGCACGAGCCACACGCTCAACAACCGTAGAATTAACGGCATTCCCCAAAGCTTGGAACGCCTGTGTTGGACTGCTGGGAAGAGCCGTTAAATCGTCTAAGCTTTGTAGCCTCGCGCACTCCCGAGGAGTCATATATCTCCTTTGCCATCCAATGATGGGAACTTGTGTATCGGTCATCGCGATGAGGCTCGGCGACGTAGTGCGACGCTTAATGCGCAAACCTGATGCACGGAACTGAAGCACGTACTTCCAAAGGTCGTACTCACCGCCATGAACATTCCATTCCAACTTTTGTAAGCTCGACGGGAACTTGAGAATGCGAGGCAACCATGGATCGATCCACCTCTTATTGTCTGCATAGAACTGTCGATTCTGCCGAATAAAGTCTTTCTTCCACTTCGGGAAGGCCATCTGTTCCGTCCGCGCGTGGCTTGGAAGCATGGCCCAGCGCTCCTTGATATCTCGCAAGTAGCCTATAGGGCAACCATGACTACCTCTGAACCCTTTGAGCCCATCTACTCCATATTTCTTTTTGCGAGCATATGGGGTTTCATCTTCAAACGGGTAAGTCGCTCCCCACTCCATTGACCATAGAGGAAACGATGGAAGAACCACGCTCTTAGGGCAGGCTTTTAAGAAAGCGTTCCACACTTCTAAACAATCACGCACGCGGGCCGAAAACTGTTTCGCATCGGCAGGATGGTCATCAAGAACACTTTCGATAGATGTTTCGGCTTTCGTAGTTTCCGGCCATTGGAACCTGGTTAAGGGCCTAAGTGAACCTACGATGTATACACGCTCTCGAATCTGCGGAATGCCGAAATTGTGCGGAGATAATTTAGTTGCTTCTACTTGGTATCCGAGGCCATTCGGCCCTAATAGCTTTCGGATACTTTCCCAAGTCCTACCTTGATTGTGTTTAAGCAGATTAGGTACATTTTCAAGTATAAAAAACTTTGGCCTCTTCCGACGAAGAATATCCTCAACCTTAAAAAATAAGCCTCCTTGCTTTGTGCATTCAAATCCTAATTGCTCGCCAGCTTTCGAGAACGGTTGGCAAGGGAACCCGGCCGTCAGTACCTCGTGATCAGGAACCGACTCCGGCGCTACGTCGTTGATATCGCCCGCCGGGCGCAATCCAAAATTGGTCTGGTACAAATCGCGCAGGCTCTCATGTCGCTCCGCAGCGAAAACGCATTGGCCCCCCAAGCGCTCAAGCGCCAGATGAAAACCACCAAGCCCAGAGAACAAGTCGATAAATCTGAACAAAGGCTTTTGCATTGGTAAACCGATCGTTTTTCGTAACCTGACGACCTGTATACCCCGGCTCTCCTGGTCGGAGCAAGTAGGGCTCACACCGATGTTTCCACTGGGCCGCTCACCGTCCTTGGTCACCCAGCCTTGCGCAGCTTTCCCCGCTTCACCCCTTGCCCCCCGCTCTGGCTCGCGGTCAGCACCACGCCCTCCGCGGCGGCCTTCAACCTTCGCCCTCCAATCGCTGCATAATGCGCGTCCCGCTCGACCCCCAGAAATCGCCGCCCCTCCATCAACGCCCCAACGCCCGTTGATGCCGATCCGGCGAATGGGTCGAACACGAGGCCGTCGGGCCTGGTGAGCTGGGCCAGCCAGCGCATGACGCCCACGGGCTTTCCGGTCAGGTGGTGCTTGTCAGCTTGACGCACGGCTTCGCGGTGGACTCCCGCGATCGTTGGGGTGCCGCGCTCGGCCGGCAGGCTGCCCTTGCTGCCCCAGACGATAAACTCGCACTGGTTGCGGGGGCGGCCGCGGGTCGGGCGGGCGCCTTCGGTCTTGTCCCAGATGGCCACGCCGCGCCACACGAGATCGGCTTGCTGCATCGCATCGGACAGGCACGGCAACTGCCGCCAGTCGCAGAAGATCGCCACCATGGCGCCGCTCTTGAGCGCCGGGCGCGTTTGGCGCATCCACTCAGCGCACCAGCTGGTCCAGGCGCGCTGATCGCGCTGGTCACCGTCGAAGTCCGCGCGCTCGTGCGCTACGTTGTTCAGCTCGTACTTGGTTTTGGTGCTCTGCTTGCGGTCGCCCGCGTGTAGTCCGCCCGATGAGTACGGGGGATCCGTGATGAGGGCATCAATGCTCGCTGGCGGCAGATCGTGCAGCACATCGAAGCAATCGGCCTGCACCAGGGAGCAGCGTTGATCGATATTGATGTCGAGCGGCGCCCGGTCATTCGTCCGTGCCTTGACCGGGCTTTCTATAGACAGTGCCGCAGGCGCTGCTTGCCCCATTAAGGCGCACTCTTGCAGGCGTGCCAGGCTCCGCGGCGATGGGGCATTGCGGCCGCGCTCCCAGCGGCCCACAGTTGAGCGATGCACGCCCAGCATCAAGCCAAAGTGATGCTGACTCAGGCGCAGTTGTCTGCGCACCGCCCGCACTTGCTCGCCGGTCAAGCGCATTCACCATGGTCGGGCGATACCTCTTGCCCGGGCTTTACGAATACGCCGCCGTAAAAAACCTCGGGGGTCTCCAGCACTTCACCCGCGCGTGTCACCAGCTGCACGCCGTAGATCTCGGGGCCTGGCACGACGGGAAGCTCGAAGGGCATGAGCCGAAAGCACGGGCGCCGCGACAGCGTGCCGTTCCAGCGCCTGGTCAGCCGCTGGCTTGATGGGTAGTACCAGACGCAGCGATCGGGGCGGATGAGCGCGAGCCGATACCCGTGAGCATCTTGTGGCGCGTGCTCTAATAGAAGAGAGCGCAGCTCGCGCACGCTGGGCAGCTGAGCAAGGGCACCCTCCAGCCGAAAATTCGCGCTTCGACAGCGATCAGAGTCGAACAGAGCCCCGGACTGCATCGACAGCCGCAGAGGCTTACCACAATACAAACAGATCCTAAGTGTATTCATGCGGCCAGTATGACATGCAAGGCCACAAAAAGGAGTCTAAAACGGAGAGCCGTTTTTCCATCAAAAATGGTGCCAACAGGACGGTCCGTTCGACGTCCGTTTTCTGTCAAATCCGCGACCGGATAATAGACAAAGGAATCTGGATGTCTGGAGAGGCTCGACGGAAGTACAGCGAACGAAGCACCCCTGTCTCCGATTCTGATCGGAGGCTAAACCGCCCCGACTAGAAACGTAATGCCCGCATCCAAGCTGCGGTTCCAGTGCCTGGAATCTTCCTTTAGTCGAACTTTTAGATCGCGTTGATGCCGATCAACCCTTCTGCGCACCGATCTGAGCTCTGGGAGTGTCCGGTCTGCCCCTTCCGAGATCTTTGTCCAGACTGAAATCCGACACTTAGGAAAAAGGAATTGCTTGTCCTGGGCGAGGAAGCCATGGTCCGTCCTGTCAGGGTCGCAGCCGGAAATGTGGCGCGTGTGCAGGCAAGACACGGTCGCGGCCGCTCGTATTGGGGGAGATAGTTATGTCCCGAGAAGGTACGCCTCCCGTCAGTGATCTTCAGCTTGTGGTAGGCCGCGGTCGCCATGATCCGGCGACGAGTTACCGCCTCTATTCGGCCGAGTATCAGGTCCATTTTCCGCCGATGGACCAGCACGCTTACCACTGCATCCCGCGCATCGAGCCACCGGGCAATATCCCCGCGGGGCGCTACTCGATCCGTTATGAAGATAAGGCCGGGCAGCCTGTCCCGCGCCCAGATGGCGGGCCGGATCTACAGATTGAGATCGGGGAGCAGCAGCAGGTTGTTTCATCTCCGGTCGACCATGCGACCTATGAGGAACGCAAGTGGCAACAGACCGCGCGCCGAGAGGCCAGCAACCTGCGCCGTGCGTCATTTGTGACTGAAAATAAGCGCCTGGTCGAGACGCTCGCCTCGCGGGAGCAGAGCATGGCCGCGACGCTGTCGAGCATGATGCAGATGGTGCAGCAGCAGACGCAGCTTGTAGCCAAGCAGACCGAGCTACAGGGACAGAGTCAGCGCGAACTTTTGGAGCAGACCGCACGCCTCATCAAGGAGGCGACCACGAATCTGCATGCACCAACGCCGCCGCCGCCGCCCGCAGATTATGCCAATGTCCTCAACAACTTGATCACGGCGGCAACAACCGTTGTGACCGCTGGGATCAAGGAGTCGAGCCGAGCGCGGCGCAGACTGAACAGCATCTTGATCGGCGAGGAGCTTGATCGCGGGTCGCGAGCGAAGAAGAACACGCAACAAACTCCGACACTTGAAGCCGCGAAGGCAGCAAAAGATTCAACCGCCCCCGCCATAAAAGCGGCTGAGCCCGCCCCGAAAGCAGAAGCAACGAGTGATGCGCCTTCCGCTGCACCCGCTGCATCTGCTGCATCTGCTGCACCGAGTGCCCCGGCTACTCAGCCGATCGCACCAGCGCCATCTGCGCCAGCCGCACAAGCGGTACCAGCTGCGCCGCCTACGCCCGCGCTCGTCCCAGAGCCCGCGGGGCCTGCTTCGCCGGCTGCCCCTGCATCCCCCGAAGCAGCCGCGTCCCAGCCGAGCGAATCGCGTCAGCCCCTAGAAAAGCATGCCCCTGCACAGGAAGAGACAGCAGCCAGCCCCACCGCGCCCAACACTGCGCAGCGCGAAGCGCTCGAACCCTCCGCCGAGCTGGCCCCAGCCCGAAAGCGCCCCAAGTGGTCGCAGGCGAAAGCCTGGTATGAGGTCAAGCGCCGGTTCTTCTCGCTCAGCGATGGGACGATTCTGTGGCTCATCGGGCACCCGCGCTATCTGCTGCACTTCGTCGAATCGCTGGTCGAGATCCTCCAGCCGCCGCAGGCCGGGACGGTCCCATGCTGAGCTATTATGTCGTACTCGGCATCAAGCCCAGCGCCACACCAGCCGAGATCAAGGGCGGCTATTGGAAGCAAGCCCGCGAGAGCCACCCGGATCGAGATGGAACCGCCGCCCATTTTCAGACCGTGCGGCAAGCATACGAGACGCTGAGCGATCCCGAGCGGCGCCAGCAGTATGATGCACGGCGGGCCGAGTGGCTGCGACAGCTCGGCGCGGTGGACTGCCCCAGCTGCGCCAAGCCCAACCGTGTGAAGCCGGGGCGGCGCGCGCTCTGTGGCGAGTGCAAGACCGAGCTTCCCGCCCGCCCCGCAAGTCCCATCCGTGAGCGCGCGGCCGAGATGGCGCTAGACCTGGGGGAGCGCTTCGGCGAACAGGTCTCTGCGCTGGTCGTTGATGGGCTGGAGATCGGATTTAGCCGGCTGCGGCAACGCCTGGGCATTCCCGCGCAAGCAGCCCCCAGCAGCAAACCGAGCAGGCGGTCGTGATGCGCGGCGGCATCCTCGCTTCGCGAGCCGACAAAGACCCGCCCGCGGATTACCTGGCGCGCGTGGCGCAAGAAGCGCTCACCCGCTTTCCCGATGCGGATCTGCGGCGGCAAGTGATCCAGGATCTATATCCGCTCATCAAGTACCACTGGCGCATCGGCGACACCGAGCGGCAGACCGCCCGGACCCTGTTTAGCTGCGATGGCCGGCGCATTGTGGCAAGCCCGATTGATGAGACGCCGATTGCACCCGTGCGCGCCCCCAAGGGTGCAAAGCGCGGCGATGTGTTTGGCGCAGATGAAGTGCGCCCCGCACCGCCCGAGCGACGGCGCGCACCGCGCAAGCCTCGGGCGCCTCGGGCGCGGGTCGTGTGTCCACCGGGGACGGGGGGTTGTGCGCTCGGTCTTCTGGGCGCGGTCTGCGGACTGCCGGCGGCGCTGGTCCTGGCATCCCCGCAAGGTTCCCCCAAGCCCAGGGATGCGCGGTACTGCCTGACCTCAGCATCGCGGCTGATCGCCTCACATCTGCCGCTGAAAAAGTTTGCGCCCAATCCGCTGTATCCGCCCGAGGTGCAAGAGCGCGCGTATGACCGCAAACCCGGCGAGCAGCTAAAAGTGCTGTCCATCGCGCAGAACATGATCCCCGAGCTTATTTTCAATGGCGCGGTGGGTGCGCTCGATGGGCTGCCCGTTGCAACGGCCGGTGGGATCGTGCTCGGCGGCAATGGGCGCACGATGGCGCTTCAGGTTCACTATGCGCAAGGTGGCCAGGCTGCACGCGACTACCTGCTCGACCACGCGCAGACATTCGGTTTTAGTCGCGCCAACATTGAAGCGGTGCCGGATCCCGTCGTCGTGCGCGTCGTAGAGACGCCCGACGCGAGCGCCCCGAACTACCGGCGCGACCTGCAAGAGCTGGTGCGCCTGCTCAACGTGCCGTTGATGCAGAGCTTGGATCCTCGCTCGGAGTCTGTGGCCGAAGCGCGGCGACTGACCGACGAAGTGCTCGACGTGCTCGCAGTCGGGCTGGAAGGCGACCAGACCTTGCGCGACTACTTGTCTAGTCGCCAGAGTCGCACACTCGCCAATGCGCTGCGGCGGGCCGGTATCATCACCGACCGCAACGCCGTGCGCCTGATCGAAGGCGAGAGCTTTAGCGAGGACGGGAAGACGTTTGTGGAGCGGCTGCTATTGGCTGCGCTGATTCCCGATGCCATGCTGCTCGAAAGCCTGGACGGGCAAGTCCGCGCGACGCTTGCCCGCGCGACTCCTTGGCTGCTCTCTGCGGCCGCGGGTGGCGATGACTGGGATCTGCGGCCAGCGCTGCGTGCAGCGGTCGAGGATTTGATCGCGATGCGTCGGCAGGGAGCGCCCTCGGTCGATGCGTTCTTGCGGCAGACCGTGATGGGCGAGCGTCCAGCGGTGGAGCGCGTAGCGCTCGGCGAAACCATGCTGCGCGTGCTGCATGACCTCGGCAAAAAGCCGCTGATGTTTACCAAGTTCGCGCGGCAATTCGCCGAATCAGCGCGGCAGCATCCGACCGCGCAGGGCGGCCTATTCGCCGCCGAAAAGCTGACGCCAGCCGAAGCGCTGCGCAGGGCGATCGAGCCCGAAAGCGAAAGGGTTTAGGGGACCATGGCAAAAAAAGAGACCGCAGAAGAGAGCGCCAAGGCGCTCAAGCAACAAACGCAGAGCACCTTGACCATGGCTAAACAAGTGGCCGTGGCCGAGATTCGCGCCTCAGAGCTTCAGACCGAAGCCAAGCGAGCCGTCAAGGTCGCCAAGGGCGCAGAGGAGCAGCTGGGCGCCGTTGCCACCGAGTATCAAGACTTCCGCCAGAGCGCGGCGCCGCACTTTTCATCGGGGACGCGGCTGCTCATCGATGGCGCAGGCGGAATGAGCGCGCAGGCGCTCAATGAATTGATGAATTGGGGCATTCGCGCGGCGGCGGACTGGTCCGAGGCATCGAGCGGAAAAGAAGGACTCATCTACCGCAATGTCGATTGGCTCCAGAGCATCCCTGGCGGGATCGGCGCGGCCATGTACATGGTCGAAATGCTGCTGTTGCGGCCGGAATTCGATCCGCGGGATAAAGAGCGGCTCGATGGGGAGCGGCGCCCTTACGTGCCCTCCAAGGTACGCGCGGGGCTCACCGAGCTTGCGAAGATCCTGGGGCATCTGGGCCTGAGCAATACGATCCGCGCGCTGCGCTTCCGCTATTGGGAATCGGCGGATGAGCGACGCGAAAAAGACGAAGCGGTGAAAGTTCGAGACGAGACGATCGAGCAAGCGCGGGCTGAGATCGCCGCGCTGCGTGATCAGGTCAAGACCTTGCAGGCAAAGGAGTAAGCGATGCCGCTTGCAAGAACACTGGCCCTTGCGATGGCTGCATCTCGCCGGACGCTCGGCGCGGATATGCAAGGGATGCTCACCGCGCCCACGGCGTGGACGCTGTCGATCTTGCTGGCGTCGTGGCGAGGTGGCGCAGATGGAGACGGGGTCGATATGTCGCGGTATCCCGAGTTTTCCGGCGCATTTCAGATGTATAGCGGCGTGCTGTCTCGCTTCATCGATGCCGCAATAGACGCGCGTGATCAGATCCAGCTGGCGAGCGCGGGCGGGCTGTTTGTCGCTGCGCTCAAGCAGATTGGAATCGGCACGCTCAAGGGCGTGATAGATAGCCAGCGCTTTCGCTCTGTGCAATCGGAGCTAACCGGGCGATATCCGATACCCGAAGAAGTGACAGCAGCGTTTAACGGACTGGCACCCGCGCAGGAGAAGCGCGCAGAGCCTGACCGCACGCGCCAGTTTGACAGCTTCGACTACCGCCGCCAGCCGAGCACCAGCGCAGCCCCAGCAGCCGCCAGCGTGCCCCCGGAGCAGCTCGCTTTCTGGAAGCGTGAACTCAACCGCGCAGACCTCTCGCCTGAGATGCGGTGGTTCTACGAGCAGAAGATGGTCGGTGCTAAACAAGTGGCCTATAGCACGCCCACCGATGCGCGCGCGGCGTGGCAGGCGATGCTTGCCGGGCCTCTTCATGACCAGCTGCGGCAATACTATTCCGAGAACCTGCGCAGCCTGGATGCCCGCACAGGGGCAAAAGCGTGAGCGGCTTGGCCGATAACAGAGCGCGGCAGTTTGACGGATTCGATCGCGTCAAGCCATCGCGACCTGACGCAGTGCCCGAGGCCGCGCTTGATCGCATCCTGGAAGCTGCGATGCGCATGCAGAAGTATGTGCGCCCCGCGGTGCGCGACAAGCTCGCAGAGCTCTGGGATACCGACACACTGCTCGGGTTCGCGTTCTTGCTGACGCTATGGGCGGGCTTTCAATTTACGCCGGTCGGTTGGCTCGCCGATGTGCTGCTCGCTGGATATGGGTTTTATCAGCTGGGCGCAGACATCGTGAAACCGGCTTATCAGGCTGCTACGGCGGAGACCGACGCAGCGCTGGAGGATGCCGCGCAAGCGATGGCGCGCGGGCTGACAGATGCTACTGTGGACGCGATTGCCACGCTGCTCGGTGGTCTCGCGTTTGCCCGTCTTCGCAAGCTCCTGCGCGTTGTCCGCAAGCGACTATTGCCCAGGCGCTTTGCAGGGTCAGGAGAGGTCCGCCTCACGCTGGCCGATCGCGTGGTCGGCGCGGGTGCTGGGGTCGGGCTTGAGCGCGGCGGGATCGCGCTGGGATCCGCCAAGAAAAAGTACGAGCAGAGCTTGGGTGACGCACTCAGCTGGGGTGCTGCATTGGTCGGCGGCGCGGTGCTGGTTGGCGGTGCCGTAGCGCTGGTTAACAGTCGGCGCGAGGGCGCGCGGCGATGAGCACAGCAGAGCAGTTAAAGCCGCGGCAGCGCGGCGCGGTGCCTTCCGCGTTTGAGGTGCTGCGCGAAGCGAATGGCATAGACTGGCAGCATGCGCAGCCTGCGAGCGCTGAGGAGCGCAGGTGGTATCAAGTTGGCTACGGGCTCAAAGACGACTACGAGATCAACGAGCCGATCTCTAAATTGATCCCGACCGCTTACCGGCTGTGGTGGGTTCTTGGGCTCACCGATGCGAAAGCAGGCGCGGCGCCGCGTGCCGCATGGCGCAGGTTTGCAGACGAGAACGCCGCCCCATCTTGGAGCCCCTTGATCTTCGGTGCAGCCGCAGGGATTACAGGGCTCGGTTTGATCATCGGCGCGAGCATGCGCCGAAAGGCAGGTATATGACCGAACGTGATTCGGCGGCCTTGCCACTGCTCGGCGCGGGACTTGTGGCAGGCGCCGCGGTCTTGGGGTTCTGGGCATGGATGCCGCGCGACAAACGCCCGCGCACGTCAGGGGAACCGATGCTAACGACACGACATGAACCGATCTGGCCGATCCCATTTTCCAAGCTCACGCAGATCGGCGACAGCATTGTCGCGCATCGCCCGGGGTCGGGTCGTGCGCACAAGGGCGTGGACCTGTTTACCGAAGCAGGAACCGAGGTTCGCGCAGCAGCAGCCGGGCGCGTGCTGCGGGTTGTCGATGGCAGCAAGGGCAGCACGGATTCGCAGCAGCGCGCGGGCCTCTTTGTCGATATCAAAACCGTGGGCGATCGCATCTATCGCTACTTGCATCTGGGCCGCGCAACCGTGAAGCAAGGACAGCGCATCAAGGCGGGTGAGGCTATCGGCACAGTCGCGAGCACAGGCACAAGCGGCGTACTGCGCTCATCGCCTCATCTTCACTTCGAGATCCGCGACGGTGATTTCGACCACGCGCGCGGCGACTACGGCACGCCAATTAACCCACTAACGGTTCTGCCGCTGCGGCTCGGAGCGTCAAATGGACTGGGATAAGCTCGATAAAAAGAAGCTGGCCGATGGGATCCTGGAAGCTGTCGGCGGGCTTGGTGGCGCGGCTGGCGATGCCGCGATGCCGGGCGTAGGAACTGGAATCCGCGCAGGGGCTGGCGGGATTGAGAAGCTGGTCGATCTCTTCATGCCCGACGCCGCAGCGGCTAAGCCAGCAGAGCCGCCGCCAGAGCCTCAGCGCAGCCGCACGCATAGCTTTGACGCGCCCATCTACGGACGGCCGCGCAGCGCAGAAGCGGCAGCACCTGCGACCACGCCAGAGATTCGAGCGGGCGATTTAGTGAGGCTGCCCGATGGTCGGCTCGCACGCATTGAGCAAGAGCCTACCGAAGAGATAACCGCACCGGAGCAGCGGCCAACAGGAGCAACGGAACACATCATCATTTTGCGCAAACCCAAATTGGGCTGAGGTCTGGAGCATCCAAACATGGACACAACGTATACGGTCAAATGGGAGACGGAGGCCGCGCCAAATGCCGGCATCAAAAAAGACGATCTCCCCAAGGGTCTAGAGAACATCGGAAAGCAGCGCGAGTGGCTCAAGAGCAGCGAAGAGGGCCGCGCTGTCTTACAGTCTCTTAAAAGTTCCGGATTCGATATCACCGACGTTCAAGACGATCCGGTGTTTCGAGTCAAAGACAAAGGAAAGATCAAATATTGGGTGCCTTATGGGCAGTGGTATCAGTCGTATCACCCCGTCGGGCAAAAGACCCATTACGCACTGGTACGGGTCGAAAAGGCGGCACCATCCGCAGATGACATTGCCGCGGATCTGGAGGCGCACAAAGCGCAGCAGCAGGTCGAGCTAGAGCAGCACCGCTCAGAGCAACAGGCGGAGCTGGAAAAGATGAAGGCCGACCTCCAGCTGCAAAAGGAGAAGCTACAGGGCGACCTGGAGCTGGCCAAGATTCGCCAGGACATGGAGAACCTTAAGCGCGGGGCGATGGGCACCACTTCCGGCGCGATACCTGGCTCAGTGCCGATGCCGGCGGCAGGACTGAGGACCTTTGAGATCTACGGCGTGGTCAATGGGCAGCCGGTGCCGCTGGCGCAAGTGGCGGTGAATCAAGGTGGGCGATATGTGCAGCTGCCGGGCTCCCGCATCGTGATCGGCGATGTCCCAAGCGATGGTTTTGGGCTGGCTGGCATTCCTGGGGCGTGGGCGTCGGTCTATGCAGGGCAGAGCCCAGCAAACTTTGGCCTGGACGCGGACAAGGGCGTGCTTGGGCACGACGGGACCCGCGCGTGGGTTTTGCCTGCGTCGTTTCTGACGCAGCTATTTGGCGCCAACTGGCGGCAACAGGTTTACGGCTAACGAATTTCGCAACGAAGGAGATACACAGATGGCAAGAGACGCATTTCTCGGCGGTTCGGGCATGGTGGATGGCGGCAACCCCTTTGCGGGCGGCGGCGCCCCTGTGCAGAGCAACGCAATGGTGGGACCGATGGCGGCGCAGCCCACCGTCGGCTATCCGGTCACGCTGTCCAATGGTCAGCGTGTCATGGTCGGCAGCGAGGCCGACTTTCTAAAGCTCAAAGAGTGGCACGGCTCGCAAACTGCCGACATGATGGGCGCGACGCTCGGCGGAGACAGCGGCCGCGGTCGCGGTGGCGGTGGGCGCTTCCTGCGCACGGGCGCGGATGCACTCGATACCGTCGCTAACCTCATGCACGACCGCAACATCCGACGGCGCATGGATGACATCAAGGCGGGGCTGGCCGATGCGGCCACGCAGCGCGCCACCATCGCAAAGCTGCTTGATAGCAGCCCGCTGCAAGCTCCGCTCATCAACGCAATGCTCGGTTATATCGACAGTCAGAACACCGTAAATCAGGCGGCGCTGTCGGCGCTCGATGACGAGCTTACAGCCGTTGATCTTGCGACGGGTGGCGCGGTGGCGCGCGTGCTCGATGATTTTGGCGTGGGTCGCAGCTTCGGCGGCGGCATGGGCGGCGGCGGCATGACCTCGGCGCTTGTGGCCGGTGGGATCGGGCTGGGCCTGGGCGCCCTGTTTTTCAACCGGAACAGCACCCGCTAAACGGGCTGCAAACCCTAATCGGATTTCTTTGGGAGGCTCGATATTCATGCACGACGAAACAACCAACATTGCCGGCGCAGTGACCGGCGGAGCGATCGCCGCCGTTGCCGCATTCATCAAGAACGATGACGACACGCAGCAGCGGCTGCGCATGGCCCAGCAGGACGTGCGCGGCATCACGCAAGCGATCCAGATGCTCAAGAGCCGCGGCGAGATGCTCCGCGCGCGGCTGCCCGTGGTTCAGGATTTTCAATCGGGGCTGTCTGCCGCGAGCGCGTTTCTGCCCACCGCGAGTGTGATCCCCAGCACCGTGCAGCAGAACCGGCCGAACCTGGCCGCGAACATGGAAAGCACTGTGACCGCCGCGCAGTGGCCGCTTGTGGGCGGCCAGTACGATGACAACGGCATGGTGCAGCAAGTCGGCGAGATGGGCATTCTTGCTGAGGCGCTGACGCTGCAAGAAACGCGCGCGCTCATCCAGGCGGCCGCGCAGGGCAGCACGCCATCGCCGGCCGGGCTCGGGCAGATCTGGCGCGCGATCAATGCGCTTGTCTACCAACTCGCGCAGCAGGGGATGACGTGGCAGCAGTATCAGCAAGCCTGGGCGGCGCTATTCGGGATGGTATCCACGGTGAACCAGGATCCGCATCAAGATCCGACCCGGAAGCCAACAGCGGCCACCGTCACATCTACATCAATTGTCGAGCTTACTGGACCGCTTCCTGGCTACTCGTTCGCCAGCAAGAACACAGACGCTGCCATGCGGTGGCGCATCGTCGCAAGCGCGGGCGGTAACAACGTCAACGACGTGCTAGCTCACATTACCTTCGCGACCCCTTACCGATATCAAAGCCCAGTCGGGCCGATGCCGTTCCCGCCTACTGTGGTCACGAATCGGCAGCACCTGATCTATGCCCTGAACATCAGTGAGAGCGGCTTTGATCTTGTGGCGGACACTTCGATCCCGGCCAACCTCACGGTTGATGTCTATTTAGCCACCTTGCCCGGCATCGCGACGGTGTAGCATGGGCGCCAACTACGAGAAGGTGAAGAAGATGACCAATGAGCCGGGGCTTTTGTTCCTGGCTCAAGTGGTCGACGAACAAGACCAGCGCTTGGCGAACCTGAAGGCCGCAGTGGATGCTTGCTGCGGCTCACCGCTTACTCTGCACACCGCTCCGCCCGCTGCCGCGGCTGGCATCAAGAAGGTAGACGCAACGCCGCCGGAAGCATCACCCATCGCGTCTAGTGATGAGAACAAGGGGTAACTCGCCATGCGTCCCTGTTTACTTGGATTCGCGTTTTTGTTCGTCGCGTGCTTCTCCGTAGACTCTTCTCGTGTCGTGCTGATCTGCGATGACCAAAACGCTTGTCCAGCTCCACAAGTCTGTGTCGGGGGGCGGTGTGCTTCGCCGTCCTCTGACATGGCCTCTTCTGACGGGATGGGGACCACTGGCGATCTCAGCATGAGCGGCTGCGCCGTTGGAATCGCGGGCAATCTTGCCGGCCCAGGTGTGTGGGCCTGCCCTAGGGTCTTCGGGCTCGGTCAAGCGCGAAGCCTCTGTGCGCCCGGCGCCAGCGTCTGCAAGTCGAGCGCAAAGGTTGACTTGCCGATCTGCAACGGGCTGGCGGGCTTCTTTGTCGCAGATGTCCCCGGCTGGTGGAGTGTCGGCCTTGACTCCACTTCCTGTGGTCCTGATCCATCCATGACGAACCGCGTGTGGTTCGGCTGTGGGAACCGTACCTCGCGCGTCTTTACAGCCACTACACCATGCCAGGGCTTCGCCAAGTTTCTCGACTGCCAGATATCGACAAAGTGGGACTGTTCTAACGGCGCAGCGCTCGACAGCACGATCAACAACAACACTTCAGACGGCGTGCTGTGTTGCCAATGAAGGAGACCATTTTTTATGGATCAATCAGCAGCACTTGCGGCCGGAGCCCTGGCCGCGCTTCTTGTTCAGTTGGATTCTGATCAGCAGCAGCGCGATCAACAACTCCGCGACCTGCGCAACGATCAGCGCGACCTATCCGTTCGGCTGAATGAATTTCTCTCAGGGTGGGACTGGTCGCGCTTGCTGTCTCCGCTGGTGCGCGATGCCCTGGCCGGCATCGCGGCTGCGCAGCACAGGGTGCATGGGGCAACGCTTGTGCCGCGGGCTGTGCTGCGCGCACGTCCTGATCTGACTGCATCCTCTGCGCGGGCCACCTGGCCCCCTGCGGCTGGAAGTTATGACACGCACGGCAAACCCGCGGCGCTCGGCGAGCTGGCCGAGTTTTTCTTTTCACTCTGCTACGAAGAACCGCGCATCGTGATCCGCGCGCTGTCACAGCGGCTGCCGCCTACGGCCGAGGCGAAAGCGCAGCTACAGAGCGCTTTTCAGGGGTTGAGTGTCGCCGTCACGTCGCAAAATCTCACGCTCGATCAGTGGCTGACCCTGTGGCTGCGCTTGTTCTCGGGTTCGCCGCTGTCAACCGGCCCGGCAGGACCCAAGGGTGATCCAGGCGCTACAGGAGTTAAGGGCGATCCAGGCGCTATAGGTGCCAAAGGCGACCCTGGCCCCGCAGGTCCCAAAGGCGATCCAGGCGCTACCGGCCCCAAAGGCGATCCGGGGGCTACCGGAGCCAAGGGCGACCCCGGCCCCATCGGTCCCAAAGGCGACCCCGGTGCAACGGGCGCCAAGGGCGATCCAGGCGCCACAGGCGCCAAGGGCGACCCCGGCCCCATCGGTCCCAAGGGGGATCCAGGCGCAACGGGCGCAAAAGGGGATCCAGGCGCTACAGGCGCCAAGGGCGACCCCGGCCCTCCGGGTCCCGCAGGGCAAGGGCTGCGGCTCCAGCTGGATCAAGCGGCAACATTGTTGCCCTTTTGGTCCTTTGGCTGCGATGGCGCGGTGCAGCCGTTCGCCTCCACCATAGTTCCCGAGGTGTGCAGCATCGACGGCACCGCCCAAGATTGGACGCTGGAAGCCAACACACCGCCCTCAGCGCCGATCAAGATCACTGTGTTTCAAGCGCCGTCGGGATCGCTGGTCTACACAACCACGGCCGCGGTGCTCACGGTCGCAGCTGGCACCAATCACGCGATCTCAAACGTCGCGCTGCCCGTATCGCGCGGCGACCGGATCGGAGCCAGCGCAAACGCTGTGTGGTCGCCGGGTGGGCTCACCCTTCGCGCAAGGATCGTCCCATGAGCACAATCATTTCTGTGTATGCAAAGGCGGGCCTATCCATTCCCGCGCACCGCTTGATCAGACTGACCGGCAACCGAAACGGCGCGCTGTGGGAAATCGACATCCCCAGCGCGCTCGGCAATCGCTCGCACGCCATCGCGCTACCCGGTTCTAGCGGCATGATCACGGATAAGGTTTTCGGTCAGGCTTGCACCTTCGGGCCGCTCGTAGAAGTGGAGCTTGCCGCCGCTGTCAGCTTCGATGATGAGCTGATCGTCTCCGCGGACGGCCGCGCGCAGAAAGCGCGACGCACTGACCGCAACCGCACTGCAATCGCACTGGCAAAGATGGGCATGGGTTCCGTCTGCCCGGTGCTCCTCGGCTGGAGCCAGCTTCCCTAAACGCCTTTGTCAGGGGGAACAATGAGCGGCCATTCAAAAGCGCTGCCTTGCTCGGTAGACGTGCGCGCGCTGCGGCGACGGCTCGGCTGGACGCAGGCGCGGCTTGCACGCGAACTCGGCGCGCATCGGTCGAGCGTCAGCCGCTGGGAGCGCGGGCGCGGCCATCCCAGCGCAGAAAACGGGCGCAAGCTGGTGGCGCTATCTGCCGGCATGTGCCGCAGCATCTCAGCGCGCGAAGCACTCCGCGGTGAGATCCTCGCACGGCTCAACGGTCGGCATGTAGTCGCGAGCATCTCCGGCGGCAAAGACAGCGCGGCCATGTCGCTGTATCTGGCCGAGCTTGGGATCCCACATGAGCGAATCTTTTTAGATACCGGCTGGGAATCCGATCTCACCTACGAATACCTTTCGGGCGAGCTGGCTCGCGTGCTTGGCCCCATCAAGTGGATTGCCGCGCCCCGGAAGATGGAAGAGCTGATCCGCCATAAGGGTATGTTTCCTTCGAGAGTCCGGCGCTTCTGCACAACAGATCTCAAGGTGCTTCCGATGGCTCGCTATCTGCGCACGCTGATGGATGCCGGCGCCGATGTCGTCAACACCATAGGCATCCGCGCCGCCGAGAGCGAAGCCCGCGCGCGCATGCCCGAGTGGGAAGACTCGCAGCAGACGTTTGACTGTGAGGTCTGGCGGCCGATCCTCTCGTGGAGCGAGCAGGATGTGATCGCGATTCACAAGCGGCATGGCCTTCAGCCCAACCCGCTGTATCTGCTGGGCGCTTCGCGCGTGGGTTGCTGGCCTTGCGTGTATGCACGTAAGTCAGAGCTGCGGCTGCTCGCGGAGACCGACCCAAAGCGTGTCGTGCGGCTGCGTCTCCTCGAAGAAGAGATCGGCGCCCAAGCGACCGAGCGCGCAGCGCGTGAGGGTCGCCAGCTGACCGGCCCGCCCACATGGTTTCCCAATCGGCTGAGCACGCGCCTGGCCAACGGCAAGCGCGACGGCAGTTGCTGGCCTATCGAGCGCGTGATCGCCTGGTCGCGCAGCGCTCCACGCTACGGAATGAGCGCGACCGCCGACGAGTTTCTCCTTGCCTCGCAACAAGACGGCTGCATGCGCTGGGGCCTGTGCGAGACCAGCGCGCAAGATGCCGCCACCGCTTCATAAAGGAACGACAATGGCACATATTCTTTCAAATCCGCCCCTGAGCGGTCCCTATTGCCTCCCGCCCTCCGCGCTCGCGTTCAAGCTCATCGAAGCGCTGGATCTGCTCTCTGGCCTCACGACGTTTGATCTTGATCCGCTCTACGCGCAGATGGCGGAGCAGCTGCGCGGGCAGCTCACCGAATTGATCTCCAGGCTTGGCCAGCCGCAGCCCCAGCCGCCAGACCTCATCCCCGGTGCGCTCTCGCGGGCGAGGTCTTGACGATGAACCTTCAGCAGCAGAAGACGATTGACGAGCTCAAGGAACAGCTTCGGGCCGAGCGGCAGTTTATCCAGCAGCTTCTATTTTATATTCAGCAGCTGGCCCCGCCTGCGCCGCCGCCGCCCGATTGGGTGGCGATAGTCCGAGAGCTGACGTATGGCGCCGCCGCGATTGTGAACGCAGCCGTAAAAGCGAACACACCTACGGCCCCGAAAAAGCCGACGACCACGGCGCCCTAGAGCCTGAAAATGCCCTCGGTCAGCTACCAGCAGCAGCTGATCCGCTGCGGCAAGCGCAACTGCCACTGCAATACCGCGGACAAGCGAGAGTGGCACGGGCCGTATTGGTACGCCTACTGGCGCGACGAATCGGCGGGCAAGACCCGCAGCAAATACATCGGCAAGAAGTTCAATCCACCAGAAGGCCGCCCGCGCACGACCTACAGCGATCGCAGCGCGGATGCTAGCCGGCGCGGCTCCGAGCGCGCAGACCGCCAAGCGCGCGAGCGCGCAGACCGCAACGCGCGCACTGCCAGAGACGCGCGCGAGCGCCAAGAGCGGGAAGCACGCCAGCGCCAAGAGCAAGCCCGCCAGCGAGCCCGCAGCCCCCGCGGTGATGAGGATGACGCCACCTGTCTCGGGGTCTCGGTCAACGTGACCCAAGATGAACTCAAGCGAGCGTGGCGCCGCAAGATGCAGCAGCACCACCCCGACCGCTACCCCGAGGCCGAACGCGCCCGACAAGAAGAGATCGCCAAGAACCTCAACTCCGCATACCAGCGCATGCGCAAGCGGCGCGGCTGGCAGTAACGGATCAAGAATGTCGACTTTGAACCTTGACGAACCGTGCAGCCGCCATTTTCGTTTCCGTGCGTTGATTCACTGCGGCGCGACGTACAAGCGGCTTGCCGCCAGCTTGGATATGGTGCCGCATGATGCCAAGAGCTGGGAAATGCTCGCAGGCTTGGCCGTCCATATCTTGGACCCCCTCGTCGAGCAGTATGGAGGGGTCGAGCTGACTTATGGATTCGCTCCGCCGGCACTCACCCGGCATATCAAGGGACGCATTGCGCCCGCGCTCGATCAACACGCAGCCTGTGAGCGACGCGATCACGGCGCTCTCATCTGCGAGCGCGAGGGGGCCGCCGTCGATCTGAAAATACCCAGTCAATCGATGCTCGACGTGGCCGCATGGCTGGCGCGGCGCGTACCGGTCGATCGCCTCTACTTCTACGGCGCTGCGCGGCCGCTGCATGTCAGCTGGCATCCCCAGCCCAAGCGCAGCTTCTTGCAGATGCAGCCAGGGCCATCGGGCCACCTGATTCCCCGCCGCTTGCAGCTGCCGCAGCGCTGAATCGATAAGCCGCGCGACCCTCCGCGGCTGTGCTCGCTCAGCGTCTTAGGTAATCCACATAAGACCGAGCCGACGACCGACAATCCCAAGCAATGCGGGTCGAGGCGCTCGCCCAGCGCCTTATGTGATCCACATAAGACCGAGCCGACGGCGCACAATACTGAGAATTTGTGTGCATGACCTGAAGCGCGCCCAGCCAAAGCCAGCCCGCGACCGCATGGGCCGACGGCAGGTTTTTAGACGCTTCTTAGAAAGGCTGTAACGCAGTAGGAGGGTAATCTTTGATCCGCGTTTCCCGTCGAGGTAACGACCCTTGATCAAAACTTCGACCCCTATTCTCCGACGATCGCGCTGCTACTCGGCTTGATGTCGCGATGGGCGACGCCCAGCTGGTGCGCGGCGTGCAGGGCGCTGCCCACCTGGCGGGTGATCTCCAGCGTCTTTTCCAGCGGCAGCTTGGTGCGCTCCTCCAGCACGTCGTAGAGGTCCT
>Ga0075163_10003503_pt1 | contig 21101 bp, 16 predicted proteins | sample JI1023141ADNA_FD_71478 | JGI IMG/M metagenome (GOLD analysis project Ga0075163, IMG submission 71478) | Wastewater effluent complex algal communities from Wisconsin, to seasonally profile nutrient transformation and Carbon sequestration -... | ecosystem: Engineered > WWTP > Effluent > Algae... | reverse complement strand
GTGAACCCGCCGATGAAGTCGACGCCGCAACGCTCCGCCGCCGCGTCCATCGCCCGCGCGAACGGCACCAGGTCCCGCGCCCCCGACGCGGCCGCCACGAGCGACATGGGCGTCGTCGCGATGCGCTTGTTGACGATCGGGATCCCGTAGTCCGCCGCGATCCCGTCCCCCGTCGCGACCAGGTCCTTCGCGTGGTGCACGATCTTCGCGTACACCTTCTCGCACGCACTCTCGACGTCCGGATCCGCGCAATCGAGCAACTGGATGCCCAACGTGATCGTGCGGATGTCGAGCGTCTCCAACTCGATCATCCGCACCGTTTCGAGGATCTCCTGGTCGGTGAAGGACATGAGCGCATCCTACGGTGCCAGGGGCCTTCCTTTCACCTTCGCCGCGTGACGAATCACGCCGCCGCGCCGTCGACGACCTTCCGCCTCGACGCGACGCTCGTCTCGACCCACGATCGCGCGACCGGCGCGAGCGCGCGCCCTCGGATCGCGGTCCGATTCACGACCGCGGGTCCGGGTACGGTCGACGACCGCGAAACGACGAGCGACGCCCCTACGGCGAACTCGCCGAGCGCCGGCTCGCACGCGGCCCCGACGGCGTTGGCCTACTTGCCGACCGCGGGCGCGGTCGTGGTCGGGAGGCCCAGGCGCTCGACGGCGCCGGCCACGATGCGGTTCACGAGCGTCACGTAGTCGATGCCGTCCGCCTGCGCCGCGATCGCGAACTCGCTCGTCTGCTCCAGGTAGCAGCTGGCGTTGACCTCGATGACGTACGGATGTCCCGCGGCGTCGACGCGCAGGTCCACACGTCCGTAGTCGCGCACGTGCAAGGCCCGGTACGCCGCCAAGGCCACGCCTTGGAGCCGTCGACGCAGATCGTCCGGAATGTCGGCCAACACCGCGCGCGTGCCCTTGAAGCGCACGCTGTCCTCGTCCCACTTGGCGCTCGAGTCGAGGATGCGCGCGGCGCGCTCCGGCAGACCCGAGAAGTCGATCTCCATCGGCGGCAGCGCACGCGGCTCGCGATTGCCGAGGACGGCCACGTTGAACTCGCGACCGTCGATGAACTCCTCGACCATCGCGTCGTCCTTCACGCGCTCGTGCACGATCGCGACGCGCTTGGCCAGGTCCTTCTCGTTCGTCACGATCGAGCTGGGCGAGATGCCGATCGACGCATCCATCGAGAGAGGCTTCACGAACAGCGGCAGCTTCAAGCCCGGCGCGGACTCGGCCGGAGTGCCGCGCGGGAACACCGTGAAGCGCGGGAACGGCACACCCTCGAAGGCCAACAGCTTCTTGGTGATCGCCTTGTCCTGCTGCAGGAAGAACTCGCCCGGTCCGCCGCCCACGTAGGGCACTTCGAGCAGGTCGAGCAGACCGACGACGCACACGGCGCCCAATCGGACCTTGCCGAAGTTCTCGAACAGGTTGAAGACGAGGTCGGGTTTGGGTCGCGTCAACCCGTCGATGAGCGCATTCAGGTCCCGGTGCACTCCCAGGATCGACGGCTCGTGGCCTCCGGCCGTGAGCGCGGCGGCGACTTGGTCGACCACCTTGTCGTAGGAGCGCGGGTCCTTCTTCTTGTCGAGGTCGGTGAGGACGGTGATTCGCATGCAGAGGGGCACATGTTCTATCGTCCACGAAGCCGTCTGGCTCGCGTCGGAAGACGAGAACTCGATCGAACTCGAGCGTCTTGCCCCTCGACGATGGGAGGCGACGGGGTCGTTCGACGCGCGCTTCGAGCCGAGGAGGACGAGCCCCGGGCGCATCGAGGGCTGCGATCCGCGGAGCTTCGGAACCGGCTACATGTGCTGGATTTCTCGATCGAAACGCGCGTCGCCGACGTCGTCTCCGGCCGCGCGCGGTCCGAGGGTGAACGGTGCCCAGGTCGCGACGACGCCCCATGACGTCGATCGCGCGACGGGTTGGCCTCGTCGACCTCCACGAGTCGCGTCCCGGGGACCGAACTCGCTCCGAGCCGGCCGCGGTCGGGGGCCGACCTCCTCGTTCGGGGGTGATCGACACGGACGCGATCGTCGACTCGTGGCCCCGGAGACTTCGAGATTCGGAAGCCCCTCGACTCGCCCCGTGGGAGCTCTCGAGACGGAGTCGACGCGCGCCGTGCGAGATCGTCGCGTCGAGCGACTCGTCGCGCGGCACGGCGCACTCCATGCGTGATCACGCGCCACGGATCGGGTCCTGGCGGGCGTGAAACTCGTGCGCCCCACCGATCCGCCACGCGTGTTCCGCGCGTCGAGAACACGCTGCGACCAGCGACCACGAAGGAAGTTCCGAGCCATCATTTCCTCTCGAAATCGTGGGCCGGTCCTCAAGAACACCGAGTGACGGCCTCGATAGTCCGGTGCCATCGTCCGCGTCACGACTACCCGGCGGAACGCAAACGACGGCAGCACGTGCGTGAGTCCCGCACCCCGTCGATACGCCCCCGCCAGCGCGTTCCGCGCCACGGTGACGGCGACGAATCCGGCGTGGAACACGCGCGGATCACCGCAACCCGTTCCCTCACACCGACACGAACCCAATCGAACGACACCGATGAAGAAGCTCGTCGCCACCACTCTCGTGTGCCTCGCCACGGTCCTCAGCACGCGCCTGATCGCGGGAGAACCGATCGAACCGACGCTCCAGAAGCAGATCGACGCCCAAGTGCGCGCCGTCTCGGCCTGGGCCAAGGATCCCAAGGTCGTGAAGGCCGTCGCGGATCACAACGCCAAGCCGCCGGCCGACCACGCCTCGATGACGCAGGACAAGTGGAAGACCCTCACCGTCCTCGATCCGATCGTGCGCGGCCTCACGAAGAACGAGGTCGCGGAGTTCCTGAAGTCGAAGAAGACGGACTTCGTGACCGAGGCCTTCGTGTCCGACGCCGCCGGCACGAAGGTCGGCTTCCTGGCGAAGACCACCGCGTGGTGCCACAAGGGCAAGCCCAAGCACGACGTGCCCATGACGGGCAAGACGTGGCAGGGCGAGATCGAAGTGGACGAGTCCACGGGTCTGCAACAGCTGCAGATCTCCGTGCCGGTCTTCGACGGCGACAAGCCCATCGGCTCGCTCGTCGTGGGCCTCAGCCTGTCGAAGCTGCCGAAGAACTGATCCCCGCTCGTCGACTCGCCCGCATGCATGCGTGGGCGAGTCGGCGAGGCTCGGCCCGCTCGTCTCGCCCTCGATCCACACCATGCGCACCCCCAGCATCCCCCGACAGTTGTTCCTCCTGGTCGCCACGGCCGTGGGCGTCCTGCTCGCCGTGACGTGCGTGTCCTACACGACGCTGCGGCACGCGCTCGACTCGAGCCGCGACGTGAATCGGGCTTCCACGACGGCCCAGGACCGCAGCTATCGACTGCTCGCGACGCTGTCCGATTCGCAGAGCGTGTTGCAGCAGATCCTGCGCGAGAAGGACCCCGACGTCCTCGAGCGTCAGTTCGCGACGCTCGACGAGCGCCGCCAGCAGTCGCTCGCGCTCGTCGAGGAGTGCGGCACCGACGGGAACGCCATCCGCGCGCGCTTCGAGTCGCTGCAGGCCGAGCAGAAGAACGTGCTCGACCCGATCCTGTTGGGCAACGCGGGACAGGCGTACGAGGTGTTCCTCACGAGCTACACGCCGCGCTACCAGGACGTGTTGGGCGAGGTCACGGGCTATCACCGTCGGATCGAGGAACAGACTCGCGCCGCCGAGACCGCACTCGAAGCGCGTTCGTCCGTGCTCGTGACGCGCAGCGGCATCGGCGTGGGCGTCGGGATCCTGCTCTTGATCGGTTGGAGCGCCTGGATGCGTCGACGTGTGTCGCGCGCGTTGTGCGACGTCGCCACGCAGCTCACCCAGGCGAGCGAGATGGTGCACCGCGCGTCCTCCGAGGTCGCCGCGGCCAGCCAGACGCTCGCGCAGGCCGCCAGCCAGCAAGCCGCGTCGTTGCAAGAGACGGGCGCCGCCCTGCACGAGTTGACCTGCCGCACGCGCGACAACGCAGCCAGCGCCTCGAGCGCCAACGAGTTGGCCGGCGAGGCGCGCGACGCGGCCACGCGCGGCGAATCGTCGATCCAGGACATGACGTCCTCGATGGACTCGATCCGTCAGTCGAGCGCCGACATCGCCAAGATCATCCAGACGATCGACGAGATCGCGTTCCAGACGAATCTGCTAGCCCTGAACGCGGCGGTGGAAGCCGCGCGAGCGGGCGAGGCGGGCGCGGGGTTCGCCGTCGTGGCCGACGAAGTGCGCAACCTCTCGCAACGCAGCGCGCAGGCGGCGCGCGAGACGAGCGAGAAGATCGAGAACGCGCTCCAGCGCACGAAGGCCGGCGTGGCGATCAGCGCCCAGGTCTCGCAGAGCCTGACGGAGATCACGCGCCGCGTGAAGGAGGTCGATCAGCTCGTCGCTGGCGTCGCGACCTCGTCCCACGACCAGAGCCAGGGCATCCAACAGATCAACAACGCGGTCTCGCAGATGGATCAGGCGACGCAGTCGAACGCGGCCGTCGCCGAACAGAGCGCCGCGGCGGCCGAGGAGTTGCGCGGTCAAGCGAACGGCCTGCGCGAGACCGTGCTCCAGCTGCGCGCTCTCACCGGCGAACGCATCGAACGCGAGGTACGTCAGCGACGACGCGACGACGACGACGACGCGACGCACTCTCGCCGGGCCGCGGACGACGTCGCGGGATTCCGCGGCTCCGACGCGCAGCCCCCGTCCCTCGTCGGACGACGCGGACGGGATCGCGCCACGACCGGCGCGCGCTGACGCACTGGGCGCGTCGGACCGCGCACCGGACCGTGCCTTCCGACGCCTCGCGCGCCGCGGTCGCCTCGGCTACCCTGTCGACCGAACGTGATCGTCTCCGCGACTCACACGGTGTTCGTCGCACGTCCCCCCGACGTCGTCTGGAACTACACACAGGATCCCGCGCGCCGCGCCGAGTGGGATCCGAGCATCGTGCACGCGCACGCGCTGCCCAGCGACGCGCTGCCGAGGGTCCGCATCCGCGCGGTCGGTGGGATGGAGGGCACGCTGGAGTACCTCCTCTACGACGCGCCGCACCGCACGAGCGTGTCCATGGCCGACGTCCGTTCGCCGTTGCTCAGCGGGGGTGGCGGCTCGTGGAGCTACACCGCGCGCGACGGGGGCACCGAATGGACCGCGACGAACTCGTTGCGATTCCGAAACGTCGTCCTCTATTGGATCCTCGGCTGGATCGTGCGGCACGCGCTCCGACGCGACACCGTGAGGGGCCTGGAGTCGGTGCGAACCCGGTTGGAGAAGCCGTGACGCCGCGCGGAGAGCCGAGCCGCCGCCGCGCGGCCCCATGCCCCACGCCATGGCGCGCGCGCTGGTGGTCGCCACGTTCGACGCGAAAGTCGACGCGACGATGCAACGATCGTCGCCCCGTGGCGTTCCTCTCGTGACCCCACGACGAGGCCCACGTTGGATTCGACCCCTGCGATCCCCCCGGAAGTCCTGCTCCGTCACCGTGAGTTCGCCCTGCGACTCGCGCGCCAGCTCCTGCGGGACTCGTCCGCGGCGGAGGACGTGGCGCAAGAGGCGCTGATCGCGACGTGGAAGGATCCGCCGCGACACGGATCGGTGCGCGCGTGGTTGGCGCGCGTCGTGAAGCACCGCGCGAGCGATCGACGACGCGGCGAGGCACGGCGCGAGAACCGGGAGCGGGCCACGGCACGACAGGAACGCGTCGAGACCGTGCCCGGACCGGAAGAACAGCTCGAGACGCAACACGGCGTCGTCGCCGCGGTGCTCGCGCTCGACGAACCGTACCGAGCCGTCGTGATCGCGACGTACTACCAAGGCCTCACTCCCAAGCAGATCGGCGACCGCGACGGTATCCCCGCGTCGACGGTCCGCACGCACCTGCATCGCGCTCACGGCATGTTGCAACGTCGCCTGGCGAACGACCACGACGGCGACGCGAACGGGCATCGAGCGCTCCTCGCGTTCGTGCGCTCGGGCGACGAGGCCGCGAGCGCGCCGAACGGAACGCGGCGAGACTCCTCGCTCGAGGATCCGATCGGACGCGCGACGAGTTCGGCCGCGAGCGGAGGTCCGTCGACGTGGGCTCCCCTGTCGCTCGCGATCGGGGCCGTGTGCGCGTTGACCGCGTGGTCGACGTGGTACGTGTCGCAAAGTCCCTCCGCGACTTCGATTCCCCTGGCGGGCGACGTTCGCGCCGTCGAAGACCCCGCCCCCACGACGATCGAGGCGGAGCGCGTCGCATCCGGCTCGCGCGTCGCCGTCGTGGGCGAGGTCGCGCCTGCGTTGGACGAAATCGACGCGATGGACCTCGACGCGCTGGTGGCACGCTCGCGCGCACTCAAGGCCGCGATCGCGAACCGTCGGCTCGCGTTGTCGCCCGAGGACGAAGATCGACGCTTCGCGAATCGCCCGGACGCGGGCATCGTCAAGCTCGTCGACCGCTCCGAAACGCGCGGGATGCTCGACTACGCGGGCGCACGCGGCGGCGGCGCGGAGTACTCGTTCGTGCGACGCACCCACGACGGCGACCGCGATCCGCAGATCGCCTTCGAGGACGGACTCCTGCGAGCTCACGAGACCGACACGAGCGCGTGGATCCTCGACCTGGGGCCGTGTGACCTCTTCGAGGTGCTGGCCGCGATGCCGCAGTCGCCCTTCCCCGCCGATCGGCTGCGGACCGTGGTGTGGGAGACGATGACGAGTTCCTTCCACGCGTCGATGAAGGGCGACATGAACTGGGACATGTTGGGCGCCGAGTTCGAGCAACGCGTCGGGCGCGCGCTGCAGGAAGGCACGCTCGTTCCCGCGGACGTCGATCCGCGCTCGACACCGACCGTGTGGACCTCCGCACGCGCCGAGTCGGGGCACACGTACCTGCTGCGCAGCATGGATCACCGGCGATTCGACGTGGCGGTGCTGCTCTCCGTCGCGCGCCTGGGCGGGGGCGAGTGCACGCTGCGATGGCTGCGACTCGCGGGCTATCCGAACGACCGCGTGAAGGACGCGGAGTCGACGGACGAGTCCGGGGCGTCTTTGCCGGAACTCCCCGCCTCGGTGTCACGACTCTCGCCCGACGAATGGGCGGCCCAGCTCGAACGCGTGCGCGCCCGCGCCGAAGCGATCTTGTTCACGCGGTTCTCGGCGGTCACGGAAGCGCGCTACGGATCGTGGCGCGGCCGCGACGACGCGGGGCTGACGCGACTCTTGCGGGCCGGATCGGCCTGGGGCGAGCTCTCGCGCGATCCGGTCACCGGAGCGAGCCAGTTCTCGTTCCTGCACGGCCGACACGCCGCGGTCACGAACGACCTCTGCGCGGACATGGCCGTGATCGGCACGCCCTTGCCCTCGCTACGCTCCGCGGGAGCGGAGGGCTACGTGATCGACTTGGGCGAAGTGCCGTTGGAGACGCTCACGGTGTCGAGCACCGGCTCCGCGAACCCCGAGGCGGTGAGCTTCGTGAGGGACTTCGACTTCGAAGTGGAGGCACGTCGTCGCCTCGCGGCCGCGTCACGTCTCGGCACGATCGGCGACACGTCTCGCCCCGTTCCCGCGGACGCGCCCGTGTGGTCCGACGTCTTCCGCACCTATCACCGACACCTGTGGGACCTGATGGGCGTGCGCGGCACGGCCGCGGTCGTCGGACACACGTATCTGGTGCGCGCCTTCACGCCGGCCCGGAGCGACGTGCTGGCCGCGTTCACGGTCGCCGAGGGGGACGGCCACGGCGTCGTGATCGCGTGGCGGCGTTGGCGCGCGACGGACCTGAGCCGCGCTCGCTGACGGACCCATCGTGGAGCCGGGGTCCGTGTCGCGCCCTGAGCGCTCGGTCAGGTGACGCGTGCGACGCAAGATGGGACGGGGGCACTGCACGATGGGGAGGAGCGGCCGGAGAACTCCCGATTTCCCTGCGGGTCTCTAGACTGTCTACGTCTCCCCGTTGGCCGAAGGCTGGAGACTCCCCCATGGACGGCGTACCTCATCTGACTCACGAGGCCCTGCTCGAGCACCACTCGTTCGTCCTGCGGTTGGCGAAGGGAATCCTGGGTGACGACGCGGCGGCGCAGGACGTCGTGCAGGAATCGATGCTCACGGCGCTCCGCAATCCGCCCAAGCACCAGGGCCTGCGGGCCTGGCTCGCGAACGTCGTCCATAGTCGAGCGGTGGACCGGGCCCGCAGCGATCGCAGTCGCGCGCGCCGGGAGCAGACGGTGGCCCGCGGCGAGGCGACCGACGACAGTTCCAAAGCGATCGAGCGCCTCGAGATCCAGCACGACGTCGTGCGGGCCTTGCTCTCGCAGGAGGAACCGTACCGCGCACTCGTAGTCGCGGAGTACTACGAAGGCCTGTCGATCGCCGAGATCGCCCGACGACGCGGAATGCCCGAGTCGACGGTCCGCGCGAACCTGAAGAAAGCGCGAGAGATGCTGCGCGCGAAGCTGCGCGCCGGATACGGCGACGGTGAGAACGGTTGGCGTCGTCAGCTGATGCTGTTCGCCGACTTGGCCGAGCGCGCGGCTCCCTCGGGTGGCGCGCGAGCACCGACCGCCGCGTCGGTGTGGAAGCCGATCTGGATCGCCGCGAGCGCGGCCGCGCTGCTGCTGACGGCCTCGACCTGGATCCTCACGCGGCCGAGCGCGACCTCCGACGCCATGGCGGCCTCCGTCGCCCGGCAGGAAGGCGCCGTGGGCGGGAGTTCCGGGTTGGAGAGCACGGGCGTCGCGGGCGATCGCGTGCCGATGACGCCGCTGGTCGCCGCGACGAAGACGCTCGCGTTCGACGTGAACGCCCTCGACCTCGACGGATTGTTGGCGCACTCGCGCCGACTGAAGCACGAGATCGTGTCGCGACAGCCGGAGTGGTCGCGCGAGGTCGTGGACGACCGCTTCACGAACCGCTCCGACGCCCGAGTCGTGCGACTGGCGAAGAGCAGGGGCCCGGGGCTGAACCTGGCCCATCCCGGGTGGGCGGGCGGTCACAGCCGTTACTCGTTCACGGCGCGCGAATTCGTCGACGAGGCGCACGCGCAGATCTCCGTGTTCGGTGGAAGCCTCTCGATGAGCACGCACCCGCGGGTCGAGACATGGTTCCTCGATCTGGGCGACGCGGATCCGATCGCGGTGCGGGCGCAAGCCGACGCGAGCCCGCGCCCCGGTGACGCGCACTTCCGCACGCAGTGGGAAGCCATGTTCGCCCCGATGAGCGACTCGGCGATGCGCACCGAGCGGCCGTTGGCGACGCTGTGGGAAGAGGCGCTGGCTCGCGCCGTGGCCGACGGTCGCGTCGCGGAGGCGGATCGCTCGGGACTGGCACAGTTCCGGCCGAGCTCCCCTATCCGGGTCGGATCCACGTGCTTGTTGCGGACGTTCTCGCGCGACGAGTTCGACGTGCTGGTCCTGATCACGGTGTTGGAAGATTCGAACGACTCGTGCGCGATCGGTTGGCGCCTCTTCCACGACGCGTCGCCCGTGCGCGCCCACGCGGCGACGACGATGGAGTCCGCGATCGAGCCCGACGATTCACCCGAGGCGGCGCGGTTGCGGTCGCTGACGCCCAAGCAACTCGAGAACGAGCTCCTGGACGTCTTCGATCGATCGACGGAACTCATGATCCGCACCTTCGACCCGCAGGTCGTCGCGCGGTACGGCGCGCTGGGCCGCGCGAAGCACGCGGGGCTGCAACGGCTGCTCGCGCCGGGATCGCCGTGGGGAGAACTGATCTCCATCCCTTCTCTCAGGCTGCACGAGCTGAAATTCAACAAGTCGTTCAGCACGGGCTACGACGTGTACCCCGTGCGACTCGAAGGATCCGAGGTGCGGGACTACGCGCTGACGACGCCGAGTCGTTGCGCGATGGTCCACTTGGGATCGGTGGGCTTGGAGTCGTTGACGATCGAGCAACTGTCCGACGCGTCCGATCCCGCCGTGCGGTTCCTGACCGTGGAATCCCCCGCCGGCTTCGTCCCTGTGACCTTCGGTCCCCAGGACGATCCCACGGGCGATGCGCTCGTGGCGAAGCGCGCGGCGGGCGCGGACGCGGCGCGAGCCACGTACTTCGAGCAGGCGATCGAGCTGGGCGCGACGCGCCGCGTGATCCCCCAGCTGGGGCACACGTACCTCGTGCGCTCGAGCTACTCCGACCGCCGCGACGTCCTGGGCGCGATCACGGTCGCCCAGATCGACCGTCAAGGCCTGGTCCTCGCCTGGCGCTCGCTGCGCAATACCGAGAGCGACGGACCCCGCTGACGCGACGGTCTCGCGCTCAGATCCGGTGCATGAAACGGAACACGCGCTCGTGCATCACGCGCACGACGTAGTCGTCGGGGCCGCCGAGGCACTCCATGCACTGCTTCAGCTGCGCGAAGCCGGTGCCCGACGTCACTTCGACCGTCAGCACCATGTGGAAGTAGCCTTCGATCATCCGTTGGCTGATGTCGTGCACGCTCGCGCCCGTCTGCGCCAGCGCCGTCGTGATCTCGGCCAGCACGCCGGGGCGGTTCTTGCCCACCGCGGTGATCACGACGCTCGTCGAGGGATCGTCGTCCTCGGGCTCGGGTAGATTCGGGAGCGTGCGTTGCGCGCGCTCGGCGTCCGGTCCGCGATCGGGCGCGGGTTCGACGTAGCCACCGCCCGTGCTCGTGCGCATCGCGAGGTTCTGTTCCTTGGCGAACGCCTCCGCGTGCGGCGTCAGGATCGTGTCCGCGTCGAGCACGATCTCGCGCCCCGCCGCCATCGCGCGGCGCAGGTCTTCGACCGTGAGGAATCGACGGGCCATCGTGGAGATCCTGGTTCGTTTCGTGATCGTGTCGCGGCGGCGCGCTCCCCTCGCGAGGAGCTCGCGACGATCACAGGTGGCGCACGAGCTCCGGGTGCGGACGCGGGATCACGACCTCGCGGGTCAACAGGCCGCGTTCTTGCGCCATCCGCGCTCCGGCGGACACCGAGCTGCGCACGTCGCTGACCTCGCCCGTCAGCGTGAAGAAGCTCTTGCCACCCAATCCGTTCGCGATGCGGATGTCGACCAGGTCCACCGTCGCCGTCTTCAGCGCGATGTCCGCCGCCGACACCGTCGACGCGACCGTCGTCGTCTCGATCACGCCGATCGCGTCGAGCGAGCCGTTGATCTTGCCACCCTTGCGACGCAGCATCGGCACGATCTGCTCGTGGATCTGCGGGATCACCAGTTGATCGACGAGGTCGCTCCCCGCGAGCTGCGCGCCGCGCGCGGCCGACGCTTTCACGTCCTGGACCGCGCCAGTGAAGAGCATCACGTACTTGCCCGGCTGCACCGGCGTCGCGAAGAGCAGCTCGACGTGCGCTTCCTTGAGCACGGCGTCGGCCACTTCCACGCCGCGCGCCACCGAGCACAGTTCCAGGACGCCGATCGCGATGTCGAGGGCGACGTCGTCGCGCAGTTCGGGATTGTGGTCGTTGCGGTTCATCTCGTTCACCTCGGTTGTCGTTTCCCCGCGCGTGCGTGGGCGCGGGTCGTTCGTTCAGGAGAAGGGCGGTCGGGCGCCCGGTGTTCCCACGCTCGGCCAGATCGGCGGCGGCGCAGCGTTCGCCGAGCTCGCGGTCTTCGCGGGAGCGGCGGTGTTCGTCGGATTCGCGGGGTGTGTTCCCTCCGCGCGGTTCGCTGTGTGCGCTGTGTGCGCTGTGTGCGCCGGGTTCGTTGCGTGCGCGGCGTGCGTCGGTTGCGCGGAACCCGCCGGGCGCGGAGCCGCCGGCGTGGGGAGCGGCGCGTGAGCCGCGTACGAAGCGCTCGACGCGTGCGCGCTGGGAGAGGAGCGTGCCGGGGCGCTCGCGGATTCGCGCGTCGTGCTCGTCGTCGGCGCGTGACCGCCGACGTCCTCGCGCGCCGTCGGACCGACGACGCGACCGTCCTCGAGCTCCATCTTGTCGATGATCGCGCTGACGGCCGTCTGGAAGCCGATGTCGTGGCTGCGACCGATGCAGTGACGCGCCGCGCGGCCGAACACGACCAGCACGCGTTCGCCGATGCCCGCGCCCAGCGGATCGACGGCGATCAACGTCTCGGCCGACTCCTTGCCGTCCGTGGTGAAGGGCCGGATCACGAGGAAGCGCAAGCCGACGAGCGTCGGATCCTTCTTCGTGGCCCACACGTTGCCGACGACGGTGCCGATCAACATCAGACACCCGCCTTCGGCTCGCGCAGCCCGGCGCGCGCGCGCAGCGTCGTCACGTCGTCCATGCGCCAACTGTCCGGCGCGCCGGGCACGTCGAAGTCGTCGACGATGCCCACGATCGCGGCCTCGAACGCGAAGTCCCCGTCTTGACCGAGCGTCGCGACGCGCGCGGCCTTGCCGAACGCGACCACGACGTGTTCCCCGACGTTGGCGCCCAACGGATCGGCGCACACGACCGGCGTCACCTTGGGCGCGCCCGGTTCGCGGCGCTCGTCGAGCGCTTCCACGACGAGCAGACGCAGCGAGCGCAGGTCGTCGACCTTCTTCGTCGCCCACACCTCGCCCACGACGCGACCGAGGAACATCAGTCGACCCCCGTGTTCGGTCGACCGCGCAGGCCTTCGAGCGAGCGCCGGACCGCCTTGACCGCTTCGTCGATCTCGGCGTCCGTGCCCGCGAGTCGCAAACGACCGACGGCGCCTTCGGCGCCGAGGCCCACGATGCGGATCGGCGACGCCTTTTCGGCCTCGTTCGCCGCGAGCGTCACGTACACGGCCGGATTCACCTCGAGCGTGTAGAGCGTGTCGTCGCCCAAGACGAGCATCCCCGCTCGCGTGCGGTTGATCATCATCGCCTGGTGATCGCTGATCTTGCGGATGATCTCGCTCGTCAGGATGTTGGGCTTCAACGCGTCGTCGAACGTGACGCCGGCGGCCTTCAAGATCAGCTCGCCCGCCTGGCGCACCATGCCCTGGTCGGGTCCGTGCACCTCCAACGTGCCGTAGCTGCGCTCGGTCACCAACGCACCGGGCTTGACGTCGCAGCTCTTCAGCGCGACGTCCATGAGGCGATTGATCACGATGCCCGGTTGCACCTCGAGCCAGAACGCGGCTTCGCCCGTGACGGGGAAGAACCCGTCCGAGTTCGTGGCCACGGTGGCGGCGAATTGCGGTTGCATCTGATCGATGAACACCGCGCCGCGCAGCTCGATGGTGCGTTGAGCCGACATCACGAATCTCCGCGCGCGTCACGCGCGGACGTCCTCGTCACTTCTGCTCGGGGATGGGCGGGAGGAACAAGTCGAGGTCGCCGGCCGGGCGCGGGATCACGTGTTGCCCCACGAGCTCGCCCACGCGCTTCGCGGCGGCGGCACCGGCTTCGACGGCGGCCTTCACCGCGCCGACTTCGCCGCGCACCATCACGGTGATCAAGGCGCCGCCGGAGCGTTCCTTGCCGATCAACGTGACCTTGGCGGCCTTGCACATGGCGTCGGCCGCTTCGACGGCGCCGACGAGGCCCTTCGTCTCGATCAAGCCCAGGGCGATCATGCTGTCCATTGCGATTGCAGTCCTTGTCTAAGGGGTGTTCGGTTGCGGGTGCGGCTTCGTCAGGCCTTGCACGCGCCGGTGGTGACTTCGTGGTGCGGGCAGCCCTTGCACGGACCGAGCGGACAGCCCGTTCCGGCGTGGGACATCAGCACCGTGATCTCGTGCGGCGTCAGCGCGCCGCCGGCGTAGGTCGGGCTCGGTCGCGGATTCGACGACGCGCCGGGCGCGGTCACGCCAGCCGCGATCTTGGGCGACATCGTCGTCGCGGCGGCGGGCACGTTCGCGGGCGCCGTCGACGCGACCGCGGGGTTGCCGGCGTTGTTGGATGTCGAGGAAGGGCCGCTCGGCGAAGCGGGCGTGGCACTCGGCGCCGTGAACGCCGGCAACGGCGAGGAACCGCCGGACGCGAAACCCGTGACGGGCGGCGCGCTCTTCTGCGCGGGCACGACCTTCGACTTCCACGGCGTGGCCGTGTCGCTCGTCGTGGAGGACGAGCCGCTCGCGGCCGTCATCGACGGATTGCCGCGCCAGTTGCTGCCGGCGTCGGGCGTCATCGAGCTCGACGAGACGACGGGTGAGCCCGCGGACAACGCCGGATCGCCGCGCAAGCCCGATCCGCGCGGCATGCCGTCCTTCGTCAGAGTGGCCGCGCGCTCGTGATCGCGCGCTTCGATCTGCGCCCAGTCGCGGCGCACGTAGGCGACGCGCTTGATGTTGATCAGGTGCTTCGCCGTGATGTTGTCACTCGTGATGTTGCCCGCTTGCGGGCCGCAACCGAGCGACATCGACGGCACCAGGTTCGTGCTGTACCCGACGGCGCCCTGCGAGCACGGACCGTTGACGATGATGCGGTTGGCGGGCTTCTCCAGGAAGAACGCCTCGAGCACGCGTTCGTCGCGGGCGTGGATGCCCAGCGTGTGACCGAGGCCGTCGTAGGCCAGCATCTGCATCGACGCCTTGCAGCCCTCTTCCCACCCGTCGACCAGGTGAAGCGACAGCAGCGGACACAGGATCTCGATCGAGAGCGGCCAGTCCTTCCCGATGCCGCCTTGCCACGCGAGCAGGATCGTCGTGTGCTTGGGCACCGAGAAGCCCGAGAGTTCCGCCACGCGCCACGGGTCGAGGCCCACGACGTCGGGGTTCATGTGGCCGCGCACGTTGCAGAAGCGCGCGAGCTTCTTGGTCTCCTCGTCGTTGCACAGGTACGCGCCGCGCTTGACGAGTTCGCCGATCAGCTGATTCGCGATCGGCTTGTCGAGGATCAGACCTTGTTCGCTGCAGCACAGGGTCGCGTTGTCGAAGCTCTGACTGGCCGTGATCGCTTGCGCGGCCCACGCGACGTCCGCGCTGCGGTCGATGTAGACCGGCACGTTGCCCGGACCGACGCCGTACGCGGGCTTGCCCGACGAGTACGCCGCTTGCACGAGGCCCGTGCCGCCCGTCGCGAGGATCAACGCGACGTCCTTGTGCTTCATCAAGGCACCCGTCGATTCGATCGTCGGGTTCGGCAGCGACAACACGAGGTCGGGCGGTCCGCCGGCGCGCTCGATCGCGCGGCGCAACACCTCGACCGCCTCACCGATGCATCGGCGCGCGCGCGGGTGAGGGCTGATCACCATCGCGTTCTTGCCCTTGACCGCGATGATCGACTTGAACATCGCGGTCGAGGTCGGGTTCGTGGTCGGCACGATGCCGGCGACGACGCCCGAAGCGGTCGCGACCTCGACGATGCCCGTCTTCTCGTCGCGCGAGACGACGCCGACGGTCTTCTCGTTCTGGATCGAGGCCCACGCGCCCTCGGAGCCGACCAGGTTCTTGAGCACCTTGTAGTGCACGCGACCGATGCCGGTCTCCTCGACCGCGAGGCGCGCGAGGTCGTACGCGGCGGCCGCGCCGGCCTTGGCCATCGCCGCGCACAGCGCGTCGGTCTGGCGCTGGTCGTAGCGATGGATCGCCTCGCACGCACGCTTGGCGCGCGCGACCATGTCGCGCACGTCCTGCAGCGCGCGCAGATCCGGATCGATCGTGGACATCGGTGGCTTGGGTCAGTTCCCGCGCGCCCGGTCGATCAATCGGGGTTCTTGGCGGCCGGCTTGGGACCGGCCTTCGGAACGGCCTGCATCTTCGGAAGGATGCGCCACACTTGATCGTGCGGGCGCGGGATCACGTGCACGCTGACGAGTTCGCCCACGCGGCGCGCGGCGGCGGCGCCGGCGTCGGTGGCGGCCTTGACCGCGCCGACTTCACCGACGACGAACATCGTCCAGTAACCGGCGGTGATGTTCTCGCGTCCGAAGAGCTCGACCATGGCCGCCTTGACCATGGCGTCCGCGGCTTCGATGTGGCCCACGAGACCCTTGGTCTCGACCATTCCCAATGCAGTCGGCTTCATGAGGTGCGCTCGGCTGGCGATCTGTGCTGCGCCGCGCGGGGCGGTCCGGACGTCGGTGCTCGCGCGGCGGGCGAGGAGTGTATCGCCGCGCGCGCTCCGCACAATCGGGCGCAACGCCCGATCACCGAGTTCGCCGGCACCTGCCCGGCAGTTGCCCCGAGCTTGACGGGCGTTCGACGACGCGCCGCCGGCGAGAATTCGGGGGCGCGTTGGTCGGCGGACGAGCGCGTCCACGACGAGGTCGAGGTCGCGCGGGCCCGCCTCGCCTCCGCCGCCGTGCGTCGCGGCGACCACTCGAGGCGCGCGCGGCGTGCCCGGGACGAGTTGCGCACGCGAGAGTGGACCGCGCCGAGACGAGCGGTCTAAGCTCCCCCACGGTGGAGAGCCCCCTACTCACGCGACTGCTGCGGCTGCGGCTGTGGATCTCCGAGCGACTGCGCCCGAGCGAGGCCATGGTCACGCTGTTCTGGGCGGGGCTCGTGGGAGCGATCGGCGGCTTGTCCGCGCCGGCGTTCCAGGGCGCGACCCGACTCGTGCAGTGGGCCTTCGCCGGCCGCGGCGGGTCGTTGGTCGAGACAGCGCGCTCGCTCGAGACGTGGCAACGCGTGTGCGTGCCGGCCGCGGGCGGCTTGATCGCGGGCCTGATCCTGTACTTCGGCCCGCGGTTCCTCCGCGGGCGCAAGTCGGTCGACTACATGGAAGCGGTCGTCCTGGGCGACGGCGTGATCCAGAGCCGCCCCACGTTGGTGCGCACGCTCTCGTCGATGTTCTCGATCGGATCGGGCGGTTCGCTGGGGCGCGAGGGACCCATGGTGCAGCTCGCGGCGATGACCGCGTCGCTCATCGGACGCTTCGCCGAGTTCCCGCGGCCGCGCATGCGCCTCATGGTCGCCTGCGGCGCGGCGGCGGGCATCGCGTCGGCCTACAACGCGCCGTTCGGCGGCGCGCTGTTCGTGGCCGAGATCGTGCTGGGCACGATCGCGATGGAGAGCTTCGGTCCGCTGATCTTCGCGTCGGTCATGGCGACGATCGTCGCGCGCATCTTCCAGGGCGGCAAACCGCAGTTCGAGGTGCCGCACTTCACGTTGGTCTCGTACGTCGAGATCCTCCCCTACTTGTTCGTGGGGCTCGCGGCGGGCGCCTTGGCGCCGTGGTTCCTGCGGCTGTTGAGTTGGAGCGCGCGCTTGTTCGGTTCGCTGCCGCTGCCGTTGTACGCACGCCTGGCTTTGGGCGGCCTCGTCGTCGGCGTCTTGTCGTTGCGCGTGCCGGACGTGTGGGGCAACGGCTACGACGCGGTCGAGGTGATCCTGTCGTCGAGCGTCGTGTGGCAGGCGTTGATCGTGCTCTTGGCGTTCAAGCTGATCGCCACGGCCGCCACGGTCGGCTCGGGAGCGGTGGGCGGCATCTTCACGCCGACCCTGCTCGTGGGCGCGGTGATCGGCGGCCTCGTGGGTCACGGCGTGAACGCGATCTGGCCGGAGTCGTCGGCGCCGCCGCAGGCCTACGCATTGGTGGGATCCGGCGCGTTCCTGGCGGCGACGACGCACGCGCCGCTGATGGCGATGCTGATGCTGTACGACATGACGCTCAGCTACGAGATCGTGCTGCCGCTGATGTTGTCGTGCGTGGCGGCCTACACGGCGGCCAAGGCGTTCTCGGCCGATTCGCTGTACGCCTCGATCCGTCGCGCGCGCGAGGAAGGCGCGCCGCGCAACATCGACGCGTTGGAGGTGAACGACCTGATGAAGCCCGATCCGGTGTGCGTGCGCGAGAACGCGCCGTTCCAGGAGATCGTGCAGGCCTTCGTCGGCAACCGTCACCACAACCTGTACGTGGTCAACGAGGCGCGCGCCTTCCGCGGCGTCATCCCGCTGCACGAGATCAAGCCGTTCCTCAACGATCCGGCCTTGGCGCGCCTGGCGATCGCGCAGGATCTCCTGCGCGAGGAATTCCCGGTCGTCACGCCCACGACGAGCTTGCGCGAGACCCTCGACCGCTTCTCCACGCACCCGTTCGAGCGCATCCCGGTCGTGAACGACCTCGAGCAGCGTCGCCTGGTCGGCAGCATCTCGAAGACCGACCTCCTGCTCGCGCTGGGCGGCACGAGCACACAGGCCAAGATGTAGCGACGCCCCGGCGCTGACGTCCGTGGCGCGTTCGTGCGTGGCGATGTTCATACGGAGCCAGGCTCCATGTGAACATCGCGACGTACCATATGAAGCTCGAAGCGCGTCTGCTTGCGATGTTCACATGGAGCCTGGCTCCGTATGAACATCGCCACGCACGAACGCGTCACGGAGGTCAGCGCGACTCGCCGAGACCTCGGGACTCCGGGAGTTCGTGGAACACGCTGGGTGGGAACTGCGTGCCGAGCGTGGGGTGCTTGAGGCAGCGTTTCGTCACCAGGTCGAACAGCAGCGGATTGACGTCGTAGATCTCGTTCAGCGCTCGGCGCTCGTCGTCGGTCACGTAGCCGAGCTTCGCGAGGCGCGACGTCCAGAACAGCGCATTCAACGCCGGCAACGGATAGTCGCTGCCGTTGACGAGCCGCGCGTGCAGGTCCGTGCGCGCGAGCATCGTCTCGAGCGGCCGGCCGCACCGCGAGTACATCGTCAGCGCCGAGATCTCGCCGAACACGAGCCCCACGTACTTGGGATCGTCCATCAAGCGCAGGAACAGGTCGAACGCCTCCACCTCGGGTCGCGCCGGATCGTCGAGGTCGATCGCGTGCCCATCCGACGCGCAGTGGGCCACGATCACGCGCACGCCGTGGTCCAACGCGCGCCGCAGACGCAGCGGATTGCCGAGTTCCTGGGCCCCTTCCGCGTCGACGGCGCGTTCCTCGCCGCCGTGCGTCAACAACACGACGCCGAGCTCCTTCATGCGCATGTAGAACGCGTCGCAGCGCGGATCCGCGGGATCGATGCCCATCGCGTTCGGCAGCCACTTCACGACGCGCGCGCCCGCACGGTGGCCCTCTTCCAATGCCGCCACGGCGTCGGCCCGATACGGATGCACCGACATCGCGGGCACGAACACGTCCGGATGCGCGCGCGACAGTCGCACCGGCCACGAATCGGGCACGTGCATCTCGGTCTCCTCGGCGAACACCGAGCCGTCGAGCGCGTGGTTCGCGTCGAACGCCAACAACAAGTACCGACCGGGCTTGGGCGAACCGCGCGCCAACGACAGGATGCGATCGACGAACTCGCGGTCCGCGTGCTCCATGTCGTGCACCCGCCCGGCGTCGATGTACGCCAGGAACTGGAGTCGGTGTCGCGGATGCGCCCACGACAACATCTTCGGGTTGACCGAACACCCCGAACCGTCGGCGCCCACGCCCGCGACGTGCACGTGGTAGTCGAAGAGCCGCGCGCCGTCGAGGTCGCGCAGACGATCGTCGATCAGGGCGCGTGTCGCGGGCGACAGCCGCGACGCGTAGTCCTCGGGCTCGTGGGCGCTGGCTCCCGCGACCTGGCGCAGCCCCACGGGGAACAGCAGCACCCCCGCCGTCACCACGACGACGAAGGTCGCGATCGCGATCTTCCAACGCTTCTTGGCTCGCGGGCTCATGTGCGCTCCTCGCGCGTCAGCGCGGCGTACCGATGTCCATGATGCCGACTTCGTACGCGACGCGACGCTTGTCGATGCGCTGCGCCAACGCTTCGTCGCCGCGCTTGCGCGCGAGCTCGACGGCGCGCGTCGCGGTCTCGGCCGCCTCGGGGAAGCGCGCGTTGGCCGCGTAGGCGGCCGCCAGCACGTCGAGGTACGCCGGATTCTGGTCGTTGCCCAACGCGACCGCGTCGCTGGCGAAACGCAACGCGTCCTGCGCGTCGCGCGCGGCGGGATCGGGCGCGCACGCGAGCCACCACGCCAGGTCCGCCAACGCGAGCGGCCACGAAGGTCGCGACGCGATCGACGCGCGCAGGTCGCGCACGGCGCCCACGAAATCGCGGCGCGAGGCCGCCAATCGCGCACGCTGCTGCAGCGCCTGCGCGTGATCGGGATCCGCGCTCAGGACGCGGCGCAGCGACGCCTCGGCTTCGACCGTGTCACCCGCGTCGAGACACAGGCGCGCCCAGTCGACGTTCGCGCGCGGATGCCGCGGGTCGAGCGCCAACGCCATCGTGAACTCACGGCGCGCTCCGAGCAGGTCTCCCGCTCGCTCGAGGACCTCGCCCAGCCCCGTGTGCGCGTCCACCGACCGCGGATCGAGTTGCAGCACGTGCACGTACGTCGCGCGCGCGTCGTCCAGGTTCCCCTGCAGCGCCGACACCGACGCGATCTCGGTGAGGACGCCCAGGTCGTCGGGGCGGAGCGACGCGGCCATGCGCAGTTCCGCTTCGCCCTGGCTCAAGCGTCCCGCGCGCACGAGCGCACGACCGTGATTGCGGCGCGCTTCGGGATCGCCCGGGGAGAGCTCCACGGCGCGCGCGAGGTGCTGCAAGCCTTCCGCGAGGCGACCGGACTCGACCAGCGTCCAACCGAGCAGGTCGTGCGCGACCGCCGTCCGCTCGTCGACGTCCAACGCGCGCCGCGCCAACGTCTCGGAGTCCTTCCACGCTCCGACGCGGTCGTAGGCGATCACGCCCGCCGCGGTCACGGCGATCACGCCGATCGTCGCCGCCGCACGCCGCGCGCGACGCGATCGCGCCGCGGCGTCGACGGTGAACACGACGGCCACGAACAGGCCGAGCAACGGAACGTACGTGTAGCGGTCGGCGCGCGCTTGTCCGCCCACCTGCACGAGCCCGATCACCGGGACGAGCGTGCCCAGGAAGATCGCCGCCCCCACCGCGATCCACGGTCGTTCGCGTCGCTGCGTCCAACCGACTGCGACCGCCACGAGCAAGAACAACACTCCCAAGAGGCGCCAACCGCCGTCGGACGCTCCCCCCAACGGATAGTGGAACGAGAGCCCGGCGGGCCACACGGTGCGGACGGCGTACCACGCGTAGCTCGCGGACGCGTTCGCGATCCGCTCGCCGAACGACAGTTGCTCCAACGATTGCACGGCGCCGCCGGCGCGCTGCGCCAGGACGGTCACGAGGCACGAGGCCGCCGACAAGATCAGGAACGGGAGCTTCTCGCGCAGGTTCGCCCGCCATCCGCGCACCGTCCGCCCGAGCGGCCACGCGTCGAGCACGAGCAGCACGAACGGAAACGTGACCCACATCGGTTTCGCCAGGAGCGACGCCGCGAAGAGCGCGATCGACGCGACGTACGCGCC
>Ga0075163_10003502_pt1 | contig 21102 bp, 16 predicted proteins | sample JI1023141ADNA_FD_71478 | JGI IMG/M metagenome (GOLD analysis project Ga0075163, IMG submission 71478) | Wastewater effluent complex algal communities from Wisconsin, to seasonally profile nutrient transformation and Carbon sequestration -... | ecosystem: Engineered > WWTP > Effluent > Algae... | reverse complement strand
GGTATCGCTATTCGCGCTACGCCGACGACCTCGCGTTCAGTGGTCCGGCTTCGCTCGCGCGCCGCTCCGCGTCGTTCGTCGCGATCGTCGAGGCGATCATCCTCGACGAAGGCTTCCGACCGAATCGGGCGAAGACACGCGCGCTCGGCCGTCACGAGCGTCAGCTCGTCACCGGATTGGTCGTCAACGCGATGCCCGCGCTGAGTCGCCACGAGCGCGAGCGTCTCGAAGCGATCCTCGTGAACTGCGCGCGTCACGGTCCTCAGAGCCAGAACCGGGACGCCGTCCCCGACTTCAGGGCCCACCTCCTCGGCCGCGTCGCGAACGTGGCCGCCGCGCGCGCGAGTCACGGACGCGAGCTCTACGAGCTCTTCGATCGCATCGCGTGGGGATGAACCGCTCGCGATCGATCGCGTACGCCGCCGATCATCCGTCGACCCGTAGCCCGGGACTGCCACGATCGACGGTGAATCGGACGGCGCGCGTGTGGTGCGGATCGCGCTCGCGGATCGTGCGCGAACGGAGCACGTCGGCGACGACCGCATCTTCTTGGACGTCCACGACGACGTATCCCCGGAGGTGCTCGTCGAAGAACCGGACGTGCGGATGGGTCGCGGCGACGACGGAGGGTCCGTCGGCGCGGACGAAGCGTTTCCCTGCGGGCGACGTGGCCGACGTGACCGCGATCTCGGGCAGGATCGTGCCCTCGCCGGTCGAAGGATCGTAGAGCGCGGGATCGAACGGGTCGCGAGCCACCTCCGCCCCGATCGCCGCGTGGAAATCGCCGGAGAGGACGACGACGTCGCGAATCGACTCGGCCTCGAGGTGATCGAAGAGCCGCTCGCGGACCGCTGGATATCCCTCCCAGCCGATCAGGTCGAGCGAGAAGTCGGGGATGACGAGCTGCATCACCACGACGGGCGACGCGAGGATGCGCCACGCGTCGCCGCGCTCGCTCGAGCCCGAGAGCGCATCGAAAAGCCACCGTTCTTGGGCGTCTCCGAGCAACGTGCTCGTCGGATCGGCCGCGGTCGCCGTGCCCTGCCTGTCACGGGCCTCGAGGCGCGTGTCGACGAGGAGGATGTCCAGGAGATCCCCGATCGCGACCTCACGATAGAGCGACACGTGTCCGTCGCGGATCGTCTCGCGAACGGGCATCCATTCGACGTACGCCTCGATCGCCGCAGCGCGTCGCGTCGCGAAGTCCCGGTCGTCGCTGCCGTGCCCCGCGGCGCCGCCATCCCAGACGTCGTCGATGATCTCGTGGTCGTCCCAGATCGCGACGAACGGATGCGCGGCGTGCACTGCCTGGAGATCCGGGTCGGAGCGCACCTGCGCATACCGGGTCCTGTAGTCGCGGAGCGTGCGGAGCTCGTGCGACGGATCGGGGCGCCGGTCGAGCGAATCGTCGTCGTAGTATTCGGTGCCGTACTCGTAGATGTAGTCGCCGAGATGGAGGACGAACCGGAGGTCGTCCCGGAGCGCGATGTGGCGATACGCGTTGAAGTACCCGGTCGAGTAGGCCGTGCACGCGATCGCCGCGAACGTCGCGCGCGCGACGTGTCCGGAGGGGAGCGTCCACGTCCGTCCGATCGGGCTCCGGTCGTCGGCCGCGCCTGGGTCGTAGAAACGGTGGAAGAGGCGCGCGTCGGCGGGGAGGCCGAGGACGTCGACCTTCACCGTGAAGTCTCGCTCCGCCGACGTCGTGGCGAGACCGTGCGCGAGGACCGGGACGAAGCTCTCGTCGGACGCGACCTCCCATCCGATCTCGACGGTCTCGACTTCGTCGAGAGGGACGCAGCAGGTCAGGCGCGTCCAGAGGACGACGCGGTCGGTGCCCGGGTCCCCGCTCGCGACTCCGTGGAAGTACTCGAACCGCCGGGTCGTGCCGACCTCGGCGATCGCGTCGGGCGCCGGACAGCTCGGATAGGCGTGCGACTCGTCCGACCCGCATCCGATCACCGAACCGAGTCCACTCAACGCAGTCCATTCCAGGAACTGCGCGCGTGTCAGCTTCGTGGTCATGCGTCCCCCCGCGACCCGATGTCACGTGAGTAGCATGCGGCCGTGCGATCGGCGTCCGGTCGACCTCGGAGGGCGGACGTGTCTCCGGTGCGCCGCTCCTTCGCGCCCCGGCCCGCGATACGATGGGCTCCCGGTCATGACGAATCCCCGACGATCGCTCTTCGTCGCCGCGCTCCTCACGCTCTGCGGAATGCTGGCGTACTGCTTCACCATCGGCGGCTGCCGCGTGCCGTGGTGGGTTCTGACGGCGGGACTCCCGTTCTTCGGATTCGCGATCCACGTCGGTCGACCCGGTCGCGGATCCGATCCCGGATTGCGGAGCCGGGCCCCGCACTACGTCGTCCTCGCGATCGCCGCGTTCTTCTTCGCGTTCGAGTCCTACTTCGCGGGCGTGGCGCTCGTGTACGACCTCGAGGAATACGGCACCGCGTTCCGAACCGACTGCGACGACATGGGAACGAAAGAAGGAGTGGTCGTCTTGCGGTGCGATCGATCCGACGACCGATACTGAGTCATCGGGCGTCTTGCATCGTCGTCGTCGAGCCTCGCCCGGTTCCCTTCGACGCATCGCTCGTGATCGTTCCTTCGATCTCCGCACGGCAGACGCGGCGAACGCCCGCCTACAGGCAGGAGTTCACGGTGCAGAGTCCGTTCGTCGAGCAGACGAGCGACCGACACTGTTCGTCGAAGGTGCACGAACTACCTTCCTGCAGGTTCGTCGCCAGACAGACGGTGTCGCCGCAGAGGCCCTCGTCGCAGTCTTGGTTCCATTGGCAGTCGCTGCCGATCTCGCCGTCGCCCGCGAGTCGCGCGCAGACTCCGTCGTCGCAATAGAGCCGCGCTTCCCGGTCGCATTCGGTCCAGCCGGCGCCGTTCGTGAGCTCGCCGCAATCGGCTCCGACGACCTGAGCCACCGTGATCGGCGCGCATCGCTCCTCGTCGTCGGCGTTCAGGAGACAGATCGCGTCGGTGACGCACGAGTCGCCCGTGCATCGGAAGCCGACCGCGAGGCGCTCCGCACAGCGAGCGTTCGCGTCGCAGTAGAGGCCCGGGGCACAGACGTGCTCGGTCGTCGTGGTGTCGTCGCAGGACTCTCCGAGGCCGGCCTGTTCGACGACGAGCTCCCCGTCGAATGCCGCGCAGACCCCATTGATACAGATGGAGCCGGAGACGCAGGGAATGGCGACCGAGCAGGTCTCGCCGACCCGGGCCGTGTCGAGGCACACGCCGCAATTCGCGCCGTTGAACGAACACCGTTCGCTCTCACACTCGAGCCAGGTCGTGCACGATCCACCGTCCGCCACGGTTCCGTCGAAGACGTCGTAACACTCCGAGAGACTGCCGCCCGCGCAGAGGTCGTCGAACGAATCGAGGCACTCTCGGGCCGCGTCGCCGTCGAAGCGGATGCGGCCGAGATCGAGCAACGTCTCGGTCTCGACGTCGAACGTCCCACCGACCAGTCGCTCACATTCGGCCTGGGTGTACGTCGCGCGTTCCGCGATCTCTTCCGGATCGCCCTCCGGCTGCTGACATTGGAGGAAGCGCGCGCAGGTCTTCGCGGCGTAGGCGTCGGCGAATTCGTGGGCTGCGTCCTCGCTGCCGCACGCGGCGAGGCTGAAGCCGAGAAGAAGTGAACATCCAATCGTACGGATCATGGATCGGTCCCGTGAGTGAGTATGGTTTCGCGCCATGTACCACGCCTCAGTACGAAGATCTGCATCCGCACTCACGACGCATGTAGGCCATGGGGCGTGTCAGTCGCACCCGGCCGGAGCGGGCGTCAGCGCCCCCGTCTGCCCGCGTCGCGTCAGGGCTCGAGCAGCGCCAGGAGTGCACGGCTCACGGCGCGCTTGTCCGTGACGAGGACGCAGCGGACCAACTTCGGCGCGCCGAAGACCGCTTTGCCGAAGTCCGTCCCGGGGAGGTCGACGCGGCACGCGAGAAGCCGGCGGTCGTAGCGAGCGAGCAGTCCGTCGCAGTCGCGGTAGAAGCGTTTGCTCCCGTCGTTCGCGACGAAGAGCAGCCGCGAGACCCGCGCGGCGGAGGGAGCCGTCAGCGTCTTCAGGTTCGCCGCGTCGATGCCGTTCTGCTCGGCAGCGAGCTTCTCGGTGATGAGCTCGAGGCCCTGCGACGCGAGGCCGACGTGCAGCGCGTGGCGGAGCACGAGGGTGAGCGAGTCGGTCAGGGGCACCGTCGCGACCGGCGTCCGGCCGCCCTCCCACAGCGGGACGGCGTCCGCCTGCAAGAGCGCCGTCACCGCGTCGTGGCGCGGGTCGTCGACCAGATCCTTGGGAAGCTTCATCAAGGCGCGCAGTGTGACCGACCCGGAGCACCGGCGCCCTGGGCGAGATCGCCCGCGCCCCCGACTCCGTCCACGCGTGATATCGAGAGGTGATGGCAGGGCTCCACCATTTCCTCGCCGCCGGGCTGGTGCTCGGAAGTGCGTGCAGCACGCCCGGGACGCCGCCGTCGGCGAGCGCGACGCCCCGTCCTCCTTCGGTGCCCGGCTACGAGGTGCACGAATGGGGTCTGGTACGCGGCGCGTCGGGCGATCGCGTGATGCTCTCGGGCCCCCATGCGCCCGAGCCGGTGCTCGCGGTCACCAAGCCCGTTCTCTACTTCCATCGCCACGGCGACGGAGTGCTGCGCGTCGACGTCGAGGCGCACGTGCCGAACGGACGCATCGTCGAACACTGGCCTAGCCTCGGCGGAGCGCCCGGCAGCACGGCCTCGTGGCCGGACGTGCTGATCCAAGGGGATGCGTGTCCGGGGAGTCGGTACCCGACGCTCGCCGAGGATCCATGCCGCGCACTCGGAGACGGCTGCGAATCGGCCACGCTCGCGTCGGTCGAGACGACGGACGCGAACTGCTTGTACTGGCCACGTCCTCCGGGAGACGACGGACCGACGCAGGCGTGGAATCACCTCTTCTACCGCGGCGAGGTCGACGGCGCGCAGGCGCTCCCGCTCCGTGCGGAGCCGGGCGTCGCGGGAACGCTTCGGCTCACGACGACCGGCACGTCCCCGATTCCGGGACGCGTTCTCCGGATCCGGCGAACCTACGGGGCGCTCGGCATGAACGACGCGATCGCGATCGTCACGCCTCCCGCGCCCGGAGCGAGCGCGGTCGTCGATGCACCGACGGGGCCGCTCTCGTCGGGCCGCGCGGCGCTCGCCGACACGCTCCGCACGGTCGGACTCACGACGCAGGAGATCGACGCGTTCGAGCGCGCGTGGAACGACGAGCTGTTCGGCGCGGTCGCCGGATCGCAGCGCACCGAGTCGTCGACGGTCGCGACGACGACGCCCACCCTGCCGACCCGTCGACGTCCGACGACGTCGATTCTCTACGTGCTCCCCGCGGCCGCCGCCGACGCGCTCGCGATGTTGCGCTTCGACCCGGCGCCGACGGTCGTCCGGAGGGCGATCGTCGTCTGGATCGACGAGACCGCGATGCGATGATCGACGACGCGTCGTGACGGTCCGCGCGAGGCCGACGTTCCGCGTCAGCCCGCCGCGCCGAGCAGCGTCCGCGCGACCGTGTCGATCGGGGTCGTTCCGCGCTCGAAGCGTCCGGTGCGCTCGAACGTGATCCGGCCTTCGTTGAACGACTCGGTCATCTCGGCGTACAGGCGCGCGAGGTCGCGGTCGACGCCGAAGCCGACGAGCGTCTCCGCCATCACCGACGTCGGTCCGACCTCGAGACGCAGCTCCTTGCCCGCGGCGGTGGAGAACGCGCGCGCGACGTCGGCCGCGGTCACCTCGGCCGGGCCCGCGAGCTCGATCACCTCGTTCGCCTTCGTGCCCTCGAGCAGCGCTCGCACGGCCGCGTGCGCGATGTCCTGCGTCGCGATCGTCGGCACCGCGCGCGTCGCGCTGAGGAAGGTCGGGAAGACGCCGTGCGGGAGCCCGCCGAGCGCGCTGCCGAAGTTCTCCATGAAGTACGACGGTCGGAGGAAGGTGAACCGGGTGGTGTCGATCGCCCGGAGCTTCTCTTCGGCGTACCCGAGGCCGCGGATCGGTCCGGTGCCCGAGGCGAGCGGCGCCCCGATCGACGAGAGGAACACGACGTGCGGCACCTTGGCCCGCGCGACCGCCGTCGCGATCGCGTCGGCGAGCTTCGTCTGCTCGGCATAGAAGTCCGTCGCGCCCGGGATCGGCGGGATGAGCAAGTAGGCCGCCGTCGCGCCTTCGAGCGCCTTCGTGAGCGCCTCTGCGTCGCCGAGGTCGGCCTTCGCCACCTCCGCGCCCCGGCTGCGGAACGGGGCGCCCTTCGCGTCGTCGCGCACGACGACGCGGACCTTCGCGCCCTTCTCGAGCAGGGATTCCGCGACGACTCTTCCCGTGTGTCCGGTCACTCCGGCGATGACATAGGTCATGACGATGTCCTCTTGGCTTCGCGACGACCGACTCGGTCCGTCGCGCTTCCCCAAGCTGCATCCGTCCGACGAATCCAGCGAATGAATGGATGGTATAGGAGAGATGCACGCCATGAATCTCTCGTCGATCGATCTCAACCTCCTCGTCGTCCTCGACGCGCTCCTCACGACCCGGAGCACCACGCGCGCGGCGAAGAAGGTCGCGCTCTCGCAGCCGGCGACGAGCCACGCGCTCGGCCGGCTCCGGGAACTCTTCTCGGACCCGCTGCTCGTGCGCGACGGACGCGCGCTCGTGCCGACGCCGTTCGCGGAGGCGCTCGCGCCGCGGGTCACGGCGGCGATCCGTGCGATCGAAGAGGTCGTCGAGGTGCCCGCGCCGTTCGACGCGCGGACCACGACCCGGCTCTTCGTGATCGGCGGCGGCGACTACGCGACGGCCGTGCTCATGCCGCCCTTGGCCAAGCATCTCGCCGAGGTCGCGCCGCAGAGCGAGCTCTTCGTGAAGTCGGTCAGCGTCGTCGGTCCCGCGGACTTCGCCGACGGATCGGTCGAGCTCGCGCTCGCGCCGCCGCTCACGAACCCGCGTGGTCTGGCGTCCGAACCCCTCTTCGACGAAGAGTTCGTCTGCGCGGTGAGGCACGATCATCCGTCGGTCGGTCGGAGGCTCACGCTCGAGCGCTTCGTCGAGCTCGGGCACGTGCTCATCACCCCGCGCGGAGACGACCGCGAGGGGATCGTGGACACGGTGCTGCGCTCGCGCGGGCTCTCGCGCCGCGTCGCGGTCGCGATCCCGCACTTCCTCGTCGCGCCCGAGGTCGTCGCCCGGACCGACTACGTCCTGACCCTGCCGCGGCGGCTCGCCCGCCATCTCTCGCCACGCCTCGGACTGCGCGTCGTCGCGCCACCGATCGAGATCCCGGGGTTCACGATCGCGATGATCTGGCATCCGCGAAGCGAGGAGGACGCCGGCCACCGGTTCCTCCGCGACTCGCTCCGGAAGGCCGCACGCCGACAGACGACGCCTCCGACACGGCCCTCGGCGTCGTCAACCTGACCGGTTGGTCTCGATTCGTAGGCGATAAATCGTCACGTTCGACGGCCGATCGCCCAATCGCCGAAAAGCCCTGTCGTTGTGCTCGGATGTGCGTCGAGGGAAGTGGAGCGGCCACCAGGGCTACCACTTTGGCCGCTCGGGCTAACGCGGTGCAGGTAGCCATAGGTAGGGTGGCATCCGCGAAGAGAAGGAATGCCCCTCGTGCCGACTCGAATCCCGACATGGTTTTTGCTCCACATGTTCGTGGCGTCCTGTAGCGATGCGTCTGCGCACCAGCGCGAGCCGCTCCAGGGGGTGCTCGAGTACGAAGACACGATCCTCGGCTTCGAGGTCGGCGGACGGGTGGCCGACATCCAGGTGCGTCGTGGTGACGATGTCGCCGAAGGTGCGCAGCTCGTCCGCCTGGACGACGGCATGGAGCGTCCTCTGCGCGAGGCGCGCGAGGCCGAGCTCCGTTTCGCCCGAGCCCAGCTCGCCCTCCTCGAGGCCGGCGCGCGGCCGGAAGAGGTGCGCGGAGCATCCGTCGAACTGCGGACCCTCCAGCAACGCATCGAGGTCGTGCGGCGCCAACACGCGCGGCAGACGTCGCTGATCGCGTCCGGCGCGCTCCCCTCGAGCCACCTCGACGTGATCGATGGCGAGATCACGACGCTCGAAGGTCACCGCGACATGATCGCGCAGCGCTTGCGCGGTCTCCGCAGCGGCGCGCGCGATCAAGAGCTCGAGTCGGCGACGGCTCGCGTGGAGAGCGCGGTCGCGGGCCTCGCGGCGCTCGACGCGCGGCTCGCTCGCTACGCCCTCTTCGCGGCGGAGGCGGGCGACGTCATCGACGTGCACGTGCGGCGCGGCGAGATCGTCGCGCCCGGCGCGCCGGCGGTGTCGATCGCGGACCTCGACCATCCCTACGTGGACGTCTTCGTCCCCGAAGGTCGGATGAGCGAAGTACGGATCGGCCTCACGACGCGTGTCCAGGTGGACGGAGTCCGCGAGGCGCTCACCGGCCGCGTCGAGCACGTGTTCCCCCGGACCGAATTCACGCCTCGCTTCCTCTTCAGCGACGACGAGCGACCGAACCTCGTGCTCCGCGTCCGCGTGCGCATCGAGGATCCGCGACACCTGCTCCACGCCGGTCTCCCCGTGTTCGTCCAGCTCGCCGGGGGATCGCGATGAGCGCACTCGGCAGCGACGAGCTCGTCGTCGAGACGCACGGCCTCTCGCGGCGCTTCGGCAACCTCGTCGCGGTCCGTGACGTCTCGCTCGCGGTGCGTCGGGGCGAGATCTTCGGCGTGCTCGGTCCGAACGGCGCGGGCAAATCGACCACGATCCGCATGCTCTGCGGGATCCTCGATCCCACCGGCGGCCGCGGCACCGTCGTCGGGCACGACATCCTCCGCGACGCCGAGCTCATCAAGCGGCGCATCGGCTACATGACGCAGAAGTTCAGCCTCTACGAAGACCTCACGGTCGAGGAGAACCTGCGGTTCTACGGGGGCATCTACGGCATCGGCCGCTCCGAGATCACGGCGCGCGTCTCGGCGCGGGTCGAGGCGATCGGACTCGGCGAACGCCGCAAGCAGATCGCCGGCACGCTCTCGGGCGGCTGGAAGCAGCGGGTCGCGCTCGCGTGCGCGACGATCCACGCGCCGCCGCTCCTCTTCCTCGACGAGCCCACCGCCGGCGTCGACCCGGTGAGCCGCCGCGAGTTCTGGGACCACATCCATCGCATCGCGGCCGAGGGCACCACCGTGCTCGTCACGACGCACTACATGGACGAGGCGGAGCGCTGCCATCGGCTCGCGTTCATCTTCCGCGGGGAGACGATCGGCACCGGCACGCCGACCGAGATCATCGCGAAGCGCGGCCTCACGGTCGTCGAGCTCGAAACCACCGCTGCCCTCGCGGCGGCCGATGCGCTGCGCGTCGTCCCCAACGTGGAGGAGGTCGCCCACTTCGGACCTGTGCTCCGCGTCGGCTTCCGCGGCGAGACCGACCCGGTGACGGTGGTCCGCGCAGCGCTCGCGAAGAAGAACATCCCGGCGACCCGCATCGAACTCGATCGGCCCTCGGTCGAAGACGTCTTCGTCTCGATGGTGCGCGAGGACGACGCCGCCCGCGCCGAGCGCGAAGCGAGGGCCGCATGACCCGCTTCCTCGCGATCTGCTGGAAGGAATTCCTGCAGCTCCGTCGGGACCGCATCACCGTCTTCATGATGGCGGGCCTCCCCGTCCTGCAGCTGCTCTTCTTCGGCTACGCGATCAACACCGACGTCCGGAACATCCCGACGGTCGTCTTCGATCAGGACGGGAGCGAGGAGTCGCGCGACGTCGTCCGCCGCCTCGAGGCGACGGGCTTCTACGACGTCGTCGGCCACGTGCGGAACTACGGCGAGATCTCGCGGGCGCTGCGCTCGGGTCAGGCCCGCGTCGCGATCGTCGTGCCCGCCAGCTTCGGCGCGAACATCCGCGGCCGCCTCGCCACCGAGGCGCAGATCGTCGTCGACGGCTCCGATCCGCAGACCGTCGCGAGCGCGACGCACACGGCGGCGTCGATGTTCGGCGGACTGTCGATGGACCTCGTGCTCGGACGTCTGTCGGCCGCCGGTCTCGGCCGCGTCGAGCCGATCTCGCTCCGACCGACCACCTGGTACAACCCCGAGCTCGAGACCGCGGTCTTCGTCGTGCCGGGACTCGTCGGCGTGATCCTCACCACCACGATGGTGATGCTCACCGCGATCGCGATCGCACGCGAACGCGAGCGCGGCACGCTCGAACAGCTGATCGTCTCGCCCGTGAGGCGCATCGAGCTCGTGATGGGAAAGATCATCCCGTACGTGCTCATCGGCTACGTGCAGATGACGCTCATCCTCTCGCTCGGCCACATCGTGTTCGACGTGCCGATCGCGGGCTCCGTCACGCTTCTCTACGCCCTCGGATCGTTCTTCATCGCGACCTGCCTCGCGGTCGGTCTCTTCTTCTCGACCATCGCCGAGACGCAGCAGCAGGCGATGCAGATGACGGCGTTCTACACGCTGCCCAACTACATGATGTCGGGCTTCATGTTCCCCTTCGAGGGGATGCCGAAGCCCGCGCAGTGGTTCGCCGAATGCCTCCCACTCACGCACTTTCTTCGCATCGTACGGGGCATCACGCTCCGCGGTGCCGGTTTCGCCGAGCTCTTTCCCGAGGTCCTGTGGCTCTCCGGATTACTCGCTCTGACGATCACGCTCACGGCCTTCCGCTTCAGCAAGAAGCTCGCTTGAGAGTTCAGTCTCGTCTCCCGCGCGCGCGCGGGAGAAACGGAGGATTCGGATGCAGTCTCATCAACGAAAGCTCGTCTCTTCGTACCGCGCGGTCTCGTCGATCTCTCCCAAGGAGATCCTCGAGATGCACTCGCTCTTCTCGCAGTTCTACGCGAACGCGGAGGCCGGGACGTTCCTCAAGGACATGTCGAAGAAGGACGGAGTCATCCTCGTCCACGAACAGGGGACGGGCGTCCTCAAGGGCTTCTCGACCATCGTCCGCATGCCTCTCTGGGACGGGAAGCGCGAGGCGACGGGCGTCTTCAGCGGCGACACGATCGTCGATCCGGCGTACTGGGGAGACCGAGCGCTCAAGGACGGCTTCGCGCGCTACATGCTGCGCCTCAAGGCGAGCGCGCCGACGAGACCCCTGTATTGGCTGCTGATCTCGAAGGGGTACAAGACCTACCTCCTCCTCGCGAACAACTTCACCAACTACTACCCGCGTCACGATCGCGACGAGGACCCGCGCCTCCAGCGGATCGTCGAGGCGTACTGCAACAAGCTCTTCCCGGGGAAGTACGACCGATCGAGCGGCACCCTCGACTTCGGCGACTCGTCGCAGCACCTGAAGGACACGGTCGCGCCCATCGACGAAGAGACGATGGACGGCCAGCCCGCGATCCGTTTCTTCGCGGAGCGCAACCCCGAGTGGACGCGCGGCGTCGAGCTCCCGTGCGTCGGCGAGGTCACGGTCTCCCTGCTCTGGCCGTACATCGACAAGCAGCGCCGCAAGCTCACGGGAGAACGCCCCGCGACGACCACGGTGACGCCGAAGAAGGAGGCGCCGCGTCCGATGCCGTTCTCGATCGTGCCGCCGCCGATGTTCGAGGCCGCCGCTTCGAAGGCGTCGCTCCACGTCGGCGCGATCCCGAACCCGCCCATCCCCCGCGACAGCGGCATCCATTCCCGTCCCGGCACGGGCCTCGGCGGAAAGTCGACCTACGACTCGGCGGAGGCCGAGTGACGCTCGAGCGAGACATCGTCGCCGGGGCGCGCAGGCTCCTTCACGTCGGCGCGCTCGGCGCGTGTCTGCCCGCGGCGTACGCCTTCGAGCGAGCCCTCGGCAACCCACGTGGCGCGCAAGAGGCACGGCTCGCCGACGTCCTCGATCGGGTCGACGGCACCTCGCTCGCGGACCGATATCGTCTCTCGCGTCGCATGTCCCCGGAGAAGTTCCGCGCCCACGTGCCCGAGACCCGGTACGACGACTACGCGGCCATGATCGCCGAGCAACGCGACGGGGCCCGCTCGGTGCTCACGCGGGCCGCCTGCGATCGATACCAGCCGACGAGCGGATCGAGCGCGAAGGTGAAGTGGGTGCCCTACACCAAGGGGCTGCTCGACGAGTTCGACGCGGCGATCTCGCCGTGGGCGTGCGACATGTACCGCGTGGCGCCGGGCGCCCGTCGCGGTCGCCACTACTGGTCGCTGTCCTGGCTGCCGACCCATCTGCGCGCGGCGACCGCGAGCAACGTGAACGACGATCGCGCGCTCCTCTCCTGGGAGAAGCGGCTCTTCTCCGCGCTCGGCTCGCCCGTGCCGGGAGACGTCGCGTACGCGGCCACCTCGGAGGAATCGGCGTTCGCCACGCTCGCGCACCTCTGCGCCGCAGACGACCTCTCCGTGATCTCGGTCTGGAGCCCGACCTTCGCGCTCAACCTCTTCGAGGTGCTCGCGGAGCAACGTGACGCGATCGCGGCCGTGCTCGACGAAGGGCGATGGGACGCGGCGCACGCCGGTATCGCCGGGCCCGCGCCGCGCTCCTTGCGCGCCGCCCAGCTGCTCCGGTCGTGGGATAGGAAGCAGGACCCGGCCTTCTACGAAGAGCTGTGGCCCATGCTCGCGTTCGTGAGCGCCTGGGACACGTCCACCTCCAAGCGATGGGCCGACCGACTGTCGGAGCTGCTGCCGCAGGCTCATTTCCAGGGCAAGGGATTGTGGTCCACCGAAGGCGTGGTCACGCTCCCCTTCCGAGGCCGGTTCCCGCTCGCGATCCGCAGCCACTTCCTCGAGTTCGTCGATCTCCAGGACGACACGCCGTACTTCGCGTGGGAGCTGCGCGAGGGTCAGCACGTGAGGCCGCTGCTCACGACGAGCAGCGGCTTGCTCCGCTACGCGCTCAGCGACCATCTCGTCGTCCGCGGCCGCCTCCACGAGACGCCGTGCCTCGAGTTCCTCGGCCGGATCGGCGACGTCGACCTCGTCGGCGAGAAGACCAGCCCCGAGACCGCCAACGCCGCGCTCGATGCCCTCGGCTCCTCCGCGACCTGTCGCCCCGTATCTCTGCTGGCGCTCTCGGGGGCCGTGGCCGCGGACGGCGCCGCGAGTGAGAAGCCGCGCTACGTCGCGCTCTGCGAAGGGCCGGCGAGCCACGACGAGGACGTCGAGCGCAGCGAACGTCTCGAGCGCGCGATGCGCGAGGTGTTCCACTACGCGCTCGCGCGCGACCTCGGCCAGCTCGAGGACGCCACCGTGCTCACGCTCCCGAACGCGCGCGCGCTCTACGAAGACCTCGGCGTCGCGCGCGGGATGGTCCGCGGGAACATCAAGATCGAGCCGCTCTTCGCGTGCCTCGACGAACGGTCGCTCGCCCTCGTCGGCGCGCACCTTCCGTCGCGTCGCGCCCCGCACGCCACACGAACGATCGAACGGAGGACCTGATGGACATGGAGACGTACGTCGCTCGCTTCCCCAGCGTGCGCATCGCCAAGCGTGAGGACAACGACCGGATCCTCGCGTTCTACCGGAAGCTGAGCATGCAGGGCGGCGCCTTCAACATCCAGTTCGTGAAGGACCCCGACTACTTCCGCTTCCTCGATTACGAAGGGAAGCTCCACTACGTGATGATCTTCGAGGACGACGACAAGAACCTCGAGGGAATGGCCGCGCTCTCCGTCCGCCGCTGTTACGTCGACGGGAAGATCGAGAACGTCGGACACTTCTCCGACCTCCGCTTCCTCCGGAAGAAGGAGCGGAAGACCAAGACCGACTGGAAGGACATCGCGCGCGAGTTCTGCGAGAGCGGTCACACGATCGACGAGCTCGGCGGGTGTCGGTTCTTCCTCGGCTCGTTCGTCATGGCGAACGAGTTCGCGAAGAAGGCGTTCACCTCGCAGGAGACGCCCTTCGACATCAGCGATGTCGCCTCGTACCAGATGGTGAACCTCGTCGGCCGCAAGCCGCTCAAATGGGCCGGCCTCCGCAGCAAGGCGCAGGCCCGCGCGGTGAAGGTCGCGCGCGGGACGGACGCCGACCTCGACGATCTGCGCACGTTCCTCGACGAGCAGAACAAGCGCCGCGCCCTCGGCTACGTCTACGCGGGACCCGACGGCGAACTCGACCGTCGTCTCGCCGCCTGGGACGACTTCTCGATGAACGACTTCTTCATCGCCCGCGACCCGAACGGCCGCATCGTCGGCTGCTTCGCGACGTGGGATCTGTCCGCAGGACGCCGGATCATCGTGGACAACTTCCCGGCGAGCCTCTCGGTCGCGGCGAAGGTCGCCAAGAGCCTCGGCAAGAACGTCCCCAGCCCCGGCGACGCGCTCCGCGTGCTCTATCTGACGACGCTCGAGATCGCGCACGACTACGACAAGGACGCGCGCGGCACCGTCTTCGGAGCGATGCTCGATGCGCTCTACGACAGCCGGGTCCTCGACGACTACCACATGGCCGCGTACTGCGACTACGAGAAGGAGAGCCTGCTGCACGCCGTCGACCCCGTGTACTTCACCCAGAAGACGCCGACGCTGCTGTATCAGATGCACGCGAAGGGCGCCGAGGGCGTCGTCCGCGAGCAGGAGCTCGCGTGCCACGCGGGTCACGAGATGTGCCTGACCTGATCGCCGGCACGACGATCGCGCTGAACCGTTCGGAGCACATGTACCTCGCTCTCGAGGGCATCATGGGCTCCGTGACGCAGCTCGCCGCGATGCGCCTCGAGACGGTCGTGTCGCGCGACGCGATGCGCGCGGCCGTCCGTGAGGTGGTGCGCGCCTACCCGCGCCTTCGCACGGTCGTCGAGCCGACGTTCCTCTCACACCGACTCCGCGTGCTCGACGACGGGGACGTGGAGCAGCTCTTCGACGACGCGTTCCGCGTCGTGACGCACGTCTCGTCCGACCTCGCGTCGCTCGAGGGCTACGTCGCGGAGGTGCTCAACGAGCCCTTCGCGCTCGAGCGTGGCCTCCCGATCCGCCTCCGTTACCTGGTGAACGGCCCGCATCCCACGCTCGTCGTGATGGTGCATCACGTCGTGTGCGACGGACGATCGGTGATGATGGCCGTCGAGGCGATCCTGCGGGCGCTCAACGGGAAGCCGGTCGAGCCACTGCCGATCGACTCGTCCTCGATGCTCCCGGCGGTGTTGCCGAGCACGTTCGTGGCGAAGCTCTCGAGCGTGTGGCGTTCGTTCCTCGACGAGCGCGCGCGGGCCAGAGCGCTCCGGGGCCGACGGATCACGCGGTTCGGAGCGCGCGATGCTCGGCGATTCGGTGTCGTCGGCGCGCGCCTACACTTGCTCCCCGTCGGCATGGACGAACTGAAGCGCGTCTCGATCGCGCGTGGATGCACCGTGACGGCGCTCGTCATGGCTGCGCTCGTCGAGGCCTTCGGACGACGTACGAACGGGATCGACGAGGCAGGTCGCGACGCGGTCGCGATCCGGCTCTCGGTCGACCTTCGGAGGTACTTTCCCGCGGGGCGCACGCCGACCTTCGGGAACTACGTCGCGACCTTCTTCGTCCACGTCGGCGCGGTCGACGCGGCGCGTGCGCTCGCCTCGGTCTCGTCCCAGCTACGCGACGGACTCGAGCGGTTCGAGCGGAAGCTCATGAGCTATCCGCTCCTCGTCGCGGAGCTGTACGCCGCGATCGGGCGCAAGCTCTTCGGTCTCGCGGCGCTCGCGTCGAAGCGGCGGGGACGGCTACCTGCGATGACGTGCCACTACTCGAACCTCGGCAACCTCGACGCGCTGAACGCGAAGGACGCGACGATCCGGATCGGTGGATTGCTCGCCACCGCGCCGAACGTCGGCCCGTTCATCGTCACCTCGGGTCTCGGCGACTCGCTCGCGCTCACGCTCTCGTACGCGAAGAACGAAGCGACGGACGCCGAGGTGCACGCGCTCTTCGACCGCCTCGACGACGCGATCCGAGCGATCGCGCGCGAGGCGTCGACGCCCGCGATCGACTCGGACGGGATCCGCATCGCGTCGTGACTGCGAACGAGACGGTGCCCGCGTAGCGTGCGGAGCCGTCGCGAGGACGACTCAGTCCTCGATCGGCTCGAGGTACCGACCGGTCAGGTAGAACGCGTGGTGTTGAGGCGAGCTGAAGTCGCCGGGGACCGAGAGCTCGGCGCCCTCCGCGTTCACGAAGACGTACGCGCCGTAGTGGTTGTCGATGTCGTCGAAGCGGACGAAGCGGACGACGTCGGCGACGCGCAGACCGCCGATCGCCTCGCGAACGCGATAGGCCCGGGCGGGCACGAGATCGCCGAGTGACGACGTCCCGAGCGAGCGGCGGACGCCTTCGGCGATCGCCGCGAATCCGCGATCGACCGCGTCCGCGTCGATCTCGCCGCCGGAGTGATCGAGCGGTCCGGGGCGCACGAACACCCGCGACCGTGACGCACGCACCTCGACGACGGCCCGGCGCGAGGACGCGTCGACGATCGTCGCCCGCACGGCGCCGGAATGGGACGGCCTGTACTCGAGTCGGACGTCGAAGTCGCGCGCGAGCGCGTCGCCGAGTCGGGTCGCGAGACGACGCGCGAGCTCCTCGACGCGCGCGCTCGAACCGACGTGTTCGCGGTAGCGCGTACGCTGCTCGACGACGCCACGCTCGATCTCGAGGAGGGCCGAGTCGAGCTCTTCGCGCCGTTCGTACGCGACGGTCCTCGCCGTCCCGTCGAGCCAGACGATCGCTCGGCCCGCGAAGACGCCGACGGAGGCTTCGTCGTGGTTCGCCGGATGGAGCCAGCATTCCGCCGGATCCGGGACACCCGGCAGCGACAACGCGAACTGCATGCCGAGCGCGGACGCGAGATGGAGCCGGAGTCGGTGCGCGAACTCGACGATCGAGACCGCGTCGCCCGGCCGCGTCGACGCGAACTCGCGGATCGCGCGCTCGGCATCGTGGAGGACGGAGCGCTTCGGAGCTCCGCGGGCGCCGAGGTGCGACCAGACCCCCTGCACGACGATGCCGAGCGCGCTTCGGAAGCCCCGCACGAGCGCGGGCATCCGTCCGTCCGGGAGGACGACGGCGAACATCGATTCCACGTCGCTCTCTTCGAGCGCGACCACGCTGCCCGCGACGCGAGACGCCAGCTCGGACGCGATCTCCCGCGCGTCCCGGGTCATCGGCACGAGCGGCACAGGTCGTCCGACATCGCGCGCAAGAACCGGGAGACCTCGTCGTCGGTCGCCTCGCCGACGATCCTCACCTCACCGCCTTCGGCTCGCGTGCGGAGCGCACGGAGGAGCACGGAGCCGCCGTACACGTCGACGTAGGGGTCGCGTGCGAGCTCCGCGATCTGATCGTCGATCGCCGGGACCAACGCGGAGGCGTCGTCGCGCGAGGTCGTGATCAGCTCGATCTCGGCGCGCGCGCCGCCCGGGGTCCGCACGACCCGCACGGCCGACCGCTCGAACGACGCGGCGATGCTCGCGAGCGGCGGCGTCCTACGGAGCTCGTCGCGGATCGACTCCGTCGGCGTCACGACCGCGACGAACAGGGCGTCCTCGACGTCCCAGGGGCACGCGCCGGCGGGCGATCCGGGGGCGACCGGTGCGCGGTCGACGTAGCGATCGATCACGGTCCCCACGACTCCGTCGCCTCCGAGGACGAGAAGGTGGTCGTCGAGCAGCGCGAGCGAGACGTCTTCGTTCCGGAGGACGCGTCGACCTCGATGCTCGGTGGTGTCGACCGGAACCTCCGCGGCGAATCGCGATTCGATGTCCAGGCCCGCGTACTGCCCGCGGACGATGAGCACCTCCGCGGTGTCTTCCCTTCGATCGCCGGGACGTAGCCCGAGCACCGCGACGTCGGTGGCGGCGAGGACGTCGAGCGCGAGCGGGGTCGGACGCACGCCGCCGTTCCGGACGAGATGACGCAGGATCGCGTCGAACGCCGGGCCGCTCGACGTCACGCGAGCGGCGGCGAGATCGAGCCGCACTCCCATCGGGATCGTCCGATCGAGGAGCGCGAACGGGTCGGGCTCGACGCTCATCGCGCCGGTCGAGCCGCGGCCCGTGGCGAACGAGTCGCCGGCACATCCACTGAGCACGACGAAGGCGAAGGTGAGGAGGCCGGAGCGCATGGGATCGAATCCTACGCTTCGGGACGAGGTTCGACCGAATGCGGTCGCGCGAACCCGTAGATGCAGCGCGGAACGACGACTCCGACGAAATATCTATCGTGATTTCTATCGCGTAGTTCTTGATCGATCGCGGTCTTCAAATCGATGTTGGATTCAAAATCATCCTACGAATGCGCACTTGTAGTCGGCACTGTAATTCGCTGATTGTGCAAATGCCGTTCACTGTCGCGCCGAAGCACAATCGGACGCTTTTGCATCTCGACGACGAGGTCACGTTCGAATTCGACCGTACCCCTCCTTGCAAAAGGAATATTTTTCGACTTAGCGTAGCCACCATGTTCACCCGTCAGTGCCGACTGGCACTCCCATCCGCGTACATCGTGACCTCTGTGTCCGCCTTCGGACCCGGATGTGACTGCAACTCTTCTCCGAATTCCGGATCAGATGCCGGCGAAGACGCCGGAGAAGAACAGGTTTGAGGCGACGGGCGAGTCGGTCTGGACGAGGCCTGCGACACCGCGATCGAGCATCCGCTGCCCGGTTCATGCCCGATCTCTTCGGATTGTGACGACGGAATCCCGTGCACCCTCGACTTCGTCGACGTGTCGATCATCGACCTCTGCGCGCAGGTCTGCGCGCACGAGGCGATCACCTCGGCGACGGCGAACGACACCTGCTGTCCCTCGGGCGCGACGAATGCGACCGACAACGACTGCTCGGTGACCTGCGGCGACGGCATCGTGGACGCCGGCGAGACCTGCGACTCCGCGATCGCGGCCGGTCAGACCGGGGCGTGCCCGACGAGTTGTGACGACGGGATGGCGTGCACGACCGACACCCTGTTCAGCGGGGGCACCTGCGCGGCGCAATGCGGCGTCGAGCCGATCACCGCGACCACCGACGGCGACCAGTGCTGTCCGGCCGGCGCGAACAGCACCGTCGACAACGACTGCTCGGTGAGTTGCGGCAACGGCGTCGTCGAGAACGGCGAGACCTGTGACACCACGATCGCGGCGGGTCAGTCGGGCGCGTGTCCGATCAGCTGCACGGACGGCGTCACCTGCACGACCGACGCATTGCTCAGCGCAGGCACCTGCTCGGCCGCGTGCGCGTTCACCGCGATCGTCGCTCCGACGAACGGAGACATGTGCTGTCCCTCGGGGGCGAACAGCGCGAACGACGACGACTGTTCGGCGAGCTGCGGCAACGGCGTGATCGAGTCCGGCGAGACCTGCGACACCGCGATCGCCGCCGGTCAGCCCGGCGCGTGTCCGACGAGCTGCGACGACGTTGTGGCGTGCACGACCGATTCGCTCGTGAGCGCCGGTACGTGCGCCGCCACCTGCAGCCACCTCGCGATCACCGCTCCGGCGAATGGCGACACGTGCTGTCCCTCCGGCGCGAACAACACGAACGACAACGATTGCTCGGTGAGCTGCGGCAACGGCGTCGTCGAGAACGGTGAGACCTGCGACACGGCGATCGCCGCGGGGCAGCCCGGCGCGTGCCCGGCGAACTGCAACGACGGGATGTCGTGCACCACGGACTCGCTCGTCAGCGCCGGCACGTGCGCCGCCGCGTGCAACTTCGCCCTGATCGTCGCGACGATCAACGCCGACGGATGCTGTCCGACGGGCGCGAACAACACGAACGACAACGACTGCTCCGCCATGTGCGGCAACGGCGTCATCGAGATGGGCGAGGTCTGCGAGACGTCGATCGCTTCGGGTCAGCCCGGCGCGTGCCCGACGTCCTGCGCCGACGGAAACGTCTGCACCGCCGACACGTTGGTGAGCATGGGTACGTGCGCCGCGATGTGCTCGAACGTCGTGATCACGATCCCCGCGGGCGGCGACGGCTGCTGCCCCGCGGGCGCGACGCTCGCGAACGACCCGGATTGCCCGGTCGCCTGCGGCGACGGAGTCCTTTCGGGTGGTGAGGGCTGCGATACGGCGATCGCCGCCGGTCAGCCCGGGGCGTGCCCGTCGAGCTGCAACGACGGGCTCAACTGCACCACCGACTCGCTCATGGGCGGCGGCACGTGCGCCGCGATGTGCACCACGACTCCGATCATGACGCCGATCAACGGGGACCAGTGCTGCCCGTCGGGTGCGACGATGGCGAACGACACCGACTGCGCGACGGTCTGCGGCGACGGAGTCGTCACGGGCGGCGAGTCGTGCGACACCACCATCGCCTCGGGTCAGCCGGGTGCATGTCCGTCGTCGTGCAGTGACGGGATCGCGTGCACGGCCGACACGCTCAGCGGCTCCGGCTGCTCGGCCGTCTGCACCTTCACGCCGCTCGGCGCCGGTCCTCTCGACCTGTGTTGCCCGGCGGGCGCGAACGTGGGCTCTGACCCCGACTGCCCGGTGATCTGCGGAGACGCCATCCGGTCGCCGAGCGAGGCCTGCGACACCGCGATCGTCTTCCCGGCGCTCGGCTCCTGCCCGACGCTCGCGAGCTGCGGCGACGCGGTCGCGTGCACCACGGACACCGTCGCGATGAGCGGCACCTGCCAGGCGATGTGCTCGAACACGGCGATCACCGCGCCGGCGCCGGGCGATATGTGTTGCCCGAGCGGCGCGACCGCCGGCAACGACAGCGACTGCCCCGCGGTCTGCGGCGACGGATTCCGCTCGGTCGGCGAGGCGTGCGACGACGGAAACGTCACCTCCGGTGACGGCTGCCAGTCGAACTGCACTCCGACCTGCACCGGCGACGCGCAGTGCGACGACAACAACGTCTGCACGCTCGCGTCGACCTGCGGCGCCGCCACGGCGAACGGCTCGCGCAGCTGCTCGGCGGCGTCTCCGGCGCCGATCACGACGATGTGCTCTCCGCCGATGAACGGCGTCTGCAACGGCGCCGGAAGCTGCGTCGCCGGCGGACCGGTCTGCGGCAACGGGACCGTCGAGAGCGGCGAGATCTGTGACGACGGCAACGCGATCCGCTGGGACGGTTGCTTCAGCTGCCAGTTCGAGCAGGTGCTGCGGATCAACAGCCTCGCGATCCTCTCGACC